>Ga0157375_10001003_pt1 | contig 24389 bp, 15 predicted proteins | sample M35metaG_FD_115311 | JGI IMG/M metagenome (GOLD analysis project Ga0157375, IMG submission 115311) | Miscanthus rhizosphere microbial communities from Kellogg Biological Station, Michigan, USA - M3-5 metaG | ecosystem: Host-associated > Plants > Roots > Rhizosphere > Soil | place: USA: Michigan... | reverse complement strand
GACCCGGTGGCGGCGCCAGCAATCGACCCGGTGGCGGCGCCAGCAATCGACCCGGTGGCGGCGCCAGCAATCGACCCGGTGGCGGCGCCAGCAATCGACCCGGCGGCGGCGCCAGCAATCGACCCGGCGGCGGCGCCAGCACGCGACCGAGCACCAAACCTTCAAGCCGCCCGAGCGGCGGTGGAGATCGGGTGGGCAATCGCTCCGTGTCGTCCGGCCGCAGCCCTGGCGGAAGTAGTGCCTTCAGCGGCAGCCGTGGTGGCGGATACAGCGGCGGGTCGGCCCGTGCAAGCAGCAGCCGCGGCGGTAAAAGCATGGGTGGCGGTGGGATGAGCCGTGGAGGTGGAGGAGGAGGCCGTGGTGGCGGCGGCGGTCGCAGGAGGTAACGGTTATCCAGGAAGGAGCATTTATGAAAGTAATAGCCTTTATGTTGAAAACGTTTTTGGCTTCCCTGACGGTCATGATTATTGGCGCGACCTGCTTCGACGCCACCGCAGCCCCATCACCGCAGGAAAAAACTGCGGCGGCGTCGACTGGAGAGCAAAAGCAATTTAGCACCCCGAAAGAAGCAGCCGATGCCCTGACTAATGCCGCCGCAGGCTTCGACGTTGCTACGTTGAAGGAAATACTTGGCCCCGATGGTCAGGATCTGGTGAGCTCGGAAGATCCAGTCATGGATAAGAATCGCGCTCTCGCCTTTGCCGAAAAGGCAAAGGAAAAGATGGTGATCGAAAAGGACGCCCATAACCATAACCGAGCCGTCATGGTGATTGGGAACGATGACTTTCCAGTGCCGATTCCAATCGATAAGCACAACGGAAAATGGGCTTTTAACGCGAAGGTCGGCCACGAGGAAGTAATCAACCGCCGCGTCGGAGAGAATGAGTTGGACGCGATCGAAATTTGCCATGGATTCGTCGATGCGCAGCATGAATACGCCGAGGAAAAACACGATGATTCGATCGTGAACCAATTTGCCCAGAAAATCATCAGCACCCCGGGCAAACACGACGGTCTTTCCTGGAAGAATTCCGATGGGACGTGGGCCGGTCCGGTGGGCGAAAGCATCGCCAAAGCGATCGAGCAAGGTTACTCCAAACAGACCGAGCCTTATCATGGGTATTACTTCAAAGTCCTCAAAGGACAGGGCCCGTCCGCGCCGATGGGAGAGATGGATTTTGTCGTGAACGGCGCGATGATTGGTGGCTTTGCCCTCGCGGCTGCCCCGGCGCAATATCGCGTGACCGGGGTAATGAGCTTCATCGTTGGCCCGGACGGCGTCGTTTACCAGAAAGACATGGGGCCTGACACCCTGACGGCATTCCAGGCGATGGAGCGATACAACCCTGATAAGTCCTGGAAGGAGACTGACGACGAGTGGGAAGGTGACTGACCACAAGCGGTTGCCGCGACCGGCCACTGATTAAAGGGCCCGCCTTTCGAACGAGTAAGTTGTCGAGCCTGGAAGTTGTCTAGTCGATCTCAGGCCTCAAGCCAAAGGCAGAAGCCGCGCCGCCCGCCACCCCGGGGACGACGAGAAAGTTAGCCACCAGGACGGTCACTAATCGACACCGAAAAAGGGCCTCCCTATAACTGAGCCGTACCCCAACCGGACACAACCCGATCCAGAGCGCTGTAGGTCAGGATCTGAACGGTGATTTCGGTTTGGTCACTTTGACGGGATCGGGTTACACTTTTGATACCAAGCCGACAAGTAGGATATTGGCCTTTGGTCTGATGGACGTGCCGCTGGCGCCGAGGCAGGTTCAAGTGGAAAAGCACGTCCGCCTATGAAAACCATTGCCGCTCTCGTTTCGGCTTCAGTCATATTCTCAATCGTCTCGCTAGCCCAGGAGTCGTCCGAAAACTCACCGGAAAAGAACGCCATCATGGGGAATGATCGCGCTTACGAAGCGGCCTACGCAAAGGGCGACGTAAAAGCGATGGCGGACTTTTTTGCCGACGATGCTCAATACACCTCCGATGATGGCCGGATCTACGACGGTCGCGCGGCGATCGAAGGGAGCATCAAGGCCACCCTTAAGGCGGGAAAGGGTGCGAAGCTGGCGATCAATCTGGACTCTGTTCGTCTGCTTTCGCCGGACGTCTTGATGGAGAAAGGCTCGACCACCGTCACAGCAAAGAGCGGTGAAACGAGCGGCGCACAGTATGCCGCCTTTTACGTGAAGAAAGATGGGAAATGGAAGATCAGCCAGTTGATCGAGACGCCGCTGGCTGATCCCAGTCCACACGATCAGCTATCCCAATTAGCATGGCTGGTTGGCAATTGGAAGGAAGCGGACAAGTCAGACGATCTGACCGTGGACAGTCAATATCTGTGGGCGAAGAGCGGAAATTTTATCACGCACAATGTGACCGTGAAGCGCGGCGGCGACACAACCCTGGAAGGCTGGCAGGTGATTGGGTGGGATCCGATCGAGAACTGCATTCGCTCGTGGACTTTCGATGACGAAGGTGGTTTTTCCGAGGGACGCTGGACGCGTGACGGCCAGCGCTGGTTGCTGCGCGACAAAGGAGTCACACCAGATGGAGATCGCACCACAGCGGATAACACATTCACCAAGATCAGTGAAGATCGATTTACGTGGGAATCGAATAACCGGACATTGAACGGAGATCCACAGCCGGGGATCGCTCGCATCGAGATTAACCGGGTCAAGGGAAACTAGTCATGCGCACAAGGGACAGGTTACTCTTGGCAGTCATCCTCGCAGGGGCGCTGGTGGTCGCGACCAGCTTGACCGCGCTTGGTCGCGGCGGAGGACGAGGCGGCGGTGGTGGCGGTCGCGGTGGCGGCGGTAGCTTCTCGCGAGGTGGCGGCGGTTTTTCCGGCGGAAGTTATGGCGGCGGGGGCAGCTATTCTCGTGGAAGCTACAGCGGAAGGAGTTCTTCTCGCGGCGGTGCAAGTTCGGCCGGGCTTTTTGGGAACGGTCCGGGCGGAAGTGATTTCTCGCGCTCCTCCTCCAAGAGTGACTTCTCTCGATCCTCGGGTGGGAGTGACTTTTCGCGCTCCTCCGGCGGCGGCGATTTCTCCTCTTCGTATTTCTCCGGAGGCAGCGTCTCCAATTCGTCCAGTGGTGCGCGACCGAGTGGTGGTCGCGTTCCGTCGAGCGGTTCGCAGCGCCCGTCTACCAGCACTCGCCCCGCAAAAGGCACCGGCGTAACTCAGTTGCCGTCAGGTAATCGACCAAGTCGCGGAACCGACACTCGTCCGTCGCAGAAACCTTCCGGAGGAACCAAGCCATCAGGCGGAACCGGGAATCGACCCAGCGGAAAACCCTCCCAGCTTCCGGCCAAGGGCTCCGGTAATTTCCTGGGCGCTGCCGCCGGCGCGGGCGCGGGTGCCGCGCTCGGGGGCGCGCTGGCCAATCGGCCGAGTCAGCTCCCTTCGGAACGACCGGGTGCCGGAGAACGCCGAACGCGACCTGAACAACGTCCGGACTGGAGTCAGCGCTCACAGAATCGCGACCAAACGTGGCGCGACCGGGTGGACAATCGCAGCGAAGCCTGGAACGAGCGCGGCGAACAACGCCAGCAGCGACGCGAGGATTTCCAAAAGAATCGCGATGAACGTTGGGACAAGCTGGAAGGCGCGCGCGAAGATCGGCAGGAATGGCGCGACCAGCGACGCGAGGATTGGCAGCAACACCGGGAAGACCTCTGGGATTACCGAGCCGATCGCGCGGAAGAGATTTGGGACAATCTGGAGGATCGTTACGACAACGTCTTCGACGATGCCTGGTGGGGTAGCTGGGGCTGGGGTGGTTACTGGCCAGGTTACTATCCGCTCGATCCCTGGTGGTGGTGGGGCTATCCGACCTGGGACACGATCCACAGCTACGTCGAGGTCCCGTCGGAACCGGTTTATACCGACTATGGGATGAATGTCATCTATGAAGACGACACGGTTTATGTCGATGGTAAACCCGTGCCTGCGGAGCAGTATGACGGTCCGCTCCTCGAAGCCGCCGAGACACTCCCGCAGCCACCGCCGCCGCTTCCGCCCTCCGATCCGAAGCAAAAGGGCGATTGGCTACCACTCGGAGTGTTCGCTCTCGCACAGGAGCAACGCGGCGATCCGGTCATGTTCTTCCAGCTTTCCGTCAATCATGAAGGTGTCATCAGCGGGGCTTTCCAGAGCACGTTGACAAACGACAGCAAGCAGGTCGCAGGCAAGGTCGACAAGGCGAGCCAGCGCGCCGCCTGGCGCATCGGCGACAACGGGAAGACGATTTACGAAACGACTCTGGCTAATCTGACGCAGGAAGTTTCACCGATTGCGATTCACTTCGACGCCAAGCGCACCCAAACATGGTTGATGGTGCGGATGCCGGCGCCTGCTCCGGCCGGAGAGAAGCAGAAACTACCCCAGGCTCCGAAAACACCGCCACCACTCAAAGTAGCAAAGACCGGGTGATCGTTAGGCCAGACATCGGTCAGTCATAGGAGTTCGCTTCGCATGAGAGCCATGAAAGTGGTGCAACTCGTTGCCCGTGTCCTAACCTGCATCGCCGCCTTCGTTTGCGCCAGCTGGGCGTTAAGTGCGCTCTATTTCGATTTTCCCATCATCACTCTGCGTGCGCCAGCGGCGGTTGTTTTTGGGCTTGTATTAATTAGCGCGCTAATCTGGCTTCCCGGAAGAGTGCTAAAGTTAGCGGCCGTCTTGGGCGGGTTCGCCCTGGTCCTGTGCTGGTGGCTGACGTTAAAACCAACCAATGATCGACCGTGGCAGCCTGATGTCGCCCAGCTCGCCTGGGCGGAGATCGATGGTGACGAGGTCAAAGTTCACAATGTGCGAAATTGCGATTATCGCACAGAGACCGATTTCACCCCGCGTTGGGAGACGCGCACGGTGCGGCTTTCTCAGATCACTGGTATAGACCTCGCCATTACGTATTGGGGCTCACCCTGGATAGCACACCCGATAGTCAGTTTTCGCTTCGCGGACGCGCTTCCGCTCTGTTTTTCGATCGAAACGCGCAAGGCAATTGGACAAAGTTACTCTGCGTTGCGCGGCCTCTACAGGCAATACACGCTTGTTTATGTGGTAGCGGATGAGCGCGATTCGATCCGCGTCCGTAGCAATTATCGGCACGGCGAGGACGTTTATTTGTACCGGACACTGGTTTTACCGGAACATGCGCGCATCCGGTTTCTGGAATACATAAACACCATCAACACACTACGAAACCACCCGCGCTGGTACAACGCCCTGACCGACAACTGCACGACCAATATTCGCACGCAACGCTCCATCGACAAGCGCGTCCCGTGGGATTGGCGAATGCTCCTTAATGGGAAAGGAGACGAAATGCTTTATGAACGTCACGCCATCGCTACCGGTGGTCTCCCTTTTGCAGAACTCAAACAGCGTAGCCTGATTAACCAACGCGCCCGCGCTGCGGACCAGGATCCAGATTTCTCGCGTCGAATCCGCGAAGGTCTGCCGCATGGAAACTAGCAGTTCGTTCACAAGCCTGCTCATATGCTTGGGCCCCGGGATGAAATGCATCATATAGCTTGGCGTGGAATCGAATGGGCCCTTTAGTTCAGTTCGGTCTTTCGCCGAAAGGGACGTGTTGAAACTACTCATGAGAAGGTTGCCATTCTTCATCGCAATTCTGATTCAGGCGGGCTGCGCGCACATCGCGACCGTCAAAGAAACCACTCCGCATTTCGCGGTCTCGGGACATCCGGAGCAACAACTCCAGGATGCAGCACGATTGCAACAGAGCGATCCGCTGCATGCGCTGGGCGGTTATCTCGACTCGGCGCATTCCGCCTTCGATCAATTACGACGAAATCCGAACGAGAAGCCGGCACGCGAACTTTACAATTTTTCTGTCGGGCGCGCGATTGAGGTAATAAAGACCGCGCACCTGAATCCATGGGACCGCGCCCTGGAGGTGCCGGCACGACATGGGAACTACTCCCTGACGACGGTTAAAAATTCAAACCCGGATCGAAATCCGGCTAACTACGAGCTCACTCCCACTGATACCATCGTTGTCGGCGGAACGTATTTTGAGCGACGAGTCACGCTCGAAGGAATGGGCGCCCCCGTCGTCGCGGTTGGGCGTGAGGAAAAGAAAGATTTTCGCCAGACTTTCGCTTCGCGGCGGCTTTACGCGGCCGCGACGGGGATCATTCGCTTCCACGATCACCACGCCGAGCTCGACTTTAGCCTGCCATTCCAGACAGAGCGCGTCTCGGTAGGCGGACATGAGTATGCATTGGCGGCAGACTTCACGGCCCCGGTTGCAGTCGGGCTCGTGCGTGAACGTCCGGAAAAGCTCGGGTTGGCGCGCATGATTCATCCGGAAAAATTCGCGGATACGGCGCGGCTCACACGTTTGCAAATGTACGATCCCAATCGCATCCCGGTCATTTTCGTCCACGGCTTGCAGGACACGCCGGCGAGCTGGGCGCCGATGATCAATGCGCTTTATGAGGATCGCGATATCCGGCGCCGCTATCAGTTTTGGGTCTTTAGTTACCCAAGCGGTTATCCCTATCCGTATTCGGCGGCACTATTTCGCAAAGAACTCGACGGCGTGAACAACGCGTTCCCCGGCCACAAAAAGATCGTACTGATCGGACATAGCATGGGAGGACTCATCAGCCGTCTCATGATCACCGACTCGGGAGACAAGCTCTGGCGCGAGTACTTTGGCAAACACCCGGCCGAAACAAATATTTCAGGCGAAGCCCGCCGTTTACTGGAAGAGAGTCTTATCTTCAATCATCGGCCTGAGGTGTCGCGCGTCGTTTTCATTTGCACGCCGCATCGCGGAGCTCCGATGGGTGCGAATTGGATCGGGCAAATTGGCACCCGGCTGGTACGGATGCCATTCCTGGTTGCGACCGTTCCATTTCGAGTAGTCAGCGAGGCCATGGTACCTGACCCATCGGCTGTGGCGCTCAACCGCATACCGACCAGCATCGACACGCTTTCGCCCAACAACCGTTTCGTGAAAGAAATTAACCAATTCCCGACCACGCCCGGCATTCCGTTTCACAACATCGAGGGCGATCGAGGCCGGGGCGACGCGCCGAACAGCAGTGATGGTGTTGTGCCGTACTGGAGTTCGCATCTTGAGGGCGCTGCCTCGTCGCTCATTGTTCCATCAAACCACAGCGCGCCGCGTAATCCGGAGGCGATCGCGGAAGTGCGTCGCATCCTGCACTTAAATCATTAACTCGTCAGGGCATACTGAGCGCTTCGTCGGGGACGCCTAACCATTTGGCAGCGGAAGGGCGGTCCGTAAAAAGCGAAACATCGAGCGGCGAATAGTCGGTTAGCATCGCGTGCAGCTTGGCATAGTGGTTGGTGGCCGGGCTTGTCACGTAAAAAGCCGATTTCACGGCGGGTTTATTTTTCACGGAAAGCCGACGGCCGAGCGCCACGTAAAAAACAAATTTGAAATTGAGATCAACCGCGTCGAGGACCGACAAATCGACAAAACGACTAAATGGTTGCTGATTCCGTCGCTCAACTGTTTCAATGAACGCAACGATCTCGTTGATCGTCGCTTCATCCAGGATCCCACGTGGACTCCAGAGGATGAGTGATTGATCTTTCCGGAACCGAACGTGAGCAGGGACTTTCAATTCGTTGCGAGCCTCCAACGATTCAGTTTCGGGGACCGTCGCTGCAGGCTACTATTGGACCTTGGTCTCACGGCCGTTTCTTTTTGAAACATCCGAGGCCCGCGTCGGCCACTCAGTCCTGACCTGAGGGGAGCTATGGAGGAGAATTAGGCGGCGCAGTGAGCTGCTTTAGACCTTCGGATGTAAATTCAGTGTCGGGATAAGTCACGCCTCGCTTGATGCGCGATCCGTTTATCTCGGTGACGCTGTCGCGCGCGCCGTAAACTTTGAGATCGGCAGGAAGGGAGTCGTTTCCATCCAGAAGGACACGCGTGGTATTGATTCGACGCAGAACTTTGCCTGAGCTGTCATATTTCTCGATCCGCAGCGGAACGAGCCGGCGAGGATCTACCCAGGTCTTCACGCTGGAATACGAGCAATCATGACCTTTTCCAGGTTTCGATTCGAGGATCTGGCATTGGATATTATCGATCGCCTCGGTTCCGACGATGGCCTGTCGTGGCCACCGGTACGGATTGTCGAGTATGTCTTCGTAGGAAAGACTGCTGCCGAAAAGCGGTTGATTGAGTTGTCCCGACGCGATTGGCCTAATGGTATCCGGCGGAGTGAAGGTAGTTCCGCCGAGTTTTTCTCCCGAGCGCTGAAGCAAAATGGCTTCGCCTTTTCGCTCCTTGGGGAACAGGGCCTGATACACGATATCGCTCGTGGCATTCGAGACGCGGGACTTGATTTGAAGCTGAAATATTTGGTTTTCCCCGCTACCGATCTTCATTCGCACTCGAACAAACTTTGAGCCTTCTTCTTTGGCGCGCAGGGCGCTGGCGAGATCAGAGGCCGGATCTGCCAGAGCAGACGCGAGCGGCGCAAGAAAAACCAAGCTGATGGCGGCGAACCAGCGGCCTGTGAAGGGAAGAGTCATGAAGATTTTGACGAGTTCGTTCTAACGTTGTTCATCCGTGCAAGGCGACGCTGGGCGCCACGCGTGAGCTTCGCCACGCCGGATAGAGTCCGCTTAACACGCCGACGCACATGGCGATGATCACCGCCTCGATCATCAAGTTAATCCCCAAATAGGGCTCGAGCATGCCTCGCACAGCCGGCGCCATTTTTAGCAATTGAACACCGGCTACACCCAGAAGCACGCCGACGACACCGCCGAAGAAACCGAGCAAGGCGGATTCCAACAAAATCATGCGCACGATCCGGCCGCGTCTCCATCCCAGGGCAAGCAACACCGCTATCTCCTGGTTTCGTTCGAAAACACTCATCAACATCGTGTTCGTGACGCCGAGGACACCAACCAGCACCGCAAGCATGGACGTGCCCCAGCTCATGGCATTAATGACACGGTAGCCTTCGCCCGTGGCAACATGTTCACCGGCGGTATCGGCACGCCCTTCCGGAAGAAGTCGGTTTATCTCCGTGCAAAGCCGCTGGATGTCACTGCCGGGAGTTACACGAACGTCGATTGCGCTGATCTGGTTCTGGTTACCGGTGATCTGTTGCAGCAAAGGCAAGGAAAGAATGAGTGAACCGTTTTCCACAAACGCGCCGCCGTTCACAATGCCCACCACCGGGAGTTCCTCGGTCTCGAGCTGGACCGTATCGCCGACTTTCTTTTTGAGAATATCCGCGGCACTGGTGCCAAGGACGGCGACGTGCTCGTTTTGATCCTTCGGCAGTCGTCCAGAAACGATCTTGAGATTCTCCCAGGCAAAGCAACCCCATTCGCGTCCCGACACAATCATCAGCTCGGCGTTCTCAATACTCGTAAACTCAACCAGAATCGTACAGGTGCCCGATACGCCCGATACATGAGAGATGCGATCACGGGTGGAGGCCGGAAATGGCTTGGGAGTGAGAGAACCGCGCATGTTGCTAACAACGATGTCTGTTCCGCGCGATTTCATCCCGCTCGACCAACTTGTGACGAGACCACGCGACAACCCGATCAAGGCAACGACGGCAGCAATGCCGATGGAAATGCCTAACAAAGTCAGTCCGGTCCGAACCGGGCGGCGTTTGAGACTGCGCGTGACGACCTCGAAAAAAGTCATGTTGGTTTTGGCGCGGAAAGCTTTGCCGGATCGCCATCAAAAACAATCCGGCCGTCCATCATCTGGAGAACGCGGGAAGCGCGTGCCGCGACCGTCATGTCGTGAGTGATGAGAATGAGCGTCATGCGCCGGTCGCGGTGCAGCGTGGAAAGAAGATCGAGGACTTGCTCTGTGCTGACGCTGTCCAGATTACCGGTCGGTTCATCGGCCAGAAGGACCGACGGAGAGTTCGCCAGACTCCGGGCGATGGCCACCCGCTGGCGTTCGCCGCCGGAAAGCTTCGCCGGAAAATGATTTACTCGCTGTTCGAGCCCGACCGCCTTCAGCAGTTCAAGCGCCCGTGTTTGCCGCTCGAGGCGCGATTTGTGATCTTCAAACATTGGGATCTGGACGTTCTCAATCGCGGTGAAGGTCGGAAGGAGATGAAACGCCTGAAAAACAAAGCCGATCTCGTGAGCTCGGTAGGCGGCCGGATCTGGCAAATCAAGCAGAGATTGGCCTCGATACTTCAGGGTCCCCGCGCTTGGCCGATCGAGGATACCCAGCATCTGCAGCAAGGTTGATTTGCCGCTTCCGCTCGGCCCGACAATAGCCACAAATTCGCCGTCCGCGATTTTGAAATCGGCCCCGCGCAGTGCCTGCACCTGGCCATTGTCGAATTCTTTCTTCAGGCCGGCCGCTTCGAAAACGGGAGCCGAACCTGTTTCCTTTGCGGCGGTTAAGTCTGGATTCAATTGCGCCATTGCGCTCCGACCCGCGGATTCGCAAGGCTCCGAATCAGATCCGGCAAGGCCTGCCGATAACTCATGAACGGGGCCACGTCGCCGGGTGTTTTTGGAGTAAGCACGGAGACGAACTTCGGCAGGACTCGATGCGGCAATCCGGCATTTTGATGGTGGACACCGTGGTAAGGCTCGTGCAGCAAAGTGTGGGCAAAGACACGTCCAAACCAGCTCTTCGGCACAATGCTCCGGGTGGAACTGTTTACCGTGTTGCCGGTCAGGCCGACGTGCTCGATGTATTTGCGCCAGCTCTGCAGATTCGCCGCGATGATCGCCGGCGCCAGATACATCCAAAGGAAATATTTCCACAAGCCGAAGAAAGCGACGGCCGCGACCAGGAGAGTCCAGAAGACAGCGGTGAGACCCAATTCTTCCCAAATTCGCCGCCGCACCTTGCGGCTCCGGACGATGGGATTGCGACCGACAAAGTTCCGAAGGAAAAGGAACGGCGAGTAAAACAAGCCGAGCGAAAGTTCGAGCAGGGCCGCACTGCATCGCGCCCCACGAGAAATTTGCGGGAGAACAAATGGCCAGAGCTCGGTGTCGCGTTCCCTGGCAAGATGGATGTGATGCATTTGATGCACCGCGCGATAAAGGCTGAAGGGAACAAAGCTGAACACGCCGATAAGCACGCCGTCGAATTCATTCAGCCGTCGGCTTTTCCGAAGCAGGCCGTGCGAAGCCTCGTGAAAACCAATCAGGATCCCGTGCATGAAATGAGCTGTGACCAGGACCAGCGGCAGTGCGAGCCAGATCCAGCCGAGCGAGACTGCGGTACCAAGCGCGACCTCGCTGAGAGCGGCGGAGAAGACAAGAGTCTGAAATGCCACACAGCTGACCTCATGCTCGTCGCGCACGTGGGAGACAGCTGGGGCAGTTGTTGCGAGGTTCACGATTTTAATTCGTTAGGGCAGCAGTCCGCCTCTCCGGCAGACAACAGCTATTTTCTACAACGGACTGGAACAAGCGCCCTAGTTCCTCAATTTCAGGTCTGGAAAAAAGGTTCTCGCGAAACAACCAGACAACTTCGAGCGTGTCCCCTTGTTCGGTGATTTCACATCCAAGATCAAAGCGCGGAGTGCCAGTGGACCGCATCCGCAGCTTCAGCGACAGTCCGCGAATTTCCACATCGGGCACCGGATGATTTTGCAAGGCAAAGCGCACTTGGAAGACGGGGTTTCGCGTCGGTGACGCCTCTTCACCAATCGTACCGACAAGTTCCGCGAACGGCATGGCATTGGCAAACGAGTCGACCGTCGTTTGATGGACGATTCGGAGATGTTCGGCCAACGGACGGTCCCGCTCCACCTGATTGCGCAACGGCACGATGCCGGAAAAGTATCCCATCGTTTCGCGGACATCCGGGCGGGTTCGATTGGCCACCGGCGTGCCGACAACGATGTCGTTCTCTCCCGTCCAGCGCGCCAGCGTGACCTGAAAGAGGGCGAGCAACGTACTAAACAGGGTGGCCCCATTGCGCCGGGCCAGCTCGCGAACCGCAGTGGTCGTTTCAGCGGACAACTGGCACACCAGCCGCTGCGGCACCCGGGTCACGTCGGAATCCTCCGGAATGGTCCAGAGCCGGCGGATCCCCTTCAGCCGCGACTTCCAGAAAGCAACGCGCGGCTCCAACTCGGCAGATTGCCAGTTGGCGCGCTCCGCCGCGCCCCATGCGGAATAGGGAGTGGGCACTGCCGGTAATCCGCCCGTCGCGCCGGTCCGTTGCCGAATGTAGGCCGCAGACAAGTCCTGAACAAAAGCGCCTAACGACCAGCCATCGGCGATGGCATGATGAATCGCGCAAACGATCACCAGGTCGTCGGGCGCGCGGCGGATAAATTCCACCCGGTAAAGAGGTCCCTGGACCAAATCGAATGGCTCATAAAACGTTTTGTGGGCCAGGTCCTCGATCTCATCTGGTGATGTATGCGAAGGGACATCACGAAAACGCACCACCGCCTCGCTCCGAGTACGAATCAGTTGAACAGGCCCATTTTTTCCGGGCAGGAGCGACAACCGCAGCACTTCCTGCCGGTCAACCACCCGCTGGATCGAGGCGGTGCAATCCTCGGGAGACATCAGCCCGCGAACGTTGATCAGACAGCAGATGTGGTTCGACACATCGGCGGGAGGAGCGGGAGATGTTTCCCACAGTTCGCGCTGCGAGAACGTCAGCGGATAGACTCGCGCCTCGCCGCTCGCCAGCCATTTTCTTAAACGCTCACGGCTATCGTTAGACATGGGCGGTCGTTTCCAACGCGGGATTTTCGTCGCCGAGCAGCCGATCGATCTGCTCGCCCGAAAGCGCGTCCAGGTCCACTTCAGGTTGGGACTCAAGCGGCTCTGCCGCCGGGATGGATGCCGCGACAGGCGTAGCCACCGCCGGGGCGGCGCCGCCAACGTGACCGGCAATCAAGCTCGCGATTTGGCCGATGGTGCGCGCGCGCATCAGGCTGGTAGGCGGAAGGGCGACACCGACGGTCGCTTCAAGCGAGTTCTCAATTTCTACGCCCATAAGCGAGTCGAGGCCGAGATCGGTTAAGGGTTGATCATCACGCAAGGTATCGGGCTTGACTCGAAGGACCGAGCCCACAACTTCGCGCACCGCCTGGGCAATCACCGTTTCCTTTTCCTCCGGCGCAGCCGATTCGATCCGGTTGCGCCAATCGCTGGAAGCGCCACTGCTTTCCTGGCCTTCAACGGCGGTGAAAATGCGCTCGAGCAGCGGGTTGCCTTGCATGCCGCGGAAAAATGTTTTCCACTTCGCCCAATCAACGCGGATTGCGGCAACCTGCGCGCTGCCGGCTCGAAGCGCCGACTCAACGATCGACACGACTTCGCCCGGCGACAGCGCTGAGACTCCCTGCTTCGCCAGAAATTCGGCGACCCGCTCGTTGCGCGCGACATAACCTTCGCCGCCAAGCACGCCCCAGTTGATCGTTAGGGCAGGGAGACCGAGCGCGTGCCGGTGATGAGCCAGTGAATCAAGAAATGCGTTCGCCGCCGCGTAGTTGCCCTGCGCCGGATTGCCGAAAATCGACGAGACCGACGAAAACATGACGAAACAATCGAGGTCCATGTCACAACTTGCCTGATGGAGCAGCCAGGCCCCGAGCGCCTTCGGGTCAATCACACTTGCCATTCGATCGCGGTCAAGCGAAGCGAGCGGCGCGTCGTCGATGACCATCGCGAGGTGAAAGAGACCGCGAAGCGGTTGGCCGGTTTTTCGGATTTCGGCAAAAAGACGAGCGACATCGTCAGTAGAACCAGCGTCGCCCTTCACGACCTGAACGGTAACTCCTCGATCGCGCAGACTGTTCACCAACTGTTCGGCTTCCGGCGTAGCCGCACCACTCCGGCTTGAGAGAACGAGATGACGCGCGCCGGACTGGACCAGCCAGTTCGCGAAGACCTTGCCGAAACCCCCAAACGCGCCGGTGATGAGATAACACCCGTCCGATTTTATTTCGAACCTGGGCATAATCGGCTCGCCACGTCTGCGCACAAAAGCCTCCGGGAACGACACGATGACCTTGCCGATGTGCTTCCCGGCCGCCATCAGGCGAAAGGCCGCATCGACATTGCTCGCCGGGAAAGCCCGGAAGGGCAGCGGACGCAAAGCTCGTTCTTCAACCAGCCGTGCGATCTGGGCGAGCATCTCGCGGGTGAGCGATTCGTCGCCCGCAAAGACAGCGTCCATCGCGACGACGTGGAAGGAAGCGTTGTTTCGTAGTGGCCGGAGCGGAATGCGAGAATTTTGATAGATGTCGCGTTTACCGATTTCGATAAAGCGGCCGAACTCGCCCAGACACGAAAGTCCCATCGGAATGGCCTCGGCGGCGAGCGCGTTGAGTACCACGTCCACGCCCCGCCGATTAGTCAGTTCCATGACCGCTTCGGCAAAGTCACCACGCCGCGAATCAATGACGTGTTTCACACCGAGTGTTTGCAGCAGGTCGCGCTTGGCCGGGCTGCCAGCGCTGGCGATGACTTCTGCGCCAAGGTGGTGCGCGATCTGAATCGCGGCCATACCGACGCCGCCGGCGCCGGCGTGAATCAGCACCCGCTCACCTTTTCGCAATCGAGCGACATTGCTGAGCGCATGCCAGGCTGTCATGAAAACAACCGGGATCGTCGCGGCTTCCTCAAACGAAAGACCGTCAGGGATCCGGCGCACGTCACTGCCGCGCGCAACCGTTTGCGTCGCCAATCCAAATACCGCCAAACCAAAAACCCGGTCGCCCGGCTTCACGTGGGTAACTCCCGCGCCGATCGCGGTGATGATCCCGCCAACTTCATCCCCGAACATGCGGGCATCGGGCGCTTCACCGGGATAAAGCGCGAGCGCCTTGAGCACATCGCGGAAATTCATGCCCGCAGCTTTGACGTCGATGATGACTTCGCCCGGACCGCAGGTTGGCTGCGCGAAGGGCCCAAAGGCTAGTGTTTCGAGATGGCCGCGTTCACGCGATTCGAGTCGCAAGGGCACAGCGGAATCAAGGGCCTGCTCAATTCGCGGCCGCCCCCGGTCAAGTCGCTGGACATAACGAGCCTCACCTCGAAACGCCACTTCACGCTCGGGATCCGAGCGCAGCAACTCACTCCAAAGCAAAGTTCCATCCGCTTCGGATGGTGCCGGCGGGAGATCGACGCCGCGACAAACCAAATTCGAATATTCGTTGAGAATCACCCGCACTAACCCCATGGCCGGCGCTTGCTCAACGCTCGTGGGTTTCGGATCGCGCCCCACAGGCTGAGCGCCGCGCGTGATCGAGTCGATACGGATTCGCGCGTTCGGCCGCGTGGCCTCCAGCGCCTGCACGAGATGGAGCAGGGCGTCCGTTCCCATGCCGGGTTCGTCAATCTGCGTGTCGAGGTTCCAGAGATAAACGATCCGCTCGGGTGGCGCATCGTCGGCGCACACTGCGAAAAGTTCGCGCCAGTCATCTGGGGCTTCGATCCTTAGGTTAAAGGTATCACCATCCGCCATCGAAAATGCAGTTCCGCGTCGCACAATTCGGCAACGCACACCGGTTTCCCGCAGTCGCTCGCCTAATGACTCTCCGATTCCGCCCGCATCGGCGAACAGCAGCCACGACTTTTCCGCCGGCGCCGCGTCCACCAACGCCGGTGCCTTAGCCGACGGTGATGGCGATGACTTGCGACCGAGAATGGCGATTTGCCCTTCGCCGCGCCGGCCCATCAGGCCGGGCAACGAAGCCGTTTCGCTGAAGCCGGCTTCCCGCAGCTGCGCCTCCCATTGCGAACGGCCCAGCAATGGGTGCACCGAGCGAAGGTCGCGGTCGGTAAAACGCCACCAGCCGCTCGTTAGGCCGAAGACCGTCTCGGTCCAGAGTTGCGGCGTCGCCACGTCCATGAAAACCAGCGAACCTCCCGGCGCGAGGAGATCATGCAGATTGCGCAGAGCGGAGCGGACGTCAGCTGCGGCATGCAGCACATTGGTACCGATTACGAAATCAAACGAACCGAGGTCAAACCCCTGTTCGGCGGCGGGCTTCTCAAGATCGAAGATTTTGGTTTCGACTTCCGCGAAGCCCGCGAGTTTTTGCGCTGCCGCGGCGAAGAAAGCGGCAGAGACATCAGTGAAGGTGTAGGAGTGCAGGCCGCGCTGGAGTGCCGGCAGAACCTGGGCCGCCAGGCCACCCGTTCCCGCTCCGACTTCCAGAATCTTCAAGCCGCGTCCTTCGGGGAGAGAGCATTCCGCTTCCCGGAGCGCGGCCGCAATCGCGGCAAGCCAATGACTCGTTAGGAGACCGTCGCCATAAAATTGTTCGAGCAATTCTGCGCCGGCGCCGGCGAAAAGGACCTGCACCGCGTCTTTTTCGCCGCGCAACAACGGACCGATTTCCGCGCAATTTGCCGCCACCAGTTGGGCTTCGGGAAGGTGGCCCGGATTTTCCTCGATGAACGATCGAAGCGCGTCGGAAGCCGAGTCAGCGACGGTGGTAAAGGCGCCGGTTGGGCAATACGCGGACGCGCTTGCCTTCAACAAACGCCGTTCTTTCAGCTTCAACATCAACTGCTCCCAAACCGGCCGCATTGAGTCGGCGACACGCAATGAATCGGCAGAAAAATCGGCGCCGGTCCGTACGCCCATCTGGCGAAGACCATCGCACAGCAACGCGGCGGCAAGATCGTCCTCGGCGGCAATCGCACGTTCGAGTCGATTCCGGCCGCGTATCGCAATCACCTCATCGAGCGCGTGCTGGGCAGCTTCCCGCAGGCGCGGCAACGGCACCGGCTGCAAAGTCTCCGGAGAAAATTCCGTCGCGGTCCGCTGCCAATCCAAATGGTAGAGAACATCGCGGGTCCCCCCGGTCGCACCCCGACGCACACCGGCGATGCTGATCGCCCGAAAACCATCCACCAGCACGCAGGGCTTACCGGATTCATCATAAAGAGCGATGCTGCCTTCAACAAACTCATCGGTGCATTGGAGGACACGGGCCCGGACCCGAGCGGACGCTCCGGGCGAGCGTAGAAATAAAATCCGGCCGAAACGGACCGGCAGCTTTAACTGCGAACCACGCGCTTCGACCGTGGAACGTCCGGCAGAAAAGACGTGCAGGGCACCGTCCAGCAGCACTGGGTGCAATGGATATTCACCAGCGCGGGGCCGAGTTGTGTCCGACAGGGCCACCTGGCCAGCCGACTCGCCGTCGGCCGCGGCCAGCTGCCGAACCGAACGAAATTCTTCGCCATAACGCAATCCGAGATCGCTCATGTAGCGATAAAATGCATCCGCATCGACCGGCTTGAGCCTAACGAGGTCACGATCCTCCTCTGCTGCCAAAGTGGACGCGGCAAAGTTCGACTCGATCCGTTCTCCGCGCATTGAGCCCACCACATTCAGCGACCAGGATGTGCCTTGCTCAAACCGGCTTTGGATGGCGAACGTGCGGTCGTTAGGCTCGTAGGAAATCTCGAGATGCACCCCGACCGCGGGTTCCGGCAGGATGAGCGGTTTCCGAATTTCGAAATCTTCGATTACGAAAGGCCGCCCCTCGAAAAGTTGCGTCCCGGCTTCCAGCACCAGATCGACAAAACCGGCGGCCGGAAAAATGACGTGGTTCTCGACCTTGTGATCCTTGAGAAATGCGAGATGGCGGCTGTCGATCCTTCCTGTCCATGTGGGTGTCGCGGACGGCAAGCGCATATCGAGCAGGCCGCGGCCGCCCGAGGCCAGGCGGCCTTCCCGCCATGCGGGGGACTCGTTCCACCAACGATCTCGATCCCACGCGTAGGCTGGAAGCGGAAGCAAACGCCGGGAAGACGTCATGGCCCTGAAGTCGAGCGCCACGCCCGCGCGATGCAGGTCCATCGCCGCTTCCAGAAATGACTCGTGCTCGCGCTCGCGACGAACGGAAGATATAACGACCGGCTTCGAACCGTCGCGGCTGGCAAGGCATTCCTGAATGGAATGGGCAAGGGCAGGATGCGCACCAAGCTCCAGCCAGATATCGACACCGAAATCGGCGATCGCGTTAATGGCCGGCGCAAATTGGACGGGTTGGCGGATGCCGCGACCCCAATGCTCTGCGTCGCCCGCTTCACCGGCGAGCCGATCGCCAGTGACCGTGCTAAAGAACGGGATAGTTTCGGACTGCGGCGTGAGGTCGGCCAGCGCATTCTCGAGCGCTTCCGACGCCGGTTGCATCATGGCGTGATGGAACGGATGATCGACGCGCACCATGCGCGCAAACACGCCCTGCGGCTCGAGTTCGGCAAACATGGCTTCGATCGAGTGACGCGGGCCGGCCAGGGTGAGCGAACGCGGGCCGTTGAAGGCTGCGATCGAAACGGTGCGATCATGTTTGTCAATCAAGGCTTGCGCTTCGGCTTCGCCGAGACCCACCGCGAGCATCTTTCCCTCGCCCCGAGCACAACCTCCCATGAACTGCGCGCGCAACGCGGTGATGCGCGCGCCTTGATCCAGTGAAAACAAGCCGGCAACGCAGGCCGCCGCGATCTCGCTGACACTGTGGCCGGCGACCGCCGCCGGCTGCACGCCCCAGGATTTCCAAAGCTCCGCCAGCGCCACCTGCATGGCGAAAATGGCCGGTTGCGCGATTTCGGTGCGGTGCATCTGAGAGGTCTCTTCGGAGCGGCCCAGCTCTTCGAGCAGAGAAAAGTTCGTGATGCCGCGCATGGCGGTGTCGCATTGTTCGATGACCTGCCGGAACACCGGCTCCCGCTCCATCAGCTCCCGGCCCATGCCCCACCACTGCGGCCCTTGTCCGCTCATAACGAATGCGATCCGCGGTGCGGATTCGAGCCGCGGGGTAAACGAGGTGCGAACCTTTACGCTGTCCTGCTTGATGGCGAAGGCGTCGAGTTCCTGGATCAATTCCGATATGGAGCGCGCCACCGTCGTTAGGCGATGCGTGTGGTGATTGCGCCGCGCCCCTAACGAGTAGACGAGATCGGGCAGAACCGGCGAATCCCCGTTGAGGTTCAAACGCTCGGTGAGCCACGCCGCCAGGCTCATGGCGCAACCACGCAGCGCATCTTCGGATCGAGCCGAAAGCGTTATCGGCCACGGACGCTCGGGCCAAGGGTTTCCATGATCGACGTGCGCCGGCGGCGGCTCCGCCAGAACAACGTGGGCGTTAGCGCCGCCGAAGCCGAACGAGTTCACGCCCACCAGACGTTCGCCATCCGTCTCGGGAAAGGGTTCGACCGACGCCGGCACGCGAAGCTTGAGCTTTTCGAAATCGATGTGCGGATTGGGCGTTTTGAAATGCAGGCTGCCGGGGATCTGGCGGTGCTGGAGGACAAGCATCGCTTTGAGCAGGCCCGCCACGCCGGCCGCGGTTTCGAGATGGCCCACGTTTGTCTTTACCGAACCAATCGGTAAGGGAGCGGAACGATCCTGGCAAAGCGCTTCCGCGAGAGCGTGCGCTTCGATGGGATCGCCGACCGCAGTGCCGGTCCCATGCGCTTCAACAAATCCGATTTGGGCTGGCGAAATTCCGGCATCCTTGCACGCATCCTGGACGAGGCGGGCTTGCGCCTCCGCGCTGGGCAGCGAAATACCGTTGGTGTGGCCGTCCTGATTCATGGCCGTGCCCACGATCACGCCTTGAATGGGATCGCCGTCTTCGATCGCGCGGGAGAGTCGCTTGAGCAGCACCATGCCCGCGCCTTCTCCGCGCACGAATCCGCTGGCCGATGCATCAAACGCCGCGCATCGGCCTTCGGGCGAAAGCATTGAAGCTTGCGAGAAGCCGATGAAGCCACCCGGCGTGATCATCACCGTGACGCCACCGGCGAGGGCGGCGTCGCCGCGTCCTGCCCAGATGTGCTCGCACGCCGTGTGCACCGCGGCTAGCGCGGACGAACACGCCGTATCCATCGCGACGCTCGGACCGCGCAGGTTGAGACAGTACGAAATTCGATTCGCCGCGACCGAATGCGCACTTCCGGTAGCAGTATGTGCCGTTATGCCAGAGTGATCGAAGGCCGTGCTCTGAATCCCCTGGTAATCGTTATGCGAAATGCCAACGAAAACGCCGATATCGCTACCGTTTTGAAAATCGAGCACCACCCCGGCGTTCTCAATCGCTTCCCATGCCGTCTCCAGAAGCAGCCGATGTTGCGGATCTACATAAGGCGCTTCCCGCGGCGAGATACCAAAGAATTGCGGGTCAAACTGGTCGATCTGATCGAGGAAGCCGCCGCGCTTGGCAAAAGTTTTTCCCGGAATTCCCGGTTCGGGATCATAATAGCGTTCCACATTCCATCGGTCCGTGGGCACATCGGTAACGGCATCCCGGCCTTCGACTAAGAGTTTCCAGAAAGACTCCGCGTCATTGACTCCGCCGGGAAAGCGGCAGCCGATTCCGATAATAGCAATTCGGTCTTTGTGCATAAAGCGGACAGGGCCTGGAACGCTTCCGCGGCGATCTTAAGACAATCTCCAAGTATGGCAACCAGCGAAATCGATGCGTTTACACTAATACGTTAACGCGGCGAAGGCCGGCTGCTCTGACATCTGCTTTGACTTCACGCACAGACGGCGGAATTGGAAGGATCATTCAAATCTGGAAGCAGTATCGACTGAAAACGGCAGATAAACAACTAGCGGACCTTCAAGGGTCGAATTAGAACCATAATCTCATGTGTGGCATCGCAGGAATAATTGATCTCGTTGCACAAAAATCCGTTCCCGAAGGCGCTATCCAGCGAATGTCCCGGGCACTGGTGCACCGGGGGCCGGACGAAGAAGGGTTCCTCGAGCGTCCGGGACTCGCATTGGCTTCCCGCCGGTTAAGCATCGTCGGTCTGGCCGATGGTCAACAACCAGTTAGCAACGAAGATCGGAATGTTTTCGTGGTGTTTAATGGCGAGCTGTTTGATTACGTCGAGCGTCGGGCAGATTTAAAAAGTCGTGGACACCGGTTCGTTACCCACTGCGACACCGAAATTATTCCCCACCTGTGGGAAGATCATCGCGACGGAATGTGGGAACGGTTGCGGGGGCAGTTTGCCATCGCGTTGTGGGATGAACGCCGATGTCAGCTGCAGCTCGGCCGCGATCGCTTTGGAATAGCGCCGTTATTTTGGAGCCGGCAGGGAGACTGGCTCCTTTTTGCATCGGAAATCAAAGGGTTGCTTGCATCCGGAATGGTTCCGGCGCGGCCGGACCGCCAGGGCATCGATCACGTTTTTACATTTTCAGCGGTGCCGGGGCCTCGAACCTGTTTTGAAAATATCCAGCTTCTGTCGCCCGGCCATTTCCTCAACATCATCCCGGCACGCGGCGATGATTCGGACCCGGTGGTGGAGGAGCGCGCATTTTGGGAAATGAATTTTCCCGATCAAGGCACGGAGGAACGCGGCGAAAACCCGAAGCAGCTCATCGATAATTTTGAAAAACTCTTGTTGCAGGCAGTGGAAGAGCGGTTGCGCGCTGATGTCCCGGTCGGCGCTTATCTTTCGGGCGGCGTCGATTCCAGCATGATCGTGGCGTTGGCCTGTCATTTGAAAGGCCCCGACATCAACACCTACACCGTGCGGGTGCACGAACCCGAGCTCGACGAACTGGACGCAGCAACTCTTTCGGCCCAGCACATCGGAGCGAAGCTTCCTGTCGTTCAGGATTTTCGTGACGAAGATGCGCTCGCCACCTACCCAAAACTAATCACCGCCGCCGAAGCGCCGGTGATCGACACGGCCTGTGCTGCGCTCCTTCAGTTGTCTGGCCGCGTCCATAGCTGCGGCCAAAAAGTGGTGCTGACCGGGGAAGGCGCGGACGAATGGCTCGTCGGCTATCCATGGTACAAGGCGGCCAAGCTCATCGGTTATCTCGATCTGATGCCCGGGGTCGGCTTGAGCAATCTCGCCCGGAACGCTTACCTGCACGCAAATAAGGTGCCGCATTTTCCCAATGCCTGGCGACGTGAAGTCGAGAATTCAGTCGGCGGACCCAATGCATGGATCGACGCCTACGGTCTACTCGCGATTTCCAAGCTTCGGTTTTACAGCGAGCCGATGCGTGAGATGGCCAGACAATCCAATCCATGGACGGAGCTGAATTTTCCGCTGGAGCGGGCGCGACGCTGGGATCCATTGCATCGCGGAGTGTGGATTGCGGCCCGCGTTCTTCTGGCCGGGCACCTTCTCCAGGCGAAGGGCGATCGCGTCGCCATGCATAACTCAGTCGAAGTTCGCTATCCATTCCTGGATGAAGACGTCTTCGATTTTCTAGCAAAGCTTCATCCGCGCTGGCGACTGCGCGGATTCCGCGACAAACATCTCCTGCGTTTGCTGGCGGAACGGTGGGTCCCGAAATCGGTGGCCCGGCGCCACAAGGTGATATTTCGCGCTCCGCTCGACAGCTTTCACATGGATCCTGAGCCGCCTTTCGTGGCGGACTTGTTGAGCGACGAATCCCTGCGTAAAACCGGCTATTTCGATCTCACGGAGGTCAAGCGATGGCGCAATGATTTCCGCAAGATGCGCGCCGGCTCGCTGCCACGCCTGTCCGTCGAGATGGGTCTGATGGCTGTGACTGCGACGCAACTCTGGCATCATCTTTTTATGGGAGAGAGTCTGGCTGATCTGCCGGATTGGTCCTCCATTCCGACACCAGCCGCTACAGAAGCCAGCGTCGCGGCCTAACGACTAGCCGCAATTTGGCGAGCCAACGACCCGCTACAGCTTCGCGAGCGTTTCCCGGCCGCGTTCCTTCGTCTCCGGATCGTCCTTTTCCGCGTCCGGCATGGCGAGGCCCTTGTTGATGAACTCCCGCGCATCATCTTTCCTGCCCATCTGGGCGTAGATCCGGCCGAGCTCGATGTAATGCATGAGCCGATTTGGATTGAGCGCGATCGCTTTTTTCATGTCCCGCTCTGCTTCTTCATTCGAACCCTGCGGCAGACCGCCGTAAATCACGCCGGCCAGCATTCGCTTCACCGTGTTCACATCTGCCAGGACACGATTCCATCGCCCCAGAATGTGCCATGCCGTGTCGTTTTTCGGATCAAGCTGCAGTGCTTTGTCGGCCGATTCTTTGATCCTGGGGGTAGCGTCTACTTGTTCTTTGGAAGGCAAAAAAGGCAGCATCTTTCCCAGCGTGATGGCGGTTGCGAGTTGAGCATCGCAGTCCCGCGGACCGGCCGCGGCGGCGCGCGTGGAGTAATCCAGTGCGATGTGGCCCAGCCGCAATTTTTCCTGTTTGTCGGCTGCATCCGTCATCAGGTATCGGTATTGCCGCGCGATGCGAACGAGGACATGGCAGTTCTGCGGTTCCAATTTTTCCGCTGCGAGATACAACGGCAGGGCTTCCCGGGCCTCAAATTTTCGTTCGTAAACCTTGCCCTTCTCCACCAAGTCTTCGGCGGAATCAGCCGCGACAACGGTATTCGCAAGCGTAGGCAATAACGTCAGGACGACGGCCAGAGCGCAGCGGTGAAGAACGTGTCTCATTATTTACTACAAGGTCGGGGGACACTCTGGTTGCCATCAACTCTCACATCCTGTGATCTGTCGGCGGCCACAAGAACTATTCGGCTTGGAACGCTCGGGTGGCCTTTCCAAGGCCCAGTGTCCATTCCCTACGACAAAAAACAACACCAGATGTTCAACTCCGAATAGTTCGCCGCAACTTCCCCATGGGACCGCGTCCATCCCCCCATACGAATCTCTATTTATATGAAGACAAACATGACAAAATTTGGCGCGGTCTTGCTCGCCGTTGGACTTTGCATTTGGTCGACGCAGGCATTCGCTCAGACCACCACCACAGTCACCACCAGCAAAGGCGCGTTTACTCAATATGTGCCTGGATCCGAAACCGTAGTGGTGCGGGGCGAAACGAACCCGAATCCAGTGCAGTATGTGGTCACCAAACAGACAACCGTTGTGGATGAGAGCGGAACACCTGTGGCATTGGAACGCATCCCGGCTGGCAGTCCGCTTTCAATTCAGTACACCGAGACCGAAAACCACCTGGTGGCATCACGAATCGTTGTTCAAGCCCCTGTGACAATCGAGAAGACCACGACAACCACAACCACGACTCGTCCTCTGAGCCACGACGAAAAACACGAGCTGAAAGAGGCTGAAAAGAAACGTCTCGAGCGCCAAAAAGACGCGATCGAGGACGCGGAGGATAAACTCGACGACGACCACTAGAGCGACTGTCAAAAAAGCTTCGCATGGCGACGTTGTAGCCGGTGGGCGTTAACCCGGTTGGCCAAGCGCGGACCCACGTCTACGCCCCCGGGGTCAACGCCCCCGGCTACAAGTTCCCGTCCCAGGACGGGCAAATGCGATTTCCTGTTTTCTCTCCCCTAACGACGCTGAACTGCTTCTTCAACGAGCCGGCCCGCATTCAATAGCGCGGCTTCGCATCGGCGTGGCCCAATCAGTTGGAGGCTCGCCGGAACTTTTT
>Ga0157375_10001001_pt1 | contig 24391 bp, 22 predicted proteins | sample M35metaG_FD_115311 | JGI IMG/M metagenome (GOLD analysis project Ga0157375, IMG submission 115311) | Miscanthus rhizosphere microbial communities from Kellogg Biological Station, Michigan, USA - M3-5 metaG | ecosystem: Host-associated > Plants > Roots > Rhizosphere > Soil | place: USA: Michigan... | reverse complement strand
CCGTGGAGTTGGAAGGAGGTTTGGGCAAGGGCGGGTATTGCGAACGCCAGGGTGAGAACGGTGAGGCGAATGGAGCGCATCGGCGGATTGTAGGGGACTCGGATCGTTTCACTTCTGCACGATTGAAACTGAACAAGGTCGTCCGTGCGACGCCGCGGAGCGGCATTAAGAGGGTAGCCAGGGGTGTGCGAGCGAAGCGAGCCACCCCTGGAAAGCGGATTCGCGTCAAGCTTCTGTGCCGCGGTAGCGGCACTCGAGCGAGTGGCACGATCGTTCCAGTGCCGCTGGACGCGGCAGAACCCCATCGCGACTCGTTCAACGAGGGGTAGTCGCTTCGCTCCAACCCCTCGCTATCCTCTGGAGCCGCTCCGCGGCGTACTAGAGCGTCACCAACTCCAAATGCTCGATCTTCCTCTCCAAAAACTCCCCCGCGATCCGTCGGAAACGTTCCTCGGCGTCGGTGACGAGAAACGTGTGCTTCGCGGCGCCGTTGGGTGATGTTCCGATCGCGGCGAGGACGGAGGCGGCGGTGGTTTCGGCGCTGTCGACGATCATGAGCTTGTCGCCGACGACCTGTTCGATGGTGCCGCGGAGGATGGGGTAGTGGGTGCAGCCGAGGACGAGGGTGTCGATGTGGGCGTCGAGGAGTGGTTCAAGGTAAATCTCGGCGACTTCGCGGGCCACGTGCGTGTTGGCCCATCCCTCCTCGGCCAGCGAGACGAAGAGCGGGGCGGCGGATTCAATGACCTCGATATTGGGGTTGAGGTTGTGGATCGCGCGCGTGTAGGCCTTTGAGCGGACCGTTCCCTCGGTGGCGATGACGCCGACGCGTCCGCGCGTCCGCTCGACGGCGGCGCGGGCGCCGGGCTCGACGACTCCGATGACCGGGATTGTCAGCGACGCCTGCAGCGCGGGGAGGGCGGCGGCGGTGGCGGTGTTGCAGGCCACGACGAGCATGCCGATGCCGCGGTCGATGAGATGCGCGGCGGCCTGGAGCGTGTAGCGCGTCACCGTGTCGGCGGATTTCGTTCCGTACGGGACGCGCGCGGAATCGCCGAGGTAGATGAGGGAGTGGTGGGGGAGGGCGCGGGCGATTTCGCGGAAGACTGTCAGGCCGCCTACTCCGGAGTCGAAGATTCCGATTGGTGAAGCAGGGACGAGGGACGAGGGACGAGGGGAACGGCGGCGCGTTCCCATCAATACGTTCCTGTGCGTTGCGAAAGCGCGGACGAGAGAACGTAGCGCCGGCGAGCCGCCGGCGGTACAGCCGCCGAGCCGGCGGCGCTACGTGGCTCGGGCTCGGGAGGGCTGAGAAGATCAACCAGCTGGTTGCTTTTCCCTCGTCCCTCGTCCCTCATCCCTGCTTCATCTCCCTGCCTACCCACCCTGCTTCTCACCCTCATCCCTGTCGGGAGCGGTCATCGCCCCGCCGCCTTCGCGTTTGATGTTGTATTGCTCGATCTTCTTGTACAGGTTCGAGCGCGGGGTATCGATGGCCTCGGCAGTCTTGGAGACGTTCCAGCCGTTCTCGCGGAGTTTGGCGAGGATGAAGGCTTTCTCGGCCTCGTCCTTGAAATCCTGGAGCGTGGCCAGGCGCATGGCGCTGGCGATGATGTCGGCGGCGGCGCGGAAGAATTCGGCGGGGAGGTCGGTGATGTCGATCGTGTCGGACGGGATCATGATCACCAGGCGCTCGATCATGTTGCGCAGCTCGCGCACGTTGCCGCGCCAGGCGGCGTCCTGCAGCGCCTTCTGCGCGGCGACGGTGAACTTCTTCGCGGGGCGGTTGTACTGCGCGGAAAAGAGCGTCGCGAAATGCTGCGCTAGGAGCGGAATGTCGTCCTTCCGCTCGCGCAGCGGCGGCGTGCGGACGGGGATGACGTTGAGACGATAGAAGAGATCCTCGCGGAAGCGGCCGGCACGGATTTCTTCGGTGAGGTCTTTGTTCGTCGCGGCGATGACGCGCACGTCGACTTTGATGACGGTGGCCGAACCGACCGGCTCGACTTCCCCTTCCTGCAGCACGCGCAACACCTTGGCCTGCGTGCGCAGCGACATGTCGCCGATTTCGTCGAGGAAGATCGTGCCACCGTCCGCGGCCACGAATTTGCCGGTCTGTTTGCGGACCGCGCCGGTGAACGATCCCTTCTCATGCCCGAACAGCTCCGACTCGATCAGCTCCTCGGGGATGGCGGCGCAGTTGACCTGGATGAACGGCTGCGCGGCGCGCGAGGAGCGGCGATGGATTTCGCGCGCCACGAGCTCCTTGCCCGTGCCTGACTCGCCGGTGATGAGGACAGTCGCTTTCGTCGGCGCGGCCAGTTCGATCTGCGACCGGAGCTCCTTCATCGACGACGACTCGCCGACTAGCTGGTAGTCGCGCGCTTCGCGCTCCCGCAGTTCGCCGACTTCCTCCTCCAGCTTCTGCTGGCGGACCGCGTTGCGGACGGAAAGCAGCAGCTTGTCGCGGTTCAGCGGCTTTTCGAGGAAGTCGAACGCGCCGCGCTTGGTGCACTCGACGGCCGTGGAGATGTCGCCGTGTCCGGAGACCATGATCACCGGCGATGGCACGTGCTGCTCTTTCAGGTTTTCGAGGACTTCGATGCCGTCGAGGACGGGCATCTTGATGTCGAGGAGGATGGCATCGTACGGCGCCGCGGTGCGCGTGGCTTTGTCGATGCCGTCCTGGCCGGACCGCGCCTCATCGATGCGGTAGCCCTCGTACTCCAGCGTCATCCGGATCGCTTCGCGGATGGCCGTTTCATCATCGATGACAAGAATTCGGAACGCCATTCAAGTACCTCGCTCGTGCATGAGTCCGGCCAATTGTATGGGGTTAGAATCGCGCTGCGATGAAGACCACTTCGAAGTCAGCAGCCAGCGACTCTGAACAGGAGCGTTCGGCTGACAAGATTGCAGCGCAGAAGGCCGTCCTTCATCCGCCTGTCAGTTTTGAAAAATATCTTCAGTGGCTCACTGAAATTACGGCGGGAGTCCCTCCAAGCCGAGAAATTTCGGGACCAGACACGCCTTTCGAGCTTCACTTTCCCGAATAGCCGTTCGACCTCCTTGACTGACACGCCGCCGAGCCGGCGGCGGTCCAGCCGGCGGGCCGCCGGCGGTACGTAGTTCCTCAAGTACAATCCGCGCCGCTATGGACGTCACTATTACTCGGGAACCGAAGGTTGCGAAGGCGGATCATCTTTTTGTGCTGATCGCCGAGGGGGCCAGGCCGGATGTTGCGGTCGCGGCGAAGGCGATGCAGACGATTGCGGCGGCGGGATTTTCGGGGCGCGCGGACGAGTCGCTGTCGACCGTCGCGGGCGAGCCGAAAAAGATCACGCTGGTCGGCATCGGCAAGGCCGAGTCGTTCACGATTCGCGGGCTGCGCACGGCGATTTACAGCATCGCCAAGATGGCGAAGAAGGGGCGCGACACGAACATCATCGTCGTCCTGCCGTTCTCGGTCTCGAAACTTGATGCCGAGGAGACCACGCGGATTGCTGCCGATGCGCTCGCAGCGTCCGACTACAAATACGACGTCTACATCACCAAGACGGACGACAAATCGCTGCCGATCCGCGCCTCGCTCGTTCCGCCGGATGGCGTCGATGCGAAGCGCGCGAAACAGCTCGACGACGAAGCGAAAGCGATCGCGACCGGTGTGCGCACCGTGCGCGACCTCGGCAATGGTCCCGGCAACCTCGTCACGCCCACGTTCCTTGGCCAGCGCGCCGAGGAGGTGGCCAAGGGTGTCGGAATCAAGTGCACCGTTTATGGGCGGCGCGAGATCGAGAAGATGAAGATGGGCGGGCTGCTGGCCGTCAATCGCGGATCGATCGAAGAGCCGCGCTTCATCGTCCTCGAATACGCGCCGCGCAAGGCGAAAAAGCATGTAGCGCTGGTCGGCAAAGGCATCACCTTCGACTCGGGCGGCATCTCCATCAAGCCGGCCGAGAAGATGGAGGAGATGAAGTTCGATATGTGCGGCGCCGCGGCGGTGATCGGCACGATCCAGGCGGCGGCGATGCTGGCGCTGCCGGTGCGCGTGACGGGCGTGATCGCGTCGACGGACAATCTGCCGAGCGGCAGCGCGTACAAGCCGGGCGACATCATCATCACGAGCAGCGGCAAGACGGTCGAGGTCGTGAATACCGATGCCGAGGGGCGCATGATTCTGAGCGACGCGCTGCATTACGCGTCGGAACTGAAGCCGGATCACATCATCGATTACGCCACGTTGACCGGCGCCTGCGTCGTCGCGCTCGGCAGCGAGGCGGCGGGGTTGTTCAGTAACAATGACGAGATGGCTCAAAAGTTGATTGAGTGTGGGGAGCGCGTCGGTGAGCGCCTCTGGAGACTGCCCGAGTGGGACGATTACAAGGAGTTGATCCGCAGCGATTGGGCGGACATGAAAAACTCGGGCGGGCGCTGGGGCGGCGCGATCACGGCGGCATTGTTTCTGAAGGAGTTCGTCAATTGTCCATCGTGGGCGCATCTCGACATCGCCGGCACGGCGTACGCGGAACACGAAACGGCGCGCGAGGCGCGTGGAGCCACCGGCGCGGGCGTGCGCGTGACCATCGCGTTTCTGGAATCGCTCTCGCGCTCCTGATTGCGACTCTTGTTGCGTGCGACGGCAAGCGGCCGGCGCAGGTGCGCATCGCGCCGCCGCCGCGCAATGAGGTCAATTTCGCGACCGTCGATTCGCCGAGTCTGCAGTTTCTTCCGCGACAACAGGAAGCGCAGATCTGGAAGCTCGACGAGGATCCGATCGTCATCCCCGGCGATCACCTGAACACGTATCTCGGGCCGGTCGAGGCGCCGCAGTTCGCGCGCTACGAGACGCTCGATCTCACCATCGGCAAATACAGCACGCTTAGCGGCGGCGGCTTCGCGACGGTCGAAATCTTTCGCTTTCCCGATTTCGTGAAGGCGTTCGGCGCATATTCGAAGCAGAAAAACGGCAACCTGCGCTTTCTCAACATCCCCAACGAGTCGTTCGCGAAGGCGCATTCGGTGCACGTCTGGCGCGGTCCGTTCTACGTTCGCATCACCGGCGCGGGCGAGGGCGATACGGTGCTGCGACTGGCCACGTTCGTCGCCGACAAGATGCCGCCGGCGCCGAGCAAGCCGGCGGTGTTCGCGTTCCTGCCCGACAAGCAGCGCGTTCCCGGCAGCGAGCGCTACTCCGCCGATTCGGCGTTTGGCCAGCCGTTCCTCGCGAACTCGTTTCAAGCTACGTTCAACGTCGACAACGATCTGATCGACGGCATCGTGATCCCTGCCGCGAACAAGCAAACCGCGGGCAACATCCTCGATCAGTACAAAGTGCTCTATCTCCACAACGGCAAGCTGCTCGATCCGATCCCGAACCTCGGCGAGGACAATTTCACCGCCGAGGATCGCTACCTCGGGCGCGTGGTCGCATTCCGCATCGATCGATTCGTGATCGCGTTCAACGGCTACCGCGACCGCCAACATCTCGTCGACCTCGCTACCTCCGCCGATCAGCGCATTCTCGGCACGATCCGCAAGCAGCTCGTGACCGCGGACAAGGAAGCGGAGAACGCGGATAACGGCAACACGTCAACCGTGCCGGCGTGGATGCAGCCGAAACACTAGGCAATTTTCACAACGACGAGCGTGACGTCATCCTCCTGCGGTTCGTTGCCGCGGAATGATTCGACGTCGCGCAGGACCGCATCGCGGACTTCCTCGGCAGTTCCATCGCACGCGGCCACGATGCGCGCGAGGCGATCGAGTCCGTATTCGTCGCCGGAGGCATTCACCGTTTCGTAGATGCCGTCGCTGTGCAGGACGAATGTGTCGCCGCTCGCAAACGGGACGACGCGCTGCGGAACGATGGCGCCGAGGCGCGCGCCGAGCGGAGGCGCGAAGAGCTCGATGAGTTGCGTTTCCCGCGAGTCCCCTCGGACGTGGAGTAGCGGCGGATGACCAGCGGAAGCGACGGTGGCCTGATGCGTTTCGTGATCGAGGAGCAGGACGGAGATCGTGACCATCATCCGACGCCGGCTGCTCTGTGTCACCACTTCCTGCAGCCGCCCGAGGACATACGCTGGATCGAGAAGTTGATCGCGCAACAGCGTGAATCCGCTGCGCAACGCGGAGAGCGTGATGCCGCTGGCGAGTCCGTGGCCGGCGACGTCGCCGCAGACGATGGCGAGCCGTCCATCGACGACGAAGTAGTCGTAATAGTCGCCGCCAACCTCGGTGGCGGGCAGCGAGACGCCGGCGACGTCGGCCCAATCGAGTTGCGGCGGCGCCTCGGGCAGCATGCTGATCTGCACTTCGCGAGCGAACCGCAGTTCATCGCGAATGCGTAGCTGTTCGCGCGCCTCGGTGCGCCGCTGCACGCCTTCCTCAATTGCGCCCTTCTTCACGCCGCGGCTGAAAAGCGCGCCGGCGGCGAAGCAGACGACGTTGATCGAGACCAGCGCGATTCCGATTCCTGTCCGATTTGTATGGTTGCGGCTGGGCGGCGCCGTCAGAAATGCGACGGCAACGATCGCCAGCATTGCGGCGTTGAGCAGAATGCGCTGCGGCAGCAGCAGTCGCAGCGCGATCGTCGCGAACGGAAAAACGAAGCCCCACGCGACCCAGCCTGATTTATCAGACAGCGCGAAAAAGACGAGCGCGGCGAACTTGAGCGCGAAAAGCGCGACCAGCCACGCGCCGAGGTTGCGGGCGACGAGGCGGGCGTAGGGCCGCAGCGGGCGATGCTCGCGGCGCCGCACGCGGCGCAATTCGCTCATCGCGGCGAGAAGGAAAAGCGTGAGCAGGGCGTCGAGGATCGAAACAGTGACGTGCGCGAGCTGCTGCTGTTTCCATGAAAACGAAGCGGGGACGAGGACGAGCGAGGCGAGGCCGAACAACCAGGAGATCAGGTACGCCCAGATGAGGTTCTGCTCATCGAACCGCCGCCGAACCATCTCCGGCTCGGTGATCTGCGCGAGTTGTTCGAGATTCACGGCGCGCATTGTCGCTCACGCGGAGCCGCGGAGTCGCGGAGAGAAGCGAGGCCGGCACACATTGCGTGTGCCGGCCCGTTGCGTTGGTTTAGTTTTGCGACATCGGGACGGTGACGACGACGGTCTTCGTGGCCGTGTGGCCGCCGCCGTCGGTGCAGATGATGGTGATCGTGTAGATGCGGCCCGTGCCGGTGCCGGAACGTTCGGCGCGCAGGGTGACGTGATGCGCGTCGACGATCATCCAGTCGGGCGAGGCGTCGCCGTCGCCGAGGCCGTCGATCGGCTCGTTGCTGGTGACGGATGTGATCGTGCAGGCGCCCGTGCCGCAGCCGCCGGTGAGGCCGTAGGTGACGGTGACCGGGATCATTTTGTGGTTCGGCGGCCAGAGCGAATTCGGACTCGCCGTTCCGCCGGTGATGACGAGCGGCGGCGCGGTGACGGTGATGGTCTGCGTGTCGCTGGCGCTGTTGTTTGAGGCGTCGGTGGCCGTCCAGGTGATCGTGGTCGTGCCGAGCGGGAACGGCGCGTTGAGCGGCTGGCCGTCGCTTCGAACGGTGGTGACCGTGACGCCGGTGCAGGGCCCCGAGGTGACCGGCGAGCCGGGATCGACGGTGGCTGTGCAGCTCGCACCGGCGGTAACGGTGATGTCGTCCGGCGCGGTGATCGCAGGCGGATTGCTGTCCGTCACCGTCACGTGCTGGATGGCGGCCGCGCTGTTGCCGTGTCCGTCGTTCGCGGTGTAGGTGACGTTGGTCGTGCCGACGGGGAAGACGTTGCCGGCCGGAACGCCGGTGCGCGTGATGACGACGCAGCTGCTGCAATTGTCGGTGGCGGTGGCATGTCCGAGCTGCGCGTCGGCGACGACCGCGGAGCAGGTCAGACCGGCGGGGACGCTCACGTTCGCGGGCGCCGTGACGACGGGCGCGGTCGTATCGGATGCGCCGGCGGTTAGGAGCACGCTCGTGAACGACGTATTCATGTTCGGAACGATCAGATCCGCCGCGCCGTCGCAATTGAGATCGACGGCGGCGATGGCGTTCGGCTGCCAGTGCGAGTTGAGGCAGGTCGGACCGTAGCCGACGCTGATCGGAAGAATGGCGCCGAAGGTTCCGTCGCCGTTTCCGGGACGCGCGCTCAGGTTGCTGCCGTCCGGCGTGCAGCCGGACTGGTTCGCCGTGACGATGTCGATGTTGCCGTCGCCGTCGAGATCCGCGAGCGCGACGAAGACCGGATTCGTGACGACGCTGTTGATCTGGAAGCGGTTGCGCGTGAACGTCGCGTCGCCATTGTTGCGCAGCACCGTGACGCCGCGCAGCCAGTTGCCGGCGGTGGTGACGACGTCGATATCGCCGTCGTGGTCGATGTCAGCAGCCGCGAGGTGCGCGGCGCCGTCAGCGCCTTCGATCGGATCGGGATAAAGAATGTAGCTCGGCGCGCCGAACGTGCCGTTGCCTGCGCCGAGGAAGATTCCGGTAGCGTCGCCGGCGGCGACGGCGAGGTCGAGGTGATGATCGCCATTCAGATCGACGGCCACGACCGCAAGCGGCGAATGCGTGTCCGTGGAGATGACGCTGGCCGCGCCGAAGTGGCCGGTGCCGTCGCCGAGGTAGAGGCGGACGCCGTTCGGCGAGAGGTTGGAGTCGACGGCGAGGAGATCGAGGTTGCCGTCCTCGTTCACATCGGCCGCGACGAGGCGCGACACGAAGCCATTCGTGGCCGGGCTGTTCGCGGTCGGCACAGCGGTGAAGGTGCCGGTGGCGTTGTTGTTGTTCAGCAGGATGGAAATGATGTGGCCGACCGGATCGGCGCTGAATCCGGCCGTGTTGCCGACGGCGAGATCGGGCGCGCCGTCGTTGTTGAAGTCGCCCGCGACGATGGCCTGCGGCTGGACGACGCCATTGATCGTAGCCAGCGTCGGGAACGAACCGCCGCCGCTGCCGAAGCGAATGGTGACCGTGTTTCCGAACTGATCGGCGGTAGCGAAATCCTCCGCGCAATCATTGTTGAAATCCGCGACAGCGATCGCGAACGGCCCCGACCCGCCGGTGAGGATGGTCGGAGGAGGATAGGAAATGGCCGCGAACAGCGGCACAGACAGGAGGAAGGCACAGAGGGGGACCAATAATCGACGCATGGGGTCTCCTTTTTCGTTAAGCCGCTCCTTGCCGAGGACGCGGCGGTGTTGGATGAGAGAGAGTGGGGAATCTATGTTCCCGTTTCGGCGCGCGGTGTGATGGCGCGCACGTGCGGATTCGAGAGGGGGACGGGTTCACGCGGAGGCGCGGAGGCGCGGAGGCGCGGAGAACGGGAGATCAGAGGAGTTTCAGGAAGGCTTCGGGAGTGAGCCGAATGTCCTCGATGATCTTGCGGAGAAGGTTCGGCGAGATGTCCCGCGCTCCGTGAAATGGGACAGTCGTCATGCGACCGTCGGGGTGGCGAAACTGTTTGTGAGATCCGCGCTGACGAATCTCCACGAAACCGAGTTGCCCAAGAATGCTGACAATCTCCCTCGGCTTGAGGACCGGCAGCTTCGGCACGTCAACCTACTTCGACGAGCTGAGTACCGACGAACTCAGCCTCGATGGCAGGTTCGCCATCTTCAAGAAGCAACGCCAGGACTTCGCGGAGATTCGCGTTCAGCTCATCAAGCGACTCTGCCTGCGTGTGCGCCCCAGGAAACCCGGGGATGAAGCCGACGAAGAGCCCAGTTTCCCGCGACCGTTCGACAACAGCGGTGTAGGTCTTCATGTGGGAAAGGCTAGCACGGAGATGCGGTGGCGTTTGAGCATATGTCGGATTGGGCATATCCTGAATCGGTAAACTGGCCGCTGTGAAAACGGAGAAGAAAAAGAAGCTGGAAGCGGCAGGGTGGACGGTGGGCGATACGCGCGACTTCCTCGCCCTCACGCCGGATGAAGCGGAGTTTGTCGAAATCAAGCTCGCGCTCGCACGCCGTCTCCGCGCCTTACGAGAACAGCGTCATTGGACGCAGGCCGAACTGGCGAAGCACGTCGGTTCCAGTCAGTCGCGAGTGGCGAAGATGGAAGCTGCCGATCCGACGGTAAGCGTCGATCTTCTAGTCCGCTCTCTACTCGCAGCCGGGGCGAATCGGCGCGACCTTGGGCGGGTGGTGGGATCTGCGCGTTGACGAATCCGTTCACGCGGAGAGGCGGAGGGTTTTCTCCGCTCCTCCGCGTTTCCGCGTGAACCCGTCTCCCTGTGAACTAGTACGCCGCGAGTGACAACTTCCCACCCTCCCAAACCCGCCCGAATTCGGCCGTGACTGACGCGGCGTCCTTCTTTTGCGCGCGCAACGCAGCGGCGAGGGCGAAGAGGGAGCGGGGGTTGTGGGGGTTGCGGGTCAGGTCGGCGCGGAGGACTTTTTCGGCTTCGAAGGCGCGGCCGGCGCGGAGCAGCGCGGCGCCGAGGGTTTCGCGGGTGGGGTAGAACCAGTCGGTGGGTTCGTCGTAGTCGAGGGTGTCTTCCTGGGCGACGGCTTTTTTGTAATTGGCGATCGCTTCAGACAGATTGCCGCGGGCTTCGGCGATGCGGCCGGCAAGGACGTGCGTCGCTACCTCGGCGACCGCTTTTTCGGAGTTCTGGAAGAGGCCGGGATCGTCGGGGACGGTGGCGCGGGCGGCTTCGAAGGCTTTCTGTTCCGACTCGGCGCCGGCGATGTTGCCCAACTTTGCGAACGCCGAGCCGCGAGCGAAGTGGGAGAACGTCGTCGACAGCGGGCCGACATCGACTGGCTTCGCCTTCAGCACATCGTTCCAGCGGCCGAAGCGGACCAGGAGGAGGAGCGTGCTCGCGGCCGCGTGTTCGGCGGGCGGCATCTCCTTGGCCATCATCGTGGCGTTGGCGGCGAATTCGTCGGCCATCGTCTTCGCTTCGTTGAAACGTCCGGACATCGCGTACGACGCGAGGCCGAACTGGAGATTGTGGTTGTAGTACATCGCCGCGTAGATGCCTTCGCCGCCGTGGTTCTTGATGAAGATGCGGTCGGTGGCGGCGGCGTTTGCGTTGGCGCGCGCGGCGCCGGCGTAGTTGCCGGTGCGCTGGTAGATGTGGGCGGGCATGTGCACGAGGTGGCCGGACATCGGCGCGAGCGTCTTCAGGCGATTCGCGCTGGCGAGGGCGCGCTCGGGATGCGGCGACGCTTCGATGGCGTGAACGTAGTAATGATTCGCGCCGAGGTGATTCGGATTGCGGCGGAGAACGGATTCGAGCGTGGAGACGATCTCGGTCGTGCCCTCGTTCGGCTTGCCGTCGTGCGACCAGAACTTCCAGGGATGGAGATCCATGAGGCTCTCGGCGTAGAGCGTGGCGATGTCGAGATCGTCGGGATACTTTTTCGTAAGCGACTTCATGGCCGCGCTGTAGTCGCGGCCGAGGGCTTTCAGATCGGCTTTCGGATCGTTGCTATAGCGCTTCGCGAGGGCGGCGATGAGGGCGCGTTCCTTCGCGGACGCGTGCGCCTCGTGCGCGATCGCCGCGTGGACGCTTTCATACGCCTGCTTCTCGCGATCGGGATCGACGTCCAGGTTGATGTTCGGCCCGAGGGCGAGTGCGGCGCCCCAGTACCCCATCGCCAGATTCGGATCGAGGTGCGTGGCCTGGTTGAACGACGCAACGGCGGATTCGTGATTGAAGCCGTAGAGATACTTCATCCCCTGATCGAAGAAGCGCTGCGCTTGCGCGTTCTTCGTCGAGACGGCCCAGTGGAAGTTGCCGAGACCGGATTCGAGAACGACAGGCTTCGCGGCTGGCGACGGCATGTCGTGCTGTGCGAATGCCGAGGGGGCGAGGACGAGTGAAAGCGCGAGCATGCTGATGGTACGCATGCCGCGAATTCTAAATCTTCGGAGAGCCAGTGTGGCACAGACACTCTTGTCTGTGCTGGTGAGGCTCGGGTCGGCTGAGAAGATCAGCCATCTCCCGGATTCATGCTCTCAAGGTGCAGGCGCTGAACCTTGCAAAAGCACAGACAAGAGTGTCTGTGCCACACAAGGCGCTTCGCGTTTCTCTTCTGCAACCCCTCACACGTTCGGTTGCGTGGTGCCGTCGTAGAGGATCTCGTAGCGCAACTCGGTGGCGCCGATGCGGATCATGTCGCCGTTGTGCAGCAGGGCGTGGAAGGTGCGCGCGCCGTTGAGCCACGTCCCGTTCCTGCTTTTCAGATCCTCGATCGCGTATCCCTCGGGGCCGCGATAGATGCGCACGTGATGTCCGGAGACGCCGAGGTCGGCGAGCGGGATCTGGTTGTCGCGCTGCCTGCCGATCAGGTACTCGGCCTCGGTGAGCGGAAACATGAGACCAGTGTCGTCGCCGCTGGTGATGGTGAGCTGGGCGATGGTCGGCTTGACGACGTCTTTGTACGAGAGCTTGGCTTCGACGGAGACGAGCAGGTTGGTGTCGTCGCTGACTTCGCGGACGGTGGAGTCGGCGCTGAACGTGGCCGGCTTCTGCCGCATCGTGCTTTCGAGGACCTCGGTGACGGGAACGCTGCCGGCGCCGGTGTCGTCGGGCAATGTTTTGCGGCTCACTGCTTCGATCAGCTTGTTGCCGAAGAGGCCATAGACAACGCGGTAGACCTGCAGCGGCGCATCCGTTGAATCATCGACGAGATCGCCCAGCGAACGCCTGCCATTGATGAGGAAGAGGATCCGCCACTCGTCGAGCGTGAGCGTGATCTTCTCGGCGTCGGGATTCGAAACGACGCGGAAGACGACGCTGCTATCCGGAAGCAGCCGTTCGCATTCTTCCCACTCGGCGATGCGACGCGCGCCTTCCATGATCAGGTTGGAGAGGTCGACGGAGATCGTCACGGCGTAAGGCGGGACGGTGGTGCCGTCGATGAAGGCGAACTCGCCCCCTGGCCAGACGAAGCAGTCGTAGATGATCTCGGAGACCTGCACTTTGAGGAAGTCGCGGAGCTGTTCCTCGGTGAGCAATCCCTGCTGCACGGCGAGCTGCCCAAACCGTCCGCCCTCGGCTTTCATCAGGTTGTCGATGGCGTCGCGCTGCGTGGCAGAGATGTGTTTCTTGCGCATCAAAACGGCGCTGAGTCGGAGCGTTTCCTGATTCGAGCCGGCGAAGATGACGGCGCCGTCGTCGAAGTAGACGATGGCCTCGCTCGAACCGTTGGTGAGCGTGAGCGTGCCGCTTTTTTTCGCCGAGGAGACGAAGGTGAGGACGTCCGGCAGTCGAAAGGATGCAAGGCTGCCGCGTAGGGACGGCTCGGTCATCAGTACGCGGATTGTAGCGCGCGGCCTCCGCTACAATCGCCGGCTCATGCAATCGAACTCGCGCCACGCCGTCGCCGCTGGTTTTCTGGGATGGACGCTCGACGCGTTCGATTTTTTCGTGATCGTCTTTCTCTTCGACAGGCTGGCGGCGGAGTTCAGCGTGTCGAAGTCGCGGATCATTTTCACGCTCTTCGCGACGCTCGTATTCCGCCCCGTCGGCGCGATCATTTTCGGGATGCTGGCCGACCGCTTCGGGCGCCGCATCCCGTTGATGGCGAACGTCATCTACTTTTCTGTGATCGAACTGCTGACCGGTTTCTCGACGACGTTCACGCAGTTCATCATCCTGCGGGCGCTGTTCGGGATCGGGATGGGTGGGGAGTGGGGCGTCGGCGCGTCGCTGGCGCTGGAAAACGCGCCGCGAAAATGGCGCGGGGTCTTCTCCGGCGTTCTGCAGAGCGGCTATTCGATCGGCTTTCTGCTCGCGGCGGTCGCGTCGCGAACGATCCTGCCGCAACTCGGCTGGCGATGGATGTTCTGGATCGGTGCGCTACCGGCTCTCCTCGCGCTCTACATCCGCACGAAAGTCCCCGAATCGGCGGCGTGGAAGGAGCATCGCGTGGGCACGTTCGGCGAGATGCTGCGCGCGATCCAGGGGCAGTGGCGCGGCTTCCTCTACCTCGTCCTTCTGATGACGTTCATGATGTTTCTCTCGCACGGCACGCAGGATCTGTATCCCGATTTTCTGAGGCATGGCCGCGGCGTTGCGGAGGGCACCGTGCCGTGGGCGGTGATCGTGGCCAATATCGGCGCAGTCGTCGGCGCGGTCATCTTCGGCCAGCTTTCGCAGAAGATCGGCCGGCGTTACAGCATGATCGCTGCGCTCTGCGTGTCGCTTCTCGTGATGCCGATGTGGGCCTTCGGCAGCACGGTATTGATCCTGTTCGCCGGCGCGTTTCTGATGCAGGTCGGCGTGCAGGGAGCCTGGGGCATCATCCCGATCCATCTCAACGAACTCGCGCCGGACGCCGTGCGCGGACTGATGCCCGGCCTCGCGTACCAGTTCGGAATCCTCTTCGCCTCACCGACGAATTCGATCGAAGACATCCTCCACAAACGCTTCGGCTACTCCTGGGCGCTGGCAGGCTTCGAGCTCTTCGTCATGGTCAGCCTCACGATCATCCTCCTCCTCGGCCGCGAGAACCACGGACGGTCGTTCCACTCGGGAGACCTGCTGATCGAGAAGGATTAGAACCGGCGGCGTAGCCGTCGTAAGATAACTCGAGCGCGCGATGGAGCGCTGGCGTCCCCGCCGGCTGGCTCGGCTGCGTCCTCGCTGCCGAACCGGCAAACCCTCGAATGTCGCTGGTAACGCAACACTGCGCAAGCCTCCCATTCGGCGGCGAGGACGCCGCCGAGCCAGCCGGCGAGACGCCAGCGTTCCGTCCGCGAACGCCGCGCGAACGTTACGTTCAAGACAGCGTCCGCATCACCGCGAACAGCGAGACGGACGAGATCGCGATCCAGAGCAGGATGCCGAGGATGAGGGGGCGCGCGCCGACGGCGGCGATCGATTTGCGCGAGAGGCCGGCGCCTATCAAAAACAACGTGATGGTCAGGCCGATGCGCGCCAGCATCGTCAGCGTTGACCAGACCTCGGCCGGCGCGGCGATGTAGGTGCGGAGCACCGAGGCGACGACGAAATAGAGGATGAACCAGGGGATCGTCACTTTCGCCGATTTGCGTTTGAAGAAAAACGCGGTGGCGAGTGTGACGGGGACGATCCAGAGTGCGCGCGTCAGCTTCACGGTCGTAGCGATCTGTAGCGCCTCGGCTCCGTATTTCGCGGCGGCGCCGACGACGGAGCTGGTGTCGTGAATGGCGATCGCGGCCCAGACACCGAACTGCGGCTGCGTCATGCCGAGGCGGTGGCCGATCATCGGAAAGATGAAGAGCGCGAGCGAGTTGAGGATGAAGACCGTGCCGAGGGCGACGGACATCTCTTCGTCGGTCGCGTCGACGACCGGGCCGACCGCGGCGATGGCGCTGCCGCCGCAGATTGCAGTTCCGGACGAGATAAGGTGCGACGTCGTACGGCTGATGTTCATCGCGCGGCCGAGGAGGAAGCCGAGGAGCAACGTCCCGACGATCGTGACGACGGTGAAGACGAATCCGGTGCGGCCGGCTTCGACCACCTTCTGCAGATTCATCCCGAAGCCGAGGAGGACGACGGAGGTCTGCAGCAGGAGCTTCGTCGCTTTCGAGTTGCGCGACGCGAGCGGATGGCCGAGTGTCAGCGCGAGCACGAGGCCGAGGGCGAGCGCGATCGGCGGCGACGCCCACGGCGTGACGCAGAAAATCAGCAGCGCGGCGAAGACGACGATCCGAAGCGCTTGCACTACGTGAGGTGCGCCCGGAAGAAGGACACCGCGCGATGCCAGGCGTCTTCCGCGGCCTCGGCGTTGTAATTCGGGCCGGTGTTGTTGAAGAAGGCGTGGCCGGTCTTCGGGTAAACGAGGAGGGTCACATCCTTGCCCATCTCCTCAAGTTGCTTCGCCAGCGCGCGGCCGCTTTCGATCGGCACGCCTTGATCGTTTTCGGCGTAGATCAACATGATCGGCGCGTTGAGATTCGGCCAGTCGAAGGCAACTTTCTTGAAGCCGCCGTAAAAACTGACAGCCGCGCCGACGTTGGCCTCTTTCGTGGCCGCGTACTGCGCGAGCGCGCCGCCCATGCAGAAGCCGATGACGCCGTACGATTTCGTCGTGCACTCAGGGCGGCTGAGGAGGTATGCGCCGGCGCCGCCAATTTCTTTTTCGGCGCGCTCGGCGTCGAGCTCCATGAGCAGGCGGCCGGCTTCATCAGGCGACGTCGTCGTTTTGCCGTGAAAGAGATCGGGCGCGATCGCGGAGAAACCTTCGCCGGCGAAGCGGTCGACGATCTCTTCGATGTGTGGCACGAGTCCCCACCACTCCTGAATGACGACGACGCCGGGACCTTTGCCCGCGAAGTAGCCCTGACACGTGTGCCCGTTCGACGGAAATTCAACGCGTTCGCCCATCGGATCCTCCAGAAAAAATCGGCGCGGATTCTAAATGCAGTGGGCGGTAGTGTCCTAATTTAGGACCTCAGGTCGGCGCAGCTCCGCAAGGCCCGCCTTGTTCCACCCGTGAGAGGCGTGGGGAGTTGGGGGGTGGGGAGTGGAGCATGAACTCGACATGTTGGATGCGACCGGGCCAAGCGGTAACGCATGGACCCGAAGCGGTATCAAGGCCGGACCAAGCGGTAACGCATGGACCCCGAAGCGGTATCGAGACCGGGCCAATCGGTAACGGATGGACCCTGATGCGGTATTGAGACCGGACCAAGCGATACCCATGGACCCTGCTGCGGTATCGAGACCGGACCAAGCGGTAACGCGTGGACCTGATGCGGTATCGCGACCGCGACAACCGGTAACGCGTCGACCCTGATGCGGTATCGAGACCGGGACAAGCGGTAACGCATGGACCCTGATGCGATATCAAGACCGGAGCAAGCGGTAACGCATGGACCCCGAAGCGGAGTTGCGACCGACCCAAGCGGTAACGCATGAACACCACGCGTTGCATGCCACCCACCCCAGCCAATAACGCAAGGACGCGACGCATTGCATGCGACCGACCCTTGCGGTAACGCGTCGACCGGTCACGTTGCATACGGCGGGCGCTTGCGATAACGCGTCGACTCGCCGAGATGCATATCAGGGGCCTCTGATATCGAGGTGCCTCTTACTCGGAACTGACTCACATAGGTGTCTAAATCGGACGTGGGTAACGATGGTCCTCGCTCGCGGCTCTCCTCCCCAAGGAGATCTTTGCCCATGCCACGACCACAGACGCGACTGCAGCAGTTCCTCCCCGGATGGGGCAGAAAGGCACTTAGGACACTGCCCAGTGCGGAACCGATGCCGCGCGTGGCGCGTATTCATGGCAGAATATCGGAGCCCGGAGAGAGTGAGATCGAATGACTTTGACGAAGGAACAGGTTTCCGGACTGGCCAAAACGCCGCGTTGTCCCCGTTGCGACCTCAACAAGACGATCGGCAACGCGCTCTGCCGCAGTTGCCGCGCCAAGCTGCCTGAAAACATGCGGATGGCGCTGGAGCGGATCCCGTCGAAAGACGCGTGGACCGTTTCGCGCGCCGTGCGCGCCGCCGCCCGCTACTTTGACGTGCATTTCCAGTCGGTGCGGAACTTCGGCGGCGGACGGCCGCGCTAACTATCGGATCCGGACCGACTGTTCCGCGATGTCCGCGAGCTCATCGATGTGCGCTTCGCGCGCTTTGGCGACGATCTCCTCGGTCTGCTTCCGCGACTGCGGTGAACGCGCCCACGCCGCCGCCAGCGAGGCGCGCTTCATCCTCGGCGAGGCTTCGTTCCAGTGATGGAGGTCGGCGACGCGCAGCGTGCTCTTCACATCGCCCGCGCGAACTGTGGCGATCGTCTCATCCTGTTTCGTGTTCGGCTTGAACTCGATTTCGTACAGCGCGGTTTCATTCGGCGCGACAGATCCGATCACCGAACGATGGACCGTGACGGCATCGCCGAACGTGAGATCGATTGGCGTCGACGTTTTGCCGGGAGCGTCGACGGAGACGCGTAGCAGCCACTTGGTGGCATCGAGCGGCGTCGCTGACGCTTCAAGCTCGACGCGCAGATCGGCAGGCTTGCGCTCCGGCGCGGCGAAGTGCTGCACGAACGTGAAGGCGTCGATATCGCGCGGCGTCTCACCACGTGAGATGGCCTGCTGAACTGCGATGAAGTTGCGGGCAGGAGGCGCTGCCGCAGCGTCGCGCGAATCGGAAGGCGCCGGGGCCGCCGACGATTTCGCAAATGCCCGCTCGCGCGCTGGCGCGCCGCCTTCGGCCGTCGCCATCGGCGCTTCTGGTGCCGGAATCGGCGGCGGGGGAGCAGCGATCGCCCCTGCCGGGGCCGCGTTGACGATGGAAACACTTTCGGTGGTCACCGACGCCGCCTGACTGGTATCGGCGGCGTAAACCGGAGCGGCAGCCGTCACGCTCACCGATTCCTCATGTCTTGCTTCCACGATGCGCTCGTGCGGTGTCTGGGCAGCGATGCTCGTCGGAGGCGGCACTCGCGGAAGCGCCGGCAGATCGGTGCGCTCCTGCATCCGGGCGCTGCCGGGCGCGGGCGGCGTGTTCGGGAGTGCTACGTTTGCGCGCGGCACGGGCGCGGCGGCGTCCTTGCTCGCCATCATCGAGCGCGTGTCGAGGTTCGATCCGTTTCGCGAAACGAGATGCAGCGCCAGGTAAACCGACGAGACGAGCAGGATGATCGATGCGGCGATGCGCAGATTGAACATCGCCGATTTGCGCAACTGCGTGCGCTCGTTCTCGGCCTGAAATGCGAAGTGTCCGGGGATATCGCGTTTGATGCGGTCGGCCAGACCCGTCGGCGGCTTCGCCACCGGCGCCATGGTCAGCTTCCGCTGCAGATCAGCTTTGCGGTTGCGGGTCATTGTCTTTCTTCCTCAACGTTCCCGCCGAGGGCTTCTTCCAGCAGGGAAAACGCCTTGTGTAGCCGCTTGCGGATGGCTACGGTTGTGATCTCCTCGATTGCGGCGATCTCTTTCACCGCCAGGCCGCCCCAGAAATGCGCGGTGACGGTGAAACGAAGATCTTCGGGCAGCCGCAAGACTGCCTCCCGCAGATGTTCGGCTTCCTCGGCATTGCCGAGCACCTCGTCCGCTCCCGGCGATTTGTCCGGCGTCTCCGGCATGTTCTCGTCGTCGAGCGATTTCATCAGCCGCGGACGGCGGATGTGGTTCAGAAACGTCGTGTATCCGATACGGTAGAGCCAGGTGAAAAACTGCGACTGTCCGTTGAATCCCGGCAGCGCTTCCCACGCTTTGCGATACGTGTCCTGCGTGAGGTCGGAGGCCAGTTCGCGGTCGCCGCAAAGCCGGTACATCGATGCGAAAACGGAGGAGTAGGTGCGATCGACCAACTCTTCGGCGGCGCTGCGGTCGCCGCCGCGGATCGCGGCGAGCAGGCGGTGTTCCTCGTTCCAGGAGGGAATCACCGCATCATGCTCCGGCCGCATCGCCGGAAAGGGCGCAACATTGCTCACCCCGATAAGACACGGCTCTGCGACATTTCGAAACCACTGTTTGAGTATCCTATCCGACCGATGAAATCCGCTCTCGCCGTTCTGCTCCTCCTCACCGCCGCCTGCCGCTATGAGCCGCCCGCCGGAACGATCGACGGTTCCTCGATTCAGAAGGATGAGGATGCCTGGCGCGCGCATCGCGCCGAGCGGCTGAAAGCGCCCGACGGCTGGCTGACGCTGGCCGGGCTCTACTGGCTCAGCGACGGCAGCAATGATGTCTCGCTTCCCGCAAAGCCGCCCGTGCCTGCGCAATTCGTCCTGCAGAACGGGAAGGTGACGCTGCAGCCGAATCCATCGCTGACAATCGAGGGGAAGCCGGTCACCGCGCCGGTGGTGCTGCATGACGATACGGAATCGAAGCCGACGGTGGTCCGGACCGGATCGCTGTCGTTCGTCGCCATCCGCCGCGAAGACGCCGCGCACGGACCACGTTTTGGCGTGCGCGTGCGCGATACGGAAGCGGATGCCCGCGCGCACTTCAAGGGACTCGACTACTTTCCAGTCGATCCGAACTCACGCGTGGAAGCGCGCTTCGAGCCGTACAACCCTCCGAAGAAGATCCCGATCACGAACGTCCTCGGCATGACCAGCAACGAGATCTCACCGGGCGCGCTCGTCTTCACGCTGCAGGGCCGCGAGTTCCGCATCGATCCGATCCTGGAGCAGGGCGAGACGGACTACTTCATCATCTTCAAAGACGCGACGAGCGGAAAAGAGACGTACGGAGCCGCGCGCTACCTCTACGCGAAACCGGCCGATGCGAACGGCAAGACGATCGTCGATTTCAACAAGTCCTACAACCCGCCGTGCGCATTCACGCCGTACGCGACCTGCCCGCTGCCGCCTCCGCAGAACCGGTTGCCGATCCGCATCGAAGCGGGCGAGAAGAAATACGCCGGCGGCCACGCTTAGCACGTAGCGCCGCCGGCTCGGCGGCTGGACCGCCAGCGGCTCGCTGGCGTGTTTACTGTACGCGCCGCCGAGCCGGCGGCGGTCCAGCCGGCGGGCCGCCGCGCGCTACGTTGGCCTACGCGTTCGTCCGTTCGTCAGCGAGCACCTGCGCCACGCAGGCGGTCACGTTCTTCCCTGTCCGGATATCGAGGAACTCGTTCGGACCATGCGCATTGCTGTGCGGCCCGAGGACGCCGGTGATCAGGAACTGCGCGTTCGGGAAGCGCTGGCCGAGCATGCCCATGAACGGAATCGATCCGCCTTCTCCCCAGGTCGTGGCCGGCTTGCCGAAAAAGTTCTGCGACGCGGAGTCGATCGATTTCTCCAGCCACGGCTGCACTTTCGGCACTTCCCATCCGCCCGCGCCCTTCTCCGGCTCGAACGTGACCCGCGCGCCGTACGGCGGATCGCTTTCCAGCAACTCTTTCAACTTACCATCGAGATTCGTGGCGTCGAGCGTCGGCGGAACGCGAAGGGAAAGTTTGAGCGAGGTCTTGGGACGGAGAACGTTGCCGCCCTGCACGAGATCGGGCAGCCCGGCCTGTCCTGTGTACGACAGCATCGGCCGCCAGGTGCGGTTCAGCAGAAGCTCGACGGGATCCGTCGCCATCGGCGTCATGCCCGGGAGGAAGGGGAACTTGTTGTAGATCTCATCGCCCAGAATGCGCGCCGTCTCGCGAACTTCGGCCATCCGATCCGCCGGAACTTCGGCGTGCAACCACTCGGGGATGATGCGACCCGTTGATGCATCTTCGAGCCGGTCGAGGAGCATGCGCAGAATGCGGAAACTCGACGGCACGATGCCGCTGGCGTCGCCGGAGTGCACGCCCTCGCTGAGAACCTCGACCGTGAGATTGCCGACGATGGAACCGCGCAGCGACGTCGTCATCCAGAGCTGCTCGTAGTTGCCGCATCCGCTGTCGAGGCAGATGACGAGACGTGGTGTTCCGATCTTGTCCGACAACAGATCGATGTACGCAGGAAGATCGACCGATCCGCTCTCTTCGCAACATTCGATGATGACGACGATGCGCGAATGCGGCACGTTCTGCGCCTTCACCGCGCGAATCGCGGAGATGGCCGCGAAAATGGCGTAGCCGTCGTCGGCGCCGCCGCGTCCGAAGAGCTTGCCATCGCGCAGGACCGGAGTCCACGGCCCGAGGCCGGCGTCCCATCCGATCATGGCGGGCTGCTTGTCGAGATGGCCGTACATCAGCACCGTCGACGAATCGTCGCCATCCACTTCGATGAAGATGAGCGGCGTGCGTCCCTTCAGCTCGTGCGCTTCAATCCGCAGCCCTTCGACCTTCTGCTCCTCGACCCACGCCTTCGCGAGCGCGACGGCCTCGTGCATGTGGCCGTTCTGCTTCCAGTCGGGATCGAAAAGAGGGGATTGGTTGGGGATGCGGATGTAGCGCTGGAGGGTGGGAACGATCGAAGCGTCCCAAATCTGATCGACGCTGTGGGCGATCTGTTCTGAATTCATCGACTTACCTTCTGCTGGCGGCGTTTTGCGACGGCGGAGGATAGCATCAGTACGGCGGGTAGTTCCCCGGAATCCGCTTGCGCTGTCCGTCAAAAACCACCGACACCTTTCCGCTACTAATGGCGTATGATGTGTGGACTCCAAACGAATTCCAGTCCCGAAAGTAGTGACGTCTCAAAGGAAGTTTGTACTTTTCAGATTTCGTGGTATGGTCCCCGCATCTCGTCCATAATTATCGACTCGCAGCTTCCGAGAGAGAGGAAGAGGACCGCGGTCGTGCTCGATCCGAACGTGCTGGAAACGCTCACAAGCGCCGCCCTGACCATGCCTGCCGCGGAGGTAGAGCCGGTACTGCCGCCGCCCGCTCCCGCGCCCGACCCGCAGCCTGAGGAGATCGGCGAGCTCTACGTTCGCCACCGTCCTCTGCTGCTCCACGTCGGCTGCCGCAAGTTCCGCATCCCCGAACAGGACGCGGAGAGTCTGATCCAGGAAGTCTTCCTATCGTTCATGACCACCACTACGAAGGTCGAGAACACGCGCGCCTGGCTTGTGGCGGCGATGTGCAACGCCAGCCGCCACTACTGGCGCGGCCAAGGGCGCACGGAACCGCTCCCCGAGGATTTCGAAGATCACACGGATCCGTCGTCGAACGGAATCGCCGACAAGATGGCGATGATCATCACGATGCAGCAGGCCCTCGGCTACCTCCAGCCGCGCTGCCGCGAAACGCTCTACCTCCACTACTACGAGGGCCGCTCCGCGAACGATGTCGCGGTGACGCTCGATACGACGTCGCGCTACGCGGAGAAGCTGATCCACAACTGTCTGAAACGGGTTCGGGAGATCTACCTCAGCATCACGGCGGTGAAGCGATGATGATCGAACAGCATTACGACGAAGAAGTGCTCGCCGGTTTCCTCGCGGAGCCGATCGATTCCGCGGCGCGCGACCGGCACCTGGCCGGCTGTTCGCTTTGCAAACGGACTCTCAATTCGATCCGCGACACCGCCGGCCTGCTGAAGCAGCCCGACGTCTGGAACCGCGAGTCGTTCTCCAGCGCCCCCCGCCCCGAGACGCTGGCCTTCCTTCGCAACGTTCAGCGAACGATGGCCGAAGAAGACGCCGCCGCCGAGGTCTACGTCAAACAACTCCTGGCTGGATCGCGCGACACATGGGCAGATCGCCTGGCCGAACACCCGGAGTGGTGCACGGCGGGCGTGGTGAGGAAGCTGATCGCGGCGACGGATGGATACAACTTCACTTCGCCGCTCGATGCCGTGGAGTTAACGCGGATTACGACACAGATCGCAGAGTCGTTGCCTTCGTGCAGCACTCGCGATTCGCTTGTTGCGGATGCGTGGCGGGAACATGCGTACGCGCAACTGATCGTCGGCTCGTATGGCCCAGCGATGGATGCCGTCGCCCACTCTGATCAGGTCCTCACTTCGGTCAACGCATTCGAAACTGCCCGAACGAGGCTGATGCGAGCTCTCGTGCTACGCAGCATGGAAAAGTGGCCTGAGGCGGCTGCAATGGCGCGCAACGCCGCCGCGGAGTTTCTCGGTTACGGTGATCTTCCGAAGTACTTCTCGGCAAGAATGACCGAGGCGATCGTTCTGTACGACAGTTCGCAGTATCGGCAGGCAGCTGGCGTTTACGTGGAACTCGCCCCACTGCAGCATCAGATGCCTCTAGCTACGATAGCGCTTGCTCTGCATAACGAGGGGTTGTGTCGCCGTGAACTCGGAGAGTTTGCATCGGCCGAGAAATGCTTCGTGCAAGCCATCGCATTCTGCGATCGGCTGCAGTACACGTCATTGCGCGCAAAAGCGCACTGGCACCTTGCTCGTCTTCTGATGAGACAAGCAAGATACGACGCGGCGTTGACGATTCTGAATCCGTTGCGCAGCGAATTCGAAGAGCTCGGCATGTCTCATGACCTCGCATGTGCTTCGGTTGACACGGCTGAGAGTTTGCTCGCGCTGGGAGAGATCGACCAGGTTGCCGCGCTTTGTCGTGGTGCCATCGAATACTTCCGCACTGCTGGCCTGGCGTATTCCACCGGCGCGATGACCGCGCTTGCATATCTTCAGGAAGCGGCGGCGGCTGGACGCCTTACCGTTACCGACGTTGCAGAGGTCCGGACATTTGTGGAGCGGCTGTCGCACCGGCCGAATCTGATCTTCGCAATGATGTCACCCTAGACGTCGCTTCCGGCGGCAGTCTTTCCCCGACTTCAAATTCGGGGTAGGGAAATGCCCGCGCCAGACACTCCTACAAATAGAGGGCGCCCTCCATTTGATCATGCTCAGCAGAGCATCGAGGAGGGTGTATGCATCGTCGTCTATTTACTGCCGTTTCTCTTGTGGTCGTACTTTCGTTGGCCACTCCCGTTTTCGCCGCGCCTCGGCGCGATTCGAATCAGAACTTCTTCGATCAGATCGTTCAGAAGCTGAAGAAGATCTTTCATCCGTCTCCGTTTGATCTTACGGATCCGATGCCGCCCAAACCCTAACCCTCCCTCCCGCTTACAATACGCCGGCT
>Ga0157375_10000999_pt1 | contig 24429 bp, 23 predicted proteins | sample M35metaG_FD_115311 | JGI IMG/M metagenome (GOLD analysis project Ga0157375, IMG submission 115311) | Miscanthus rhizosphere microbial communities from Kellogg Biological Station, Michigan, USA - M3-5 metaG | ecosystem: Host-associated > Plants > Roots > Rhizosphere > Soil | place: USA: Michigan... | reverse complement strand
TCCTGGAATCGAGGATGAGAAACGGATGTCATCATTCAACGTTTTCGTATGAACGTCTACACCATCGGCCACTCCACGCGCACCGCCGGCGAGCTCAGCGCGTTGCTGCGCGAGCACGACGTCGAACTGCTCGCTGACATCCGCCGTTATCCCGGTTCGAAGCGCTATCCGCACTTCGCCAGCGAGGCGATGGCGCAGTGGCTGCCGGAGCACGGCGTCGCGTACGTGCACATGCCGGAGCTCGGCGGACGGCGCAAGCCATCGCCCGATTCGCGCAACACCGCATGGCGCAACGACCAGTTCCGCGCGTACGCCGACTACATGGGCACCGATGAATTTCGCGACGCCATCGACAAGCTGCTCGCGCTCGCCGAACTGCAGCGCGTCTCGATCATGTGCGCCGAGGCGGTGCCGTGGCGCTGTCATCGCAACCTCGTCGCGGACGAGCTGACGCGGCGCGGCATCGAGGTCATTCACATCATCGGAACGGGCTCGGTGAAGGTCCACGCGATGAATCCGCTCGCGCAGATCGAGGGCGATCATCTCGTCTATCCGGGGGAGCAACAGAGGCTGCGCCTATAATCGCTGCCTCGCGATGGTGATCCCCGACGCGGCCGCTCCTTCCGAACGAGACACGGTTCTCGCGGTCGACGACAATGAACAAAACCTGCAGCTCCTCGAGGAATACCTCTCCACGTGGGGTTACGACGTCGTTCTGGCGCGTGACGGTCGCGAAGCGCTGGAGCTCTTTCCGCGCATCAACCCGGCAGTGATCGTGCTCGACGTGATGATGCCGGTGATGGACGGCTACGAAGCGTGCGGGTTCATCAAAGAGACGTCGATCGGCCGGACGATCCCGATCCTGATGCTGACCGCGCTGACCGGCACCGAGGACAAGATCAAGGCGCTCGAATGCGGCGCGGACGATTTTCTCAACAAGCCGATCAACAAGGACGAGCTGCGCACGCGCATCCGCTCGCTGGCGCGCATCCGCGGTCTGCGCAAGGAGCTCGACTCGAGCGAAAACATCATCATGACGCTCACCAACGCGCTCGGGAACAAGGACCCGCGCAGCGGCGGGCACGTGCAGCGCGTGGCGTCGTACGCGGAGCGACTGTGCGAAAAGCTGGGGATGTCGCCTGACGAATGCCGGATCGTGATGAAGGGCGCGCTGCTGCACGACGTCGGCATGATCGGCGTTCCCGACGCGCTGATCGCCAAGCGGCCGCTGACGATCGAGGAGGCCGCGCTGGTGGCGGAGCACGCGAGAGTCGGCGCGTCGATCCTGGAGCCGATGAAAACGTTTCGGCCGTTCGTGCCGATGGTGCGCTGGCATCATGAGCGGAAGGATGGCCGCGGCTATCCGGACGGCCTCGCCGGCGATGCCATTCCGATCGAAGCGCAGATTGTCGGCATCGCCAATCGGTTCGACGAGATCCAGCACGATGACGATCTCGCCGAGAGCGAGGCGCTGGCGCGCCTGCGTGCCGAGGCGCGCGATGGCGCGTTCGACGTCGAGCTGACGTCGTTTTTCGCCGCCGCACTCGATGAGGCGCATCCCGCGCCGGTGACGTCGCGACACCTGCGGCCGCGGCCCGCGCCTCCCGCGCGGGTGCTGTGCGTCGACGACAATCCGATCAATCGCGAGCTGGTCGCGGCCAGCGTGGAGGGAGCAGGTTTCCATGTTTCGTTCGCAGAAAACGGCGCCGAGGCGGTGGAGATCATCGACCGCGACGGCATCGACATCGTCCTGCTCGACCTGCTCATGCCGGTGCAGGATGGCGCGGAGACGCTACGGCTTTTGCGCGCCGATCCGCGGCATCTCTTCCTGCCGGTGATCGTGCTCACCGCGCACGGCGGCGGGAGCATGCGCCAGGAAGCAATCGTCGGCGGCGCGGACGATTTCATCGCTTATCCGCTGAACCGTCTCGAACTGATCACGCGCATCCGCTCGCTGCTGCGCATCAAGGACTTTCACGCCGACCTCGAACAGACCTACAGCGTGATCTGCGCGCTGGCGCTGGCCCTCGAAGCGAAGGATCAGTACACGCGCGGCCACTCGCAACGCGTCGGCGATCTCTCCCGCGCCTTCGCCCTCCACCTCGGGCTCGGCAACGCGGCGGGCGAGCGCGTGCGGGTGGCGGGGCTGCTGCACGACATCGGCAAGATCGCCGTGCCGGAGTCGCTGCTCAACAAGCAGGGGCCGCTCACACGCGAGGAGTTCATGCGCGTCATCGATCATCCGGTCATCGGCGAGGAGATGGTCCGCCCGCTGCTGACGCTGAGCGCGGTGTTGCGGATGATCCGCCACCATCACGAGCGCTACGACGGCCGCGGCTATCCCGACGGCCTGCGCGGCAACGACATCCCGTACGAGGTCCGCCTGCTGTCGATCGTCGATGCCTACGACGCGCTGACGTCGCACCGCTCGTACCGTCCCGCTCCGCTGACGCACACCGCCGCGCTGGAGACGCTGCGGCGCGAAGCGGCCGGCGGCAAATGGGATCCGGTGATGGTCGATCAGTTCGTTGTCATGCTCGGCGCGAATCCGCCGGATTGGGAAGCGATTACGCAGTCGGTGCCATCGCTCTATCCGTCGTGAACACGGATTCGAAGATCGCTGCCGGCCTGTTCGTCTTGGCCGCGGTTACGTTCGGCTATTTCACCGGCGGCGCCGGCTGGAATCAAGACGCGCATTTCGACCTGACGCGAGCCATTGTGGAGCGGCATACGCTGTACATTGACGGCTACGACGTCAATACGGGTGACGTTTCCAAGGGAACCGGCGGACATACGTTCATCAACAAGCCGCCGGGCGCGTCGATCCTCGCAGCGGCGCCGTATGCGGTGATCTTTGCAATCGAACGCGGCCTGCGCGCCCCTGTTGATTCCTTGACGCGGACGAATCGCTGGATTACGACGGCATTGAGCATCGGATTGTGCGGTGCGTTCATTGGGCCGGTTCTTTATCTTTACGGACGGAAGAGGATAGGCGCAACGTCGATGACCGCATTATGCGTGTCTGCGATCGTTCTCTTCGGCACGATCGTATTTCCCTATTCGACGATGCTCTTTGCACACATTCCCGCGGCATTGTTTCTGCTTCTGGCGGTGACGCTACTGGAAAGTCATCCGCTAGCGGCAGGCATCGCGGCCGGCATTGCATGTTCCTGCTTCTATGTCTGCGCGCTCGCCGCGGCAATTCTCGCGATCACCGCGTTTTATTATCGGCGCCGCGACGCTGCGCTCTTCCTGATCGGCATGCTTCCCATCGTCATGTTGATGGGAATCTATCAATGGCTCTGCTTCGGATCGCCGTTTCGGACCGCGGTCGAGGCGAGCACACCGTTCACCCAGCGCGGCCTTCTTTTTGGCGTGATCCAAATGCCTTCAATCGGCGCGCTGTACGGCATCACGCTGTCGCCGTATCGAGGCCTGTTTTTCGTCTCGCCGATATTATTGCTGGCATTCGTTTCCATGAAGCGCAATCGGGAGTTCTGGTCCGTCATCGCCATTGTGACAATCTTTATCCTTACGATTGCCAGCTTCAACGGCTGGAACGGCGGATTCGCGTTCGGACCACGTTATCTCGTCCCGATTATCCCGCTGCTGGGCATTCCGATGATGTGGGCAAAACCGCGCCTCTTATGGATCGTTCCAGCGATCCTTTCCGTGGGACTGAATTTCATCGCCACGGCCACGGATCCGATGCCGTCGCCCGAGCTTCAACATCCGGTCAGCAGGTATCTCGTGCCGGCATTTTTCACAGGACACATTGGCGAAAAGACGCGCCGCGATGTCAAGTGGTTCGAAACGCAATCGGTCCCCAACGTCGCGCTTCCCCGCGATTCCGGCAACCTCGGCGAATTCATTTTCGGCAAAGGGACGCGCGCGTCCGTCATCCCGATCGTGTTATGGCTCGCCGCCGGATTCACAATCCTCTTGCGAATGTCACTTCATCAGCCGCAGCGTCCGCTCGTCGAATAGCGGCTCGTCCTGGCCGGCGCGGACGAACAGCACTTTGCGCGCGCCGGGCTGCACCTCGAAATACTGGATGCCGTCCGGCGCATCGCCCCAGTCGCCGCAGGGCGGATCACCGACTTCGTTCGGATCGGCCTTCGCGTCGAGCTCTTTCTGATACGCCGCGTTGGGAGCGAACGTGTAGCGCGTCGCGCCGGGACGTTTCTCGCCGCCGTACGGCGCGAGCACGCATCGCTTCGCGATTTTCGGGGGCGTATGCGACGCGAAAATCCGCTTGATCCCCGCCTCGGCCGTTTCGTTGGGCAGCAGCGGCAGGACATCGATCAGCGGATCGGGCGTGCCGCCGTCCGAATAGTGGATGTAGAGCGATGCGCCCTTCGTGTAGAAATCGATCCGGCGGAATCCGTAATCGCAGCGCTGTACCCATGCTTCGAGACCGAGCGCCGCATCGGACAACTTCTCCCACTTGCAGCCCCTTGCGGGCGGGCGCGACGGATGATCGGCGGCGGAAGCCGAGGCGGCGGCGAGAGCGAGGAGGAGAAGTAGTGGTTTCAAGAGCATGAGTTTATGACGTTATGCGATGATCCGCGCGCCCATCGCTCGCGCTCATGATCCTCATTAACGACCCGCTTCGACAGACCGATCTCCCTCGCGGATGCGTGGCCACGATCGGCAACTTCGACGGCATGCACATCGGCCATCAGGCCATCATTCGCGGTGTCGTGGCGCGCGCCCGCGAGACCGGGCGGCCGTCCGCGGTCATCACCTTTCATCCGCATCCGCTTTCCATCGTCGCGCCGGACCGCGTGCCGCCGCAGATCCTCACACTGCCGCAGAAGCACGAACTCCTGCGCGACATGGGCGTCGACGCGCTCATCGTCGTCCCTTTCACGCACGATTTCTCGCGCTGGACTGCCGATCGATTCATCGCCGAGTTTCTCGTGGCCGCGCTGCAGGTCAGCGACGTCCGCATCGGACGCGATTTCTATTTCGGCGCCGGCCGCGAGGGAAATCTGGCCAAACTCGAAGCGGCCGGCAGGCAGTACGGCTTCGCGGTGCAGGGCGTCGACGAGGTCAAGATTCGCGGCATCCGCGTCTCCAGCTCGCTCGTCCGCACCGCAATTCAGAAGGGGACGATGCGCACGGTGGCCACGGCGCTGGCGCGCACCTATTTCATCGATGGCCGCGTCGCCACCGGCCGCCGCCTCGGTCGCAAGATCGGCTTCCCCACCGTCAACGTCGACCCCGCCAACGAGCTGCATCCCGGCGGCGGCGTCTACATCACCACCTCGCGATTCGAGAGCTTCAGCCGCTCGTTCGAGAGCGTCACGAACATCGGCGTGCGACCGACGCTCTACGAAAACTACGCCATCACCATCGAGAGCCACATCCTCGACTTCGACTCCAACGTCTACGGCGATACGGTGCGGCTCTACTTCCACCGCCTGCTGCGGCGCGAGCATCAGTTCCAGTCGGCGGTGGAGCTGACCAATCAGATCCGGATGGACATCGCCGCGTCGCGCCGCTACTTTCTGCGCCATCCGGTTCGTTACGACGAGGCCGGGTACTCGTTCCCCTGACGCATGTCCGATCCCGTCCTCTGCATCGTCGTCTACGCCGTGTTTCTGGCCGCCATGGCCGCCGCCCATTTTTTCAAAACGCTCGATAACGACCTCGGCACGGCCTGGCGCACCGCGTTCGCGGTCGGACTGGCGGTCGCCGTTCTCCTCTTCCTCGTTCGCGCGCTGTATCCCGTCGTCGGCGGGATCGCCCTGACGCTGGCCGCGCTCTACGTGCGCCACACGGGCCGCGAGACCGAGGCGGTGGACGGGATGATCGTCGGGAGCGTGATGGGCGCGACGGCGGCAGTGCCGTTCGTACTGACGTCAATTCACGCGGCCTCGATCATCGCCGCGCTGATGCTGGCCGGCGGCGTGGCTGGATACGGCATCACCTTCGCCGTCTTTCACGTAGCAGACAAGCGCAGGCAGATCGCCTTCGACGTCGCCACCGCCGCGATCGCAATCGCCGTGGCCTGGCTGCCGTCGCTGGCCGTGCGATACGGGATTCGCGAGCGGCACATCCTCATCGCCGTCGCCATCGCAATGCCGCTGATCGTCGTCATCGCGGTCTTCCGCCAATGGCCCGACGTTCGCGCCGAACTGCGCCACGAATCCTCCCTCGGCTTCCTCAGCGACCGCGACGTCCGCACCACCGCCCATCCCCTGCTCCGCCTCGGCCGCGGCGGATGGGCCGACCGCCGCGCGCATCGCGAGTTCGTGCGCCTCGCCAACCGCATCGCCCTGCGCAAGCGCCAGCAGCGCAACCGCACCGAAGAGGACGCGCGGCTGTATCAGCTCGAAATCATCAAACTGCGCATGCAGATCCAGCAAATGGGCAGCATCGACCGCGCCGTGCTCAACGCGGGCACCGGAGAGGAAGGGTCGTCGGATACAATGACGCACGACGCATGAGGGTTGATCCCGCCCCGTTTCTCCGCACCGCTGCCGCGCTTCTCCTCGCCACCGCTCCCTCGCTGCTCTTCGCGCAGGCGGGGAAGAACATGGGGCCGGCCGGGCAGTTCTACAACCAGCCCAAGCCGAAGTTCAAAATCACGCCGGGCATCAAGAAGGGCGGCGGCGATGTGACCTGGTCCACCGCGGCCGGCGGACGACAGGAGATGGTCCGCGACGAATACTTCATCCTCGAGAACGAAGTCGTCGTCAAGTATCAGGACATCGTCATCCACGCCGACAAGATCACCGGGAACCTGAAGACGAAAGACGTCGTGGCCGAAGGGCACGTCATTCTCGATCAGGGGCCGACGCGGCTCACCGGCGACCACATCGTCTTCAACCTCGACACGAAGACCGGCACCTTCTTCAACGCCACCGGCGCGATGCAGCCGGACATGTATTTCGTCGGCGAAAAGATCGAGCGCCTCTCCGAAGACCGCTACCGGCTGACGAACGGAATGTTCACGTCGTGCGAGATCGACAAGCCGTCGTGGTCGTTCCATGTCGGCGAGGCGGACATCACGCTCGACGACTACGCGCGCATGCGCGACGTCGTCTTCCGCGCGCACGACGTGCCGCTGTTCTTCACGCCGCGGCTAGTCTGGCCGACCAAGAGCGATCGCTCGCAGGGATTTCTCATCCCGCGCATCCTCTTCTCGCCGACGTACGGCGACCGGCTCGAAGTCGGCTACTTCGTGCCGTTCGGCGACTCCGCCGATACGACGCTCTACGGCGACATCAACGACAAGGGCTACAACGGCGCCGGCATCAACGTGCGCTATCGCCCCTCGCCGAACGTGAAGCACGGCGATTTGAGCGCCTACGTCGTTCACGACCAGGAAACCGGGCGCAATGAATGGCGCTACAACTACCAGCACTCGCAGGACAACCTGCCCGGCGGCTTCCGCGGCGTCGTCGACATCGAGGACATCTCCAACGTCGAGTTCTTCCGCCGCTTCGCGCATGATCCGCGCCTGCACACGCTGTCGCAGATCTATTCGTCCGCATACCTGACGAAGAACCGCAGCACGTACTCGTTCAACATCCTCACCGACCGCCGCGACATCCTGCTCACGAATGTCGATCCGAACGATCCCTTCGCCGCGCCGCCGCGCCAGCGCTTCGAGCAGCTTCCGTCGCTGCAGTTCCGCCTCTATCCGAACCGCATCGGCGAGACGCCGTTCTACTACTCGATGGAATCGTCGGCGTCGCATCTGGCCACACGCGGCCTGCTGAACGGTCCGACCGCGAACTACTACCGCGCCGACGTCTTCCCCACGCTTTCGATGCAACTGCACACGCCGGCCTGGCTCTCCATCCGGCCGCAGATCTCCGCTCGCGAGACGTATTACTCCGACTCGCTCGACGACAACTCCGTCGCCAATCCGTTCGGCAAGTTGAACGCGGTCAACAATCCGATCGAGCGTTTCTACGCGCAGGCGCAGGTGGAAGTGGTGGGACCGTCGCTGTCGAAGGTCTACAACAAGCCGGTGGGAGGATTCACGAAGTTCAAGCACGTGATCGAGCCGCGCATCCGCTATCTCTACACGACGAACGTCAACGATCAGAACCGCATCATTCGCTTCGACACCGTCGACTCGCCGTTCCTCCCGATCGTGCGCGACTCGGTGGAGTACTCGCTGACGCAGCGCCTGATCGGACGCGAAGCGGCGGCCGGCGGCTCCTCGCGCGAAGTGGCCTCGTTCTCACTCACGCAATCGGTCTCCCTCGGCCGCCCATTCACCTCGGCCACGGCCGGCGGACTCCCCGGTTCGAACGTGCCGCAGGCGGGACGATTCACGCCGCTCATCGCCGCCCTGCACGTGAATCCGTATCAGTCGATCACGCTCGACGCCGCGGCGACGTTTGGCAACGTCTCGCACCAGCTCGATCAGACAAGCCTTTCCGCGAATCTCATGGGTACCGGCACGCGCGCCGACAAGTACCTGAGCTTCACCTGGTTCTCGTCCTATCGTCCGCCGCCGCTCAACGGCGTGCCGTCGACGAATCCCGGCTCCAGCCAGGTCCGCCTCAACACCGGATCTTCACTCTTCAGCAACCGCATCCGCGCCGACGTGCAGCTGAACTTCGACGCGACGAATGGCAAGTTCCTCGAACAGCGCTACCTGGTCGGCGGCACCGCCGCCTGCTACGGCATTTCCGTCGAGTACCGTCGCTACATCGTCTACACGCCGAAAGAGCACACGGAGCCGAGCATCGGCTTCTCCGTGTCACTCAAGAACATCGGCGCCGTGGCGATGCACTAGACGCTGACGTCATCTGCGGAGGAACGCACTCCTCTCACCGCCACCATCGCGAGGATCATCCCAATCGCGGCTGAGGCCAGCACGTCGCTGGTCCAGTGACGAAACGCGAGGACGCGCGACACCCCGACGGAGAGTGCGAGCAGGAAGGCGACGATGCGCATCGTGCGCGACGGCGAGGCGAGCATCAGCACGCCGGCGAGTGCGAAGGCGCCGACGGTGTGGCCGCTCGGGAAAGAGGTAGCGGCGGCGCGGGCGTGGTGGAAGGGACCGAGCCAGAGCTCGGGACGCGTGCGGCCGGCGGTGTATTTGACGATCTGGACGGAGACTCCCGCGGCGGCGCCGGCGAGGGCCATGGCCACGCCGTAAGCGATCCAGCGGCGCGTGCGGTAAACGACGCCGGCGACGAGGAAGAAGACGACCACCATGGCCGGGTTCATGCCGCCGCCGAAACGGTTGGCGATGCGGATCGCGTCCTCGACGTTCGATGTCTGGATACGTTCGGCCCAGGCGGTGATCGGCGCGTCAGCGAAATGCCAGACGATGGCGACGAGGATGGCGGATGCGACCGCGGCGATTGCGTCTGTCATGCGCAGTCGGATTCGTGTTGCGCGCACGAGCGCCCAGATCTCACCGAAGTCAGACGGTTTGTAGTCGCCGGTTGGGTGCAGCATTGCCAATAGAAACAGGCCTGCGATGCACCAGAAGGCGATGTCCCAGGCCGGAGCTTCGCGCCCGAGGAAGGAGAGGTTGTCGACGGCGAGATGGGCGTGACAGCAGAGCTGATTGATCTCGATGGCCGGCGCGGGCCAGAACACCGAAAGCGCGAGCAGGACGACGAACGCCGCGGCGGCGAGGCGGCGCTTAGCGTCGATAGACATAGAACCACTTTCCGATCATACGAACGGGATCGACCATCTGATAGCCGTAGAGCTGCGGCGCGATTTCGCCGGCGTGCGCGCGCGCCGTCACGATCACGGTCGGTGTCATCTGCGCCAGCGTGTACGGCGTGGCGTAGGTGACGTGCTCGTACGCCAGCGGCATGTCGCGCGTCCAGAGATACGGCGAGGCGTAGAGCGCGATCTGCTCCGGCGGAACGTTCTGCTTCTCCAGCGCGGCGATGAGCGGGCGCGTCGAGGAGATGTCGTTGATGAACGGCATCAGGGCGATGGCGATGACGATCACCGCGATGATGGGAACGAGCCCCGCGGCGACGGTCGAAGCGACGAGCGAGGAACGAAGTGCAATCACGAACCCGAGGATCGCGGCGACCAGAGTGATGACGCAGAAGATCTTCACCGCCGGAAGTTGCACGTACGCGCCTTCGGGAACTTTGATCATTTGCGGAGTGACGAACAGGCCGCCGATTCCGATGAGGCCCATGATCGCGATCGAGATCGCGTTCAACCAGCGGGCGGGACGGCCGCGTTCCGACGTCACGTACTCCGCGATCAGCAGCGCCACCGGCGGGATCATGGCCATCATGTAGACGTCCAGTTTGCTGCTCATCAGCGAGTACGGAACGAGCACCGCCAGGATCCAGTTGATGAGGAAGCGGTGCGTGCGCCAAAGCGCAATGACGGCGGCGACAGCGAGGAAGAACCACGGAAAGAGCGAGGCCGGCAGGTGGATCGCGTAGAACCACGGCGGCGCGTTGTGAACCCACGAGGCCACGGCGCGGCCGACGGTCTGCTTGACGATGATGTCGTGCGTGTAGGCGCTGCCGCCGAGGCGCATGGCGGGTACGAGCCACAGCAGTGGGATGACGATCATCGCCAGAATGGCCGGCAAGTAGTTGCCATCCGGAATTCGTTTGCGCCGCATCCACTCGAGTATGAAAAGAACGATCGCGATCACCGGTGCCATCGGACCTTTGATCAGAACGGCGATGCCGAGGGCGATGGCGCAGCGAAGGAGAGCGCGAAAGTCGTCGGCGTCGAAGAAGCGCTGCAGTTGCCAGAGTGCGAGGACGATGAAGGCGGTGAAGCTGACGTCCATGCGCGCCGATTGTGCCGAGGTCCAGATCATCAGCGAGGAGCCGCAGATGAACGCGGCCAGCGGTCCGCCGATCTTCCACATCAGCCAGATCAGAAACACGAACGCGATCAGCGACGGCAGGACGAACGCCCAGGTCGAGTAGACGCCGAGCGGGAACGTGAGCAGGTCGATCATCCAGAAGTGGATGGGCGGCTTGTGCGTGAATGGCGTGCCGTTCAGCGTCGGCAAAAAGAACGCGCCGGTGGCGCGCATCTCGCGGACGACCTGTCCGTATTTTGTTTCGTCGCCGACGAAAAGGTCGCGCTGCATCGGGGTGATGAGCGCGCCTGCGATGAGGAAAAACGTTGCGGCGATGAGAAGGCGGCGCGGCATGCGGCGAGTAGATTAGTGGATTAGTCGATCAGTGGATCAGTGATCGGATCAGAATCAGTAGTTTCGTGGATTGTTGCGATCAGACTTCCGAAGACCCCTCTGATCTACTGATCTACTGATCTACTAATCCACTAATCTACTAATCCACTGAAAAACAAAAAGGCCGCGGAAGCCGCGGCCTTTCGCTGATCAGGTGTGTCGTCGTTTCCGCTACGCCATCGCGTTCGATGTTTCGTAGGAGCGGATCCGGGCGGCCATCTGGTCCTTCAACTGGAGTTTTCGCTTCTTCAACGTTTTCTCTTCGAGCTCTTCATCGATGGAGACCTCGTTCTTCGTCGTGAGCTCGCCGAGGCGCGACTCGCATGCGTGATGCTCATCGAGCCACTGGCGAAACTCGTTGTCTTCGGTGCTGAGAATCCGTTGAATGTCAGCGATTTGATTCGACATCCTCTATCCTCCTTCGAAGTACCTTCGCCCGGAAATTGTAGCACTCCGCCTGCCAGCTTTCGACCACGCTAAGTGGCGCGTTTGCAGCCGCTTGGAGCGGGAATGCGACGTAGGTTTCCATCGGCTTCGGCTTTGCACTACCATCGCGGCAATGCAGAAAGTGCCGTGGGCGCCCGAGGGATGGCTGTTCCTGATCCCGGTTTTGATCCTTACGGCTCTGGCATTGCTCCTCCAGTACACGGTCGCCGCGATCGTCCTCGGCCTGCTCGCGCTCTTCCTGATCAACTTCTTTCGCGACCCGCGCCGCACCGGCTCCGAACATCATGTTGACGTCCTCTCCCCCGCCGACGGCACCGTTGTGCAGATCAAGGACATTCCGGACGGCGACATCTGGCCCGGGCTGACGAAGCAGGTCAGCATCTTCATGTCGGTGTTCGACGTGCACGTGAACCGCGCGCCGATCACAGGGAAGATCATTCACTACCGCTACAACCCTGGGAAGAAGATCGCCGCGTTCGCGGAGAAGTCGTCGACGGAGAACGAGCAGAATCTGATCGTGGTTGAGGACAAGCACGGCGCGAAGCTGGCGTTCAAGCAGATCGCCGGCCTGCTGGCGCGCCGCATCGTGTTCGATAAAAAAGAGGGCGATGAGGTCGTGCGCGGCGAACGCGTCGGCATGATCAAGTTCGGCTCGCGCGTGGACATGTTCTTCCCGGCCGACGCGGTCATCAAAGTCGGGATGCGCGACAAGGTGAAGGTCGGCCTGACCATCGTGGCCGAGCTCGGAGCGAAGTGATGCAGCGGCCGGACGTCCGCAAGAATCTCCGCCGGGGCGTCTACATCGTGCCGACGCTTTTCACGATCCTGAACATTTTCTTCGGCTTCCGTTCGATCGTGAACAGCCTGCGCGCGCGCGAAGCGATGACGGCGGGACGTCCCGATCTGGCCATCATCGCGTTCGAGATCGCCTGCGTGTCGCTGCTGATCGCGGCGGTCTTCGACACGTTCGACGGCATGATTGCGCGCCAGCTCGGCGCCACGAGCGAGTTCGGCAAGGAGTACGACTCGCTGGCCGACGTCGTTACGTTCGGCTGCGCGCCCGCGGTGCTCGTGTACGCGTGGGGTCTGCATCCGCTCGGCAAACTCGGCGTCGGCATCGCCTTCCTCTTTCTCGTCAGCGTTTCGTTGCGATTGGCGCGCTTCAATGTGATGACGGGGAAAACCGATTACCGCTACTTCGTCGGACTGCCCAGCCCCGCCGGCGCGCTGACGATCGCGGCGCTGATCTGGTACGCGCCGGCGCCGGTGCTCGACCGCCGTTTCGCGTTCGTGATCCTCGTGCTCACCGCATGTACGGCCTTCGCGATGGTGTCGCCGATCCGCTGGCGCGCGCAGAAGGGACTCAACTTTCGCCAGGGCCGCTCGCTGATGTACATCGTGGTGATCGCGGCGATCATCGCCATCGCCTTCGCCTGGCCGCGGCAGGTCGGCGTCGTCTTCGCGATTTCGTATCTGGCGTCCGGACCGATGGTGCGGCTCTGGTCGATCGCGTTTCCGTCCCGCAAAGTGGATGACGTGCTACAAATCGCGCCGCAATGATCGATCCGAAATCCGCCGCCGGTTACCGCCTCGGCATCGTCAATCCGCTCACCCTCGTCGGCACCGAGATTCAATCCATCCTGCGCGAGCGCGCCTTTCCGTTCGATAAGGTTGTCTTGCTCGACAGCACCGGAACCGCCACCGGCGCGCTGACGGCAATCGGCGACGAACCGGCAGTCGTCCTCCCCGTTTCCGACGACGAGTTGGAAGACTGCGACATCGTTTTCTTCTGCGGTCCGGCCGAGGGGAATCGCGAATGGATCGAGCGCTATGACGAGGACAGGTTCGTCGCCATCGATCTGTCGCAGCCGTCGACCGTGGATGGGAAGCTGGCGATTGCCGGCGTGAACCTTGAGGAGATCACGTCGGATGATCAGCTGATCGTTTCGCCGCATCCGGTGGCGATTCCGATCGCGCTGATCCTGCATCAGATCGAGATGCTCAGCCGCGTGGAGATGTGTACGGCGACCGTCGTGCAGCCGGCGTCGACATTCGAACAGCTCGGCGTCGAGGAGCTGGCGAAACAGACCATCAGCGTGCTGAATATCCAGACCGTTCCGCAGGAAGTGTTCGATCGCCAGCTCGCCTTCAATCTCTATCCGGCGCCGGAGCGTAACGAGGAGTTCATCACCTCGCAGATTCGCTCGCTTACTGATCCCGACGCGCAACTCGCGCTGCTGATCACGCAAGGGACGATCTTCCACGGCCACACGTTTTCGCTGTTCCTGAAGACGAAAGAAGCGCTCGAAGTCGATCGCATCACCGCCACGTTGCGCGCGAATGCCGCCATCGAGTTCGCCGAGGGCGATCAGGCCTTCGGCACGATCGACGCGGCGGGAAAGGACGAAGTCCTCATCGCCGAAGTGCGCGCCGACGCCTCGATTCGCGGCGGCTTCTGGGTCTGGGCCGTCTGCGATAATCTCCGCCGCAGCTCCGCGCTGAACGCCGTCCTCGTCGCAGAGAAGGTGCTGTTCGGAAGCGGAATCACGAATTGAAGACGTTGTCGGTTTTCGGTTTTCGGTTGTCGGTTTTCGGTTGTCGGTTTTCGGTGCTGCGCGGTATCGATTGACCGCTGGTCCCGCCAACTGACAACTGACAACTGACAACCGACAACCGACAACCGATTACCGCCAAGGCCCCTCAAAAGGAGAACTTACATGCAAGACTTCTACGAGCCGAAAGTCGGCGACATGGCGCCCGATTTCAAACTGCCGTCGACGCGCGGCAAGGACATGACGCTGAAGGAGAATCGCGGCAAGGACGTGATCCTCTATTTCTATCCGAAGGATGACACGCCGGGTTGCACCGCCGAGGCCTGCAACTTTCGCGATCACGAATCCGATATCTCCAAAGCGCACGCGGTGGTCCTCGGCGTTTCAGCCGACTCGCTGGAAAGCCACGACAAGTTCCGCGGCAAGTACGAGCTGAATTTCCCGCTGCTCTCCGATCCGACTGCCGACGTGGCCAAGATGTACGGCGTCTGGAAAGAGAAGAACATGTACGGCAAACGCTACTGGGGTGTCGCGCGCACGACGTTCTGGATCGGACCGGACGGCCGAATCAAGAAGATCTGGAAAAAGGTCGACACGAAGCGCCACGCGGAAGATGTGCTGGCGGAGCTCGACGCGGTAGTGAGATGAGCTCCCGCACAGGCCGCACGACGCAACGATCCCAGCCTAAGGAATCAGACACCGGAGGATACATAAATCCGATGGCTCTCTTGCAAAGCGCTATCCGGGCGGTGCCCGCAGTCAAGTACGCGCTAGGAGTGGGAGGGATTCTCGCAGTTATTACCATCATAGGATCGTTCGGTCTCAGCTATCGAGTCGCGTTCGTTGGCACGGTTGCTCTGTTTCTCGGCATGCTATTACTACTGCTGTTTGCAAATGCTGCTGGCTTGCCTGGCCAGAAACGCAAACTGCCAGCCCTGATCTTCACTTGGTTCGGTCTTTTTGCTTTCGTTTCGACGTGGGCCTTGCTTATGTCGTCCGTCTTTTTCAAGCGGCCTTTGGATTTGCATTTCTGGCTCTCTGCGGGATCAGTATCAAGTGCTCCGGAACAACAGGTAATTCGCAAAGCTCAAGCAACGATTACCGGAGGCGCTATGTCGCCATTACCGGATGGCGCTTCGGTCGAGCATCGACCTTCAGAACAGCCAACTTTGAGTACTTTGAATGCGCAAGGAGGAAGCACAATCCAGCCTATTACTACGACGAATGCCTTATCGTCACTGCCGGATGGCGTTTCGACCGAACGTCGCGATGCTACTCAGACCGAGATCGTGATCGAGATAACGGCGACGGGGGTCGTCAAACATTTCTTCTTTAACTCCCACGCCGAAATGAAGGTCGTCAGAGAAACGTTGATATCTCAACTCGGTTTGATTGAGCAAACTTCTCTCGGCTCACCGCGTACAATTCATGTATCATGGGTTTTGGTCGATAAAGCACTAACTAAGCCAGAGCGTGAGATGTCTGCGTCGACATGCGGCCAGTGTCTGGTCGTGTTCAAATCAATGTCAGGCAAATTAGTGCAAATTACGTCGGAGCGGTTGATCGCAGAGGAGCCATTGACACTTGAGTCTGCCGAGTTTCCGCGAACAATTACGTTTAATATACATCCTGTTTTGATAGGCCCAGATGACATTGTCGTCAGAGGGTAATAAGCGCCGCAAACGCTGCCACCTGGAATAAGTGTTGGCGGCTACCTCATGGTGCTCAGCCGAAAGGGCTAGCCTTTTTTTCAAAGATGCTGACCATCTCCTCGCAGCCAAGCTAGTCCTCATCTTCTTTAGGGCCCTTGCGCGAAGCATTTGCTGGGGCTCTAGTCCGACTCGCGGGGCGCAAGCCGAACGGTCGCTGAGAGAGCGACAGAGTACATGGTCGCGCTCGCGCGTGACGTGTCGAACTGGAGAGTCTGGCTATGTTCGGCTGCACCGTATTTCGAATCCTTCAAGCGCTTCCGCGCGTCTCAATAAACGATCTCCTCGCCCGGCGAGTAGAGGTTGATTGAGAACGCACGAAGATGACCGCCGAGGCGCTGTTAACGGATCAGATCGAAGCAACGCCGCGGACATCGGCAACGTCGCCGGCGCTGCTCGCGGTCATCCGCGCGGCGCGCGACGGCGACGAGCGGGCGTTCGAGGAGATCATGTTCGCATCCGAACGCCGCGTTTCCCTCCTGGCCTGGCGCATCCTGGGAGATGCCGAAGAGGTGAAGGAGGCGACGCAGGAGACGTTCCTGCGCGTCTTCCGCCATCTGCGCCGATTCGATGAACAGCTCGATTTCTTCGGCTGGCTTTTTCGGATCGCGGTCAACGTCTGCCGCGACATCGAGAAGGGGCGCAGACGGCGCTGGATCTTCGCGCCGTTCGATCAGGCGATGTCCGTCGCGAGCAGTCATCGCTCTGCCGACGACACGATCGCCGCGAACGATGACGCCGCATTGCTGACGCGCGCCATCGATGCGCTGCCGGCGAAGGAACGGCTGGCCGTGATCCTTCGCGAAGTCGAAGAACTGACCACCGAGGAAGCCGCGACGATTCTCGGGATCTCGCCGGCGACGGTGCGGGTGCAAGTGAGCAAGGCGCGCGCGAAGCTGCGCGTGTGGATCGAAGCACGGCGCGGAGGTGCGCGATGAACATGAACGAGTTCCGGTCGAAGCAGCCGCTGAGTGAAGACGACTTCGCGACCATCCGCCGTAACGTGATGACGGCGATCGCGGCGCGCAATCAGCGGCGGTTCTTTCCAATGGCGATGCGGTTTGCCCTCGCGGCGGCGGTGGTGATCGCGATTGGTGTCACCTTCATCGCGAAGCGTCCTGCGCCGAAAGCCATCGAGACGGTGAAACAACCTGTGGTCATCGAGAAGGTGCCGATTGCGATCGCAACGGTCGCTCCGCCACCGGCGACCGTGACGCGCGTCGTTGCGCATCATCCGCGGCATCGCCGTGCGACACACCCGCGTGCCGAGTACGCATCGACAACCCAACAGAACATCCGCGTTGAATTCCGGACTTCGGATCCCGACGTCCGCATCATCTGGATCGCGAGCCAGACCCCATCGACAACAACAGGAGGCAAATCATGAAACGGATCACCATCATCATCGCCGCGCTTTTCGTCGCCGCTGGTGCGCTGGCGCAGGAGAAGGCGCCGGCGCCCGCAGCCGAGGAGTACAACACCGTCCGCGAGTTCCGCAGCAAGGTCTTCGAAGTGAAGAACCAGGACGCGCGGCAGATCGCATCGTCGGTCAAACTCCTCGGCAGCGGCTTCAAAGGTTCCGCGCTCAGCGTCAACAACGACATGCACACGATCACCGTGCGCGACTATCCGGAGAACGTCGCCGCGATCGAAGGAGCCATCGCGCGCCTCGATCAGCCGATGGCCGACACGCCGGACATCGAGATGAAGATTTCGGTGCTGATCGGATCGAAGAGCGCGCTGCCCGGTGCCGCGACCGTTCCCGACGAACTGGCGCCGGTCGTCAAGCAGTTGGAGTCGACGCTTCGCTACGCGCACTACGGCCTGATGACGGCGACGGTGCAGCGCACGAAGCCGGGCAATGGCATCAATGGTTCCGGCGTAGCCGAGCCGACGCTCCTCGGCATGACGGTGAAAGAAGGACAGCCGATCCTTTACAACTACCGGCTGCGTCGCATCACGTCTGCCGGCGGCGAGAAACCATCGATCGATATCGAGAACTTCGATTTCTCGATGCGTGTCCCGATCAACGTCGGCGGCGCCAACCCGATTCAGTATCAGTCCGTCGGCTTCGAGACACCGGTATCGATCCGCCAGAACGAGAAGGTGGTCATCGGCACGACGACGATGGGCGACAAGGCGCTGATCGTGGTGGTGACGGCGACGGTGGTTTCGAAGTAGGACTCCGTTTCGTAGCGCCGTCGGCTCGACGGCTGGACCGCTGGCGGCTCGCCGGCGGTTCAGCCGTTTGGTACGCGCCGCCGAGCCGGCGGCGGTCCAGCCGGCGGGCCGCCAGCGCTACGTCGTTACACCGTCGCTGGTTTGAATGCGCGCAAGCGCTTGCAGGCTTCTTCCAGCGATTCGAAATCCTTTGCGAAGCAGAAGCGCAGCATCCTCTTCCCTGCCTCGGAGACGAAGAACGCCGAACCGGGGACCGAGGCCACGCGCGTCGTTTCCAGCAGCGCCTGCGCGGCCTCCTTGTCGTCGCGGAACTCGTCCGGGATCTGCGCGAGCATGTAGTACGCGCCTTGCGGAATCGATGGCGTGAAGCCGGCTTCAGAAAGCGCGTCGGCGAGCATGTCGCGCTTCTTTTCGTAGTCCGCGGCCATCTTGAGGTAATAGTCGTCGCCGATTTCGAGCGCTCGCGCGACGCCCCATTGCAGCGGAGTCGGCGCGCAGATCGCGAAGAGATCGTTCATCAGACCGATGGGACCGGCGACGCGTTCGTCGGCGATGACGTAGCCGACGCGCCAACCGGTGATGGAAAACGTCTTCGAGAATCCGCTGATGGTGATGGCCAGATCGCGGCAGGACGGGATCGACGCGACGGACACGTGTTTCCGCCCGTCGTAGACGATGTATTCGTAGATTTCGTCGGTGAAGATCCACGCGCCGAATTCGCGGCAGAGCGCACCGATCTTCTCCAGCTCCTCGCGCGTGAACATTTTCCCCGAGGGATTCGACGGCGTGCAGACCACGATCGCCTTCGTCTTTGGAGAGAACGCCGCGCGCAGAACGTCGAAATCGATCGTCCAGTCGGGCGCTTTCAGCGGAACGAATTTCGGCTCGAAGCCGAGGACCTTGAAGGTGTTCAGGTGGTATCCGTAGTACGGCTCGAAGAGGATCACTTCGTCGCCGACATTCAGCGTGGCCATGGCCGCGGCGAGGAAGCCGCCACTCGATCCGACGGTGACCACGATCTCCTTCGCCGGATCGGCCGTGAATCCGTTGTGCCGTTCGACCTTGCGCGCGATGCGTTCGCGAAGGATGTCGATGCCTTCGAACTTCGAGTACGTCGCCTTGTTCGCGCGAATGGCGTCGCAGGCACCGTCGATGAGCTCCGGAATCGTGGGAAGGTCGCAGATGCCTTGCCCGAGGTTGATGCCGCCGACGCGCTCACACTCGCGAGACATGCGGCGGATGTCGGACTGCACGAGGCCACGCAAACGATCGCTGATCTGGTTCATAGCGCGCGTAGTTTAAACCTCCCCGCCCACCACTCGCCTTTGGCCCGTTCTTCGGCGAGCTCGATGCCGTGTTCCGCACAGGCGCGGACGACGTCGTCGCGCTTGATGACGAGGATGCCGCTGAGGATGAGCGATCCATCGACGTGCCGCTTCACCTCTCCGAGGAGCGGGATGATGACCTCGGGGATGATGTTCATGGTGATGATGTCGAACGCGCCGCCGCGGAGCGCTTCGAGGCCGCCGATGAAGATCGGCATCCGCGCGTCGTCGACGCCGTTGCGGACGCGGTTGTCGCGCAGCGCGGCGAAGGCGTCGACGTCGTTGTCGAACGCGATGACGTGATCCGCGCCGAGGCGGCACATGGCCAGCGCGAGGATGCCACTGCCGGCGCCGACGTCGAGGCCTCGTTTTCCGGATACGTCGAGCGTTTCCAGGATCTCGATGCAGAGCGACGTCGTTTCGTGCGAGCCGGTTCCGAAGGCCTGCTCCTGCGGGACGACGAGCGCGTGACGTTCTGTCTCGGGCGGAATCAGCGATGCATCGGGCGCGACGATGAAGTGCTCGGCGATGTACAGCGGCTCGAGTGACTGCTGATAGCGATCGAGCCAATCGATGCGTTCGCGGTCGGTTGCGTGCAACTCGATGCCGTCGATGTCGCCGAGCTCGCGCGCGGCTTCGTCGCGTTGATCAACATCATCAAAGTACGCGGAGATGGTGGTCGTCCCGTTCGCCTCGGACGACGAGCTTCCGGTCGACGGCGTCAAGTAAAGCCGCGACTGCACGAGCTCTTCGAGCGCGGTGGCGCGCGCGTCGAAGGAGATGTCGAGGATGAAGTCCTTCACGCGTGTGCGCCGAACAGTTCGACGTAGTCTTCCATCGCCGCCTGCACCACGTTCGCCGCGTGCGCGTAGCCGTACGAGCCGGAGACGCGAATGCGCGCGGGCTCGCCGGGGACGAGTTTGTACGTGGAGAAGTAGTGTTCGAGCCGCTCGACGAGCACGGTCGGAACGTCGCTCAGATCCTGCGCATCGCCCCAGACGTAATCGCCCTGCAACACGGCGATGATCTTGTCGTCCGCTTCGTCGCGATCGACGAGCTGCAATCCGCCGATGACGCGCGCAGACAGCAGGATCTCCGACTTCGCAATCGGCCGCTCGCTGAGCACGCAGATGTCGAGCGGATCGCCGTCGCCGCGCTTCGTCACCGGCGTCAGTGCCGCCACGCGCGGACCGCAATACGTGCGCGGGATGAATCCATACAGCGCGGGCGGCTGCGACGACGTCCGCTGCGGCCGGTCGACGCGCAAATAACCGGACGCTTTGTCGACCTCGTACTTGATGAGATCGAACGGCGTGATCTCGATGTACGCATTGACGACGCGCGGCGCATCGGCCCCCGCGCTCAGCCCGTGCCAGGGATGCGGTCGCCATTGCGAAAAAGTCAGGTCCGCCACAGGCCGCGCATTCTAGCGCGTCCCCAACGCCGTAGACTGAGTCGGTGCAGTTCAAAATCATTGGCGTCTTTCGCGAAATCGAGACGATCGCCTCGGGTCGCGGCGTCCGTGATCGCCGTAGATTGAATCGCGAATACGGCACTGCCAATTGGAGGAAGGTGAAGGGTGTGAACACCGTTCTGATGGCGGATGGTACGATCTGCGACGCGGAACTTCACTGGTACGAAGCACATGGAATCGGGAAAAAAGAAATCAAATTCAAGAAGCCACTCCGTAGCCGGTAGCCGTGCCGCCGTGACACGAGAACAACATTTCGCCGTCTGTGTCCGCAACCGTGGTTATCGCGCCTCGCTGGAGTTGCGAAAGCTTTATCCGGTATTGCCTGATGAATTCGCGGACGAGCATCAGATGATCCGTGTCATCGACGAATCGGGTGAGGACTATTTGTACCCAGCGAAATTCTTCGTGCGCGTGGAGTTGCCGAATACGGTAGAGCGCGCGCTCGAAACGATCGCGTAAGTCACAGCTTCACACGTCGAGCAATAGCCGGCGTGCGTGCATGCTCGAATTCGATGTCGCCCAACGGTGAGTTCTGCATCAAGTCAATGAGGACTTGGCCGGTCGGTTCGCCTCTGATGCGTCGATACTCCTCGATGGAGAGCACGACAACCGCTTCACGACCATGAACCGTGATCGTCTGCGGACCCTCAGTCTTTGCCTTGCGGACAACTTCACTGAAGCGAGCTTTCGCATCTTGAAGTGCCCAATGTCCTGAAGGAACTGTCTGTTTGGTCACGCCGACGAGTATAGGGTCTACGGCGTCGTGAAAAAGTCCTTCACCTTGCCGAAGACTCCCTTGTCCTGCAGCGGCGTCTCGCCCTCGGCTTCGGCGTAGCGTGTGAGCAGGTCGCGCTGGGCGTCGTCGAGGGTTGTCGGGATGCGGACGGTCACGTGGACGTACTGGTCGCCGCGGCCGGGACCCTGGAGGAATTGGACGCCCTTGCCGCGGAGGCGGAAGACCTGACTCGGCTGCGTACCGGGCGGGATGCGCAGCGATTCGGGGCCGTCGATCGTGTCGGTCTGCACTTCGGCGCCGAGGGCCGCCTGGGTGAAGGTGATCGTCTGCTCGGAGTGGATGTCGTAATCGCGGCGCGTGAATTTCGCGTGTTCGCGGACGGAGATGAAGACGTAGAGATCGCCGGGAGGTCCGCCGTTGAAACCGGCTTCGCCTTCGCCGGCAACGCGCAGGCGCGAGCCGTCGTCGACGCCGGCGGGAACTTTCACGGAGATCGTCTTCTCTTCGCGGACGCGGCCGGCGCCGTCGCAGTTCGCGCAGGGATCCTTGATCACTTTTCCGGCGCCGCCGCATTGCGGGCAGGTGCGGGCGACGGCGAAGAAACCCTGCGAGTAGCGGACCTGGCCGCGGCCGGCGCAGCCGCTGCAGGTGACTGGTTGCGTGCCCGGTTTCGCGCCGCTGCCTTTGCAGGTCTCGCACGTCGCGACGCGCGGCACGTCGATGGTGATGTCCTTGCCGAAGACCGCTTCCTCGAACTCCAGCGTCAGGTCGTAGCGGAGATCGTTGCCGCGTGCGGCGCGCGTGGTGCGGCGGCGGCCGGTGCCGAAGAAATCGCCGAAGCCGAAAAGGTCGCCGAGGATGTCGCCAAAATCGGCGAACTGATTCGGATCGAAGCCGCCTCCGCCGACGCCCTGATGTCCGAAGCGGTCGTAGCGCGCGCGCTTCTCGTCGTCGGAGAGCACGCCATACGCTTCCGCGGCTTCCTTGAATTTCTCCTCGGCATCGGCATCGCCGGGATTCTTGTCGGGGTGATACTTCACCGCCAGGCGGCGGTAAGCCTTCTTGATGTCGTCGACCTTGGCCTCGCGGGCCAGTCCGAGGATCTCGTAGTAATCGCGTTTTTCAGTCGTAGCCATTCGTCAGTTTTGCGGGGCGTCGCCGCCCGGCACATTCATTTTGATCGGGTTGTAAAGCATCACGCTGGTGAGGATGCGCGAGGCGGATTGCAGTTCGAAGATGGCGTCGTTCAGACGCTGCTTCTCCTCGGAAGTCGTCGATTCCTTTGCTTTGGCGATGCACTTCTGGACCTTGTCGCGGTCTTCCTCGGTCAGCATTTTGCCGAACTCGCGGAAGACCTTGTCGTTCGTGTAGATCATCCCTTCGAGCTTGTTCTGCAGCATGCGCGTCTCGCGGCGCGAGGCGTCGGCGCGTGAGTGCTCGGCCGCTTCGTTGACGAGTCGGTCGATCTCGTCCTGCGACAGGCCGCCGGCGGGATTGATCTGCACGCCGGTCGACTGGCCGGTGGCCTGATCGCGCGCGGTGACGCTGACGATGCCGTTGGAATCGATCGAGAACGTGACCTCGATCTGCGGCACGCCGCGCGGCGCGGGCGGGATGCCGACGAGGTCGAACTTGCCGAGGGATTTGTTATCGCGCGCGAATTCGCGCTCACCCTGCAGCACGTGCACCGTCACCTTGTTCTGCTGATCGGCGACGGTTGTGAAGATGAGCGAATTCTTGGTCGGGATCGTGGCATTGCGCTCGATGACTTTCGTGAAGACGCCGCCGTGAGTCTCGACGCCGAGGGACAGCGGCGTGACGTCGAGCAGGATCATGTCTTTGATGTCGCCGCGCAGGATGCCGGCCTGCACCGCGGCACCGACGGCGACGACTTCGTCGGGATTGATGTTGCGGTTCGGCTCTTTGCCGAAGGCCTGCTGTACCGCTTCGACGACCCGCGGCATGCGCGTCTGGCCGCCGACGAGGACGACCTCGTCGATGTCTTTCGGCGTGACGCCGGCCTGTTTCATCGCGTCGTTGACGGGATCGATCGTCTTCTGGATCAGGTCCTCGACCATCTTCTCGAACTCGCGGCGGGTCAGGACGCTGTTGAGATGTTTGGGACCCGAAGCATCGGCGGAGATGAACGGGAGCGTGATGCGCGACTCGTCGGAAACCGAGAGTTCGTGTTTCGCGCGCTCGGCGGCCTCTTTCAGACGCTGCAACGCCATGCGATCGTCGGCGAGACTGATGCCGGTGTCGCGCTGAAAGCCTTCGATGAGCCAGTCGATGATGCGCTTGTCGAAATCTTCGCCGCCGAGATACGTGTCGCCGGAGGTGGAGAGCACTTCGAAAAGCCCGTCTTCGAGCTTGAGGATGGAGATGTCGAACGTGCCGCCGCCGAGGTCGTAGACGGCGATGAGCTGGTTGTGTTTGTGATCGAGTCCGTACGCCAGCGCGGCCGCGGTCGGCTCGTTGATGATGCGCAGCACTTCGAGTCCGGCGATTTTGCCGGCATCGCGCGTGGCCTGGCGCTGGCTGTCGTTGAAGTAGGCGGGGACGGTGATGATCGCTTCGGTGACCGGCTCGCCGAGGAACTCTTCCGCGAATGCTTTGATCTCCATCAGCACGAACGCGGAAATTTCCTCGGGTGAATACTCGCGGTCGCGGATCTTCACCTTCATGTCGCCATTTCCGGCGGGAACGATCTGATACGGGAGGATCTGTTTCGCGCGCGCGACTTCGCTCGAGTCGTACTTGCGTCCGATGAGGCGCTTGATGGCGAAGACGGTGTTGAACGGATTGGTGATCGCCTGGCGCTTGGCGATCTGGCCG
>Ga0157375_10000998_pt1 | contig 24441 bp, 26 predicted proteins | sample M35metaG_FD_115311 | JGI IMG/M metagenome (GOLD analysis project Ga0157375, IMG submission 115311) | Miscanthus rhizosphere microbial communities from Kellogg Biological Station, Michigan, USA - M3-5 metaG | ecosystem: Host-associated > Plants > Roots > Rhizosphere > Soil | place: USA: Michigan... | reverse complement strand
GTCCTCCTGGGTCGTTGCGAATACGTCGGCAAACCGCATTCTCAAGACCCAAGAGGACGTTCCCGGAAGGCTTCCTCAGGTCGTTACTGGTAGATCCGGGCTAACCGGCCTGGAGTCGTGAGAGCGCCAGAATTCTAGTTACCGCTGACTGCGACGTAAGGAGGTTAATGGCGAAACTCGGCCGCAAGCTCACGAGCCTGCTCTCGTAGCTGCGCGAAGAGGCCGTGTCCGCGATGGGCGACTTGGTCGTCGAGGAGTTGTTGCTCAGCCTGATCCAGCTTGGCAAGGAAGCCGAAGCGGGCGCGGACCCGCTCGCAGATCTGCTGGGGGTCGCTCGCCAGATTGCGGGGAACCAGCCCTGAGATATCGCTCCAGCGGAAGTTCTGCGGCTCGATCGCGGCTAGGAGTGCGGTCGGGTCGTAGCTGGGCTGGCCGCGTTGATCCGTCCAGGCCTTGAGCACTGCGAGTCGCCGCACGAGGCGCTCATCGAAGGGGCGCTGGGCCCAGAGGTCGAGGTCGTAGACGTCCTTACTCGAGCCGCCCTGGCGGCGGTTGCACGCCATGATCTTCTCGCCGATCATCTCGTAGGGGTCCAGGCCGAAGAGCTGCGGCACGCCGCACTCCTCGCTGGCTTTCGCGAAGTAGGTCTGCTCTTGAAGCGTCAGGTCGACTGGCTCCAAGATCGGGTCCAGGCGGTAGGAGATCTGCAGCTCGAAGGCGCCCTCGCCGCCATCGTGGCGGTACTCGACCGTGCCGCTGAAGTTGTCGTCGCTGGAATAGCGGAAACGGGGGAGGGAGAACTCGATCCCGTGGTAAGGCTGGGCGGGCTGGAAGGCGGCCTCGACCGCCTCCTCGAAGCCGTTCTTATGGGTAGCGTCGAGATCGATGTCCTGGGAGAAGCGGCCCGTCGAGCCGAAGATGCACTTGCGAAGCGCGGTGCCGCCCTTGAAGAGCAGCGGTCCCGGCGTCTGCTCCCCGGGCGGATACCCCACCAGGCCGATCTCGTTCAGCCGCGCCAAGGAGTAGTGGAGGACCACCTCCTGATCGGCGACGTCGAGGTCGATCTTCTGGCCTGCTGCGAACTGGCGGACGAAGGCCTGGGCGATCATCAGTGAGTCACCTCCTCTCGTAGAGCCTCGGGGCTAACGTTGAGCTGCACGCGCCAGCGAGGGAGGATCTCACCGCGGCGCCCGTGGACGCGGGTGCTGCCGAGGTAGATCGGCGGGGCGCCTTTCCCAGCGCTCGCAAGCTTGGCCAGAGTCGGGGGCACTTCTTGGCCGAGGATCTCAAGTAGAGCTGCGATCCGGCGGGCTACCGCGGCTCCGCGGGTGGTCTTCTTCGCCAGTTCAGCGAAGCGCCGCCAGTCGACCCGCTCGCTGCTGCGGTTGACGATGCGTGCAAGCCCGAAGATGCCCCCCACGCGCCCGGGCATGGTCGCGCTGTCAAGGAGTACTCGCTCGATCCCGGCGATGCGGACGGTGACGCCGTGGCTCTCGGCGGGCTGGCTGCCGTCGAGCTGGAATGCTCGCCTCGGAACCAGCGTGATCGCCAGCTCCCGCCAGCCAGCCGGCGCCGTGGTCCCGACGGGAACGCATACCTGCACCGCGCCGGGACGGTCGGGGATGAGGTTGTGCTCATAGGCCGCAGAGGCGAGCGCCACGTAGTGGGGGACCTTCCAGCTCGTCAAGGCGACCCAGGGGTTGGGCACCAGAATCCCGGCGCTCTCGCCCAGGAGCGGTTCGTAGTGGCCGGCCCGCGTTCGGTGCAGCCAACCCTTCTTGGCGAGACGAGAGGCGACGTCGTAGGTGCGCTTCTGCGGCCAGTCGAGCGCGCTTGCGATCTCTGCCAGGCTGACGCTCTTAGGTCTCTCGAGCTCGAGCCAGCTGACGAGTTCCGCCTCGCGGCGGCTCAGCGTTCGGGAGGGTCCTATTTGGTTGGGCGAAGCGGCCAACGGTAAAAGTATAGGGCGTTTTCGCTAAAATCACGAAAATCTCCTATGCGTTTACCCACCCCAACGGGGCGATGCGTTCGGGCACTCGTGCCCAGGAGTGCCCGAAACGGACCAAATCGGCACTTATCCCCGCGTATTCGGCTCGAACGCGCTCCCGACCACCTGCACGCAGGCAGGTTCCAGCGGCTCTCCTAGAATCAACCAGAGCGCCTTACAAGGAGGGGGTCACTGGTTCGAGCCCAGTACCGCCCATCGGTCCGCTCCCCGCTACCGGCAGTGCGCGGCGAGGTGAGACAGCTCGGGGCGCTCAACGATGAATTGGTAGAGGTCGGGAACCTCGTGGACCGGGTCCTGGAACCCGGGCGCGAAGACCTGTTTGAACTCGCAGATCATCCGCGGGCCCCAGAGCTCGTCGGCGCCGGGCGCGGTCAGGTAACCCTTGTCGAAGAGCCAGGCGAAGTAGTCCATGTTGGACGCCTCTTCTGCCATCACTCGATACGCGGAGAGGCTGAGAGCACCGGGGCCATCGCTCCTCATCCTTCTGAATTCCGGCCCGTAAGGCACCCTGCGATACAGGGATTCCCTCATCGCTTCCTGCAGTTGGGTCAGCAGGCCGAGCTCGGTGGCGATCTTCGCCTGGTTCTGCGCGTCGGCGCTGTCCTGGACCTGAATCCCGTTGAAGACGAGCGCGGCCGCCAGCGACAGAGCCGCGATGATCGCCGACCCCGCCGCCCATTTCTCCTTCATCCGTCCCACGACCGGTGTCAGCAGACCAGCGACGACTTCGAGCCGTAGAGCACGACCACCGTTTCGGCGCGCTTCGACTTCAGTACCGCCCGGCACACCGCCGCCGCGGGTCGTTCACCGCCGCCGCCGGCCGGCAGTGAGGTCTTGACCGTGGCGATGTGGTCGCCCAAGACTATGGCGTGAATCCGCCGGTACCAGCCCCTGAAGATGAAATGCTCTGCCAGGTAGGAGCGGATCGTGGCCGAGTGACTTGCGGGTTCGACCTGGGCTGCAGCCATCCTCGCGGCCGACCGGTTCGGTGAAGGCATTTCAGCTTGCAAGGGTCTGGGTGCTTCCGCCGGGGGCGCTTCCGCGTGGTCGCGTGGTCCAGCATCGATCACGGGGATGCGCGCGGGGGGTTCGGGCGCCGGTGCGGAACTGCCGCACCCGCCCAGGACACCCACGGCCGCTGCCAGCGCAAGCGCGACGGGTGCCGCACAGATGTATTCTCGCCGCCAGGCCGACCGAGGCTCCCTGCGGTCCGTCAGCGCCATCATTCCCGCTTGCTATCACAGCACCGTTCAGGGTGCGAGGAGCGGTTCGTAATATTTGCGCAAAAAGCGAGGTTGAGGCAGATGGCAATGGCCGGCTGAACTCTTGGGCTCGCCAGGAACCTGAGGTCGTTAGCCTGGAGGCGATGGCAGAACCCGCCCTTGCCTCCGATGTGCTCCGGGACGCTTCGCCGGCAATCGAGCAGGCGCAGCGCCTCTTCGCGGCGCCCCTCGATTGCGACGAGCTCGACGTCTCCCGCGGCTATCTCGACCTGCTTGGCAAGAGGGATCCGACGGGCACCCATCCGGCCCAGCGGCTGATGGTGAGCCGGGCGCTGCCGCTGATCTACCGGCGCTTCTGGCGCCCGCTGGGCGGACGCCTGCTGATGGGCTTGACCGGGCCAGGGACCGCGGAGGAGCACCGGATGGCGCTGGAGATGCTCTCGATCGAGCCCGGCGACCGGGTCCTCGACCTCGCCTGCGGCCCGGGCAACTTCACGCGCGACTTCGCCCGCGCCGCCGGTGATGGCCTCGTCGTCGGCATCGACGCCTCCGCCTCGATGCTCGAGGTCGCCGTCCGCGACAGCAGTGCCGACAATGCCGTCTATATGAGGGGCGACGCCGGCGCCCTGCCGTTCCGCGACGGCAGCTTCGACGCGGTCTGCTGCTTCGCCGCGCTGTACCTGATCGAGGAGCCGATGCGGGCGCTGGCGGAGATCGTCCGCGTCCTGGCGCCGGGCGGCCGTATCGCGCTCCTGACCAGCTGCAGCCGGGGTCTCCTGCCGGCCGGCGTCACCGCTGAGGTCGTGCGCCGGTTCAGCGGCGTGCGGATCTTCGGCCGCGACGAGCTGACGGGGGCGCTGGCCGAGGGCGGCCTGGTCGGGATCGAGCAGCGAGTCGCCGGCCTCGCCCAGTTCGTCTCCGCCCACGGGCCGGAGGCGAGCTGATGGCGCACATGGGCGGCGCCGCCGAGGCCGAGATCGACGCGCCGATCGGGGAGGTCTGGGCCGTGGTCGAGGACGTGCTGATCGCGCCCGAATGGCAGGGAGGGCTGGTGGCAGTCACCGCGCTCGAGCGCGACGGCGAGGGTCGCCCGACCCTGGTCGAGAGCGTCAGCGACATCAAGGTCCGCCAGGTCAAGACGCAGGTGCGGTTCAGCTACGAGCCGCCGGCGCGGCTCTCCTGGGCCCAGGAGAAGGGCGACCTCAAGTCGGTCGAGGGGTCCTGGCAGCTGGAGGACCTCGGCGACGGACGAACCCGAGCGACCTACACGCTCGACGGCGACCCGGGGCGAGTGCTCGGCATGCTGATCCGCGGGCCGGTCGAGGCCGCGGCACGGGCGATGCTGGTCAACGCCCGCCCGGGCGAGCTGAAGGCACGGGTCGAGGGCGGTTGATGGCCGCCGATGCCCGCATCGCCGGGGCCGCCACCTGCGAATCGACGTGTTAGCCGACGGCCATCCTGGGTACCTGACCACCGCCAAGCTGCTCGGCGAGGTCGGTCTGCTCCTCGCCGAGCGGGGAGGCGCCCCGAGCGGGCAGGCTGCCTGACCCCGGCGACCGCGCTCGGCACCGCCAGCCTCGCTCGCCTCGAGCGGCGCCGGCGCCCGCTTCGCACTCGCCTCCCGAGCATCGATCCCGCAGTTGCAGCTTTGTCCCCACCATAGGGTGGAAAATGCTGCAACTCACCGCACGAGCTTCGCTCGCAGGCGCCGCCACAGCGAGGGCGGCTGCGGTTGGGTGCGGCGCCACTCCTCCTCGGTCGGCAGTCGTCCCGCCTTACGCGCCGCGAGCACGCATGCGGTGTGCGCGTGGCGCCGCTGGGTGCTGTCGCCTTCGGGGGCGATCAGGAAGTGCTCGCTGAGGGCGGGGAGGTGGTTGCCGCAGAGCGGGCAGCGGTAGGTGGCCGGCTTGCGGTTCTGCGCCGGCCGCATCGCCCACCAGCGGACTTGCCGTCGCTCGGAGGCCACTATGGGCACCTGAGCGACGGCACGTCCCTCAGGACTGCGGGCGGCCTGCGAGCTGGGGCGTCACCGTGCCGCCGCGCCGGCGCTCGGACTCGGTGACGACGTCGAAGAAGACGTCGTTGCGGCCGCGGCGCATCCGGTGGGGGAAGAGCCCCCGGCCGCGGCGGCTCGCCGCGGCGGCCGCGCGGAAGCCCGCCTCGTGCGCGCGGCTCCAGCGGATGCCGAAGATCGCACGCACCCGCGGCGGCAGCGTCCCCTTGATCAGGTGGTTCTGGAAGGCGATGTTGCCGCGCGCCGCCGCCGGCACCGGCTGGCGGAAGGCGACCAGCGGCGCCATCTCGAGCCCGTGGGCGGTCGCCTGCAGGCCCGGCGCGGCCAGCCTGCCGTCGAACCAGGCCTTGAACTCGACATGGCTGCCCGGCGCCTCGCTCGCCGGCAGGCCGAAGAGCTCGCCGAAGCGGACGTAGTCCTGCCAGAGCCGCTCGCGCTCCTCGGGGTCGAGCGGACGGACCAGCGCCTCGTACATCGCCCGGCCCGAGTCGGCGATCACCGCCAGCGTCCACAGCATCAGCTCCGGGTCGAAGGCGGAGTAGGGGGCGCCGGCCGGGAACGGGCCCGCCGCCTCGGAGAGCTCACCCTTCACCTTCTCGTGCAGGCGGCGCACTTTGGCGAGCGCCGCGTCGGCCTCCTCACGCGTGCCGAGGAAGACCGTCTCCTGGATCTTCGCCGTGCGCGCGAGCCGCTCGAACGGACGGTTCCCCGACCAGGTCGAGAGCATCGTGCCCGTGTAGGTGAGCGGTTCGAGCGCGCCGATCAACAGCGCCCGCTGCCCGTAGAGCAGGCCGACCGCGCGCTCGCCGTGGACGCGGCGCGCCATCGAGCGCCCCGGCGGGAAGTAGTGCTCCTCGGCGTTCCGCTCAGCTCCCACTGAGCGGATGCTACTCCGGCGCGGGCGGCTCGGAGGAGAGCACGACCGCCGCCGGGACCGAGCTCGCCAGGTGCTTCTCGCGCAGCTCGTGCGCGCCGAAGATCTCGTCGAGGTCCTCGCGGGTCAGCGTCTCGCGCTCGAGCGCGTTGGCGGCGAGGTCGTCGAGGCACTCGCGGTTCGCGGCCAGCAGCGCCCGCGCGCGCCGGTGGGCCTCGCGCGCCAGCGTCATCGCCGCCAGGTCGACATCGCGCCGCGTGCGGTCCGAGAGCGCGTAGTTGTCGGTCGGCAACGCGATCGGCGGCGCCCCGTCGGCGTCCAGCGCCACGCCCATGCCGAACTCGGCGACCATCTGCTTGCAGACCAGGTGCACGCGGTGCAGGTCGTCGACCGCCCCCGAGTAGGACTCGTGCATGACCTCCTCCTCGGCGGCCCGCCCGCCGAGCAGCGTGACCAGCTCGTCGAGCAGCTCGTCGCGCGACTTCAGGTAGGTGTCCTCCTGCGGGGAGTGGCCGACGAAGCCGAGTGCCGGCCCGCGCGGGACGATGCTGAGGATCTCCGGCGGGTCGAGGCCCAGCAGCCTGCGGCAGAGCGCGTGCCCCGCCTCGTGGTAGGCGACGATGCGGCGCTCCTTCGCGCTCAGCCGCCGCGCCTGCTGAGAGCCGACCGACTGGCGCAGCAGCGCCTCGTCGAGGTCCTCGCGCGCCATCGCGTCGCGTCCCGCCCGCCCGGCGATGATCGCCGCCTCGTTGAGCGCGTTGGCGAGCTGGGCGCCGGTCATCCCGGTCGTCTTGCGGGCGACGTCGGTCAGGTCGAGGTCGGGGCCGAGCGGCTTGCCCTTCGCGTGCGCCCGCAGGATCGCCTCGCGGCCGTCGCGGTCGGGCGGCGAGACCAGCACCTGGCGGTCGAAGCGCCCCGGCCGCAGCAGCGCCTTGTCGAGCTTGTCGACGTAGTTGGAGGCGGCGATCACGATCACCGTCCCCGGATCCTTCTCGAAGCCGTCGAGCTCGACCAGCAGCTGGTTCAGCGCCTGCTCGCGCTCGCTCGAGCCGCCATCTCCACCGCCGCCGCTGCGCGCCCCTCCGACCGCGTCCAGCTCGTCGATGAAGATGACGGCCCGGCCCGACTTGCGCGCCTCCTTGAACAGGCGCCGGATGCGGGCGGCTCCCCTCCCCACGAACATCTCCACGAAGCTCGACCCCGAGGCCGAGAAGAAGTCAACACCGGCCTGGGCCGCTACCGCGCGGGCCAGCATCGTCTTGCCGGTCCCCGGCGGGCCGAACAGCAGCACCCCGCGCGGCGGCTGGGCGCCGAGCGCGGCGAAGCGCTTGGGGTCGCGCAGCCACTCGGCGACGTCCATCAGCTCGTCCTTGGCCGCGTCGACGCCCTGCACCTCCTCCCACAGCACCGGCTCGGTCTTGCTCGCCTTGACGGTTTCCGGCTTGGTCGTGCCCATCGTGCCGCGCAGCAGCGTCAGGAAGACGATCAACAGCCCGAACATGAAGAAGACCCCGAAGACGGGGTACCAGTCGAAGAAGAATTCCTTGATGTCGGTGGCGGTGAGGGCTAGGACCAGGTGCATGAACCCCCCAGGGGTCATCGCAGAGTGTCCGGGGAAACCCTCCCGGGTCCAATCGCACATACGTCCGCGAGCCCGTTTTGCATCAAAGTTCGCGCCTGGCGACGATGCCGCTCTGCAGGGCGCGCTCGACCAGCGCGACGCGTTTCCGGTTCTGCGGCAGCTCGCCGACCTCGAGCTTCTCGAAGAGGGCGCGCATGTGGGTCTTGACCGCGTCGACGCTGAGGTGGAGCTCGGCGGCGATCGCCTGGTTGGTGGCGGGAGCGGCGTAGGGCGACTCGTCCTTGAAGGGGCGGCAGAGGGCGAGCAGGACGCGGCGCTGGGCGGGGGAGACGGTCGCGGCGGCCGGGACCTGGCCGGCGGCGACGGTCGCCTCCGGTGCGCCCTCGCCCGGGCGGCGGAAGAGGACCGTGGTCTGGCCGAAGCGCAGGGTGTCGCCGTCGCGCAGACGGCGGCGCCCGCCGACCCGCTGCTCACCGACGAAGGAGCCGTTGCGCGAGAGGCCGTCGTCGAGCAGCGTGCACTCGCCGCGCACCACCTCGATCTGGGCGTGCAGCGCGGAGACCTCGCCGTCCCAGTCGAGCCGCACGTCCGCCGACTCGCCCCGTCCGACCCAGAGCGCCGTCGCTCCCGGCTCGATCGTGACGATCCGCTGCGTGCCGCCACCGTCGCGGAAGACGAGGAAGGGGCGGCCGCGCCGTTCTGCCTCGATCTGAGCCTTCAGCTCCGGCGCGCTGGTCTGTCGATCAGCCACGCACGACCTGTGAGCCGCCGACTATCGCCTCGGCGCCGTCGTCGCCGAAGACGATCCAGGCCTTGTTGCCACCGTCGTAGTCGGGCGCCCAGAGCTTCAGCGTCGCCGGTCGGTCCCAGACGGTGACCTGCTCGGAGCCGGTCTCCTCGAGCCCGCGCCAGATCCGCACGAAGGGGTTGCCCTCCCGCTCGGCCCCGATCGTCGTCGCCTCGCGGTGGCCGGGGTGGACCCGCGTGTCCGGCGGCAGCTCCATCAGCCGCATCACCGAGGCTTCGAGGTCGGCGAAGCCGCTGGCCCCCGGGGCCATCGTTCCGCCGACGGTTCCCTTGAAGAGCACGTCGGCGGTGAAGACGTCGGAGCCGTCGACGAGGAAGGCGAGGTGTCCCGCGGCGTGGCCCGGGGTGTAGATCGCTTCGATCTCGAGCCCCCCGGTGGACAGCTTTCCGCCGTCGGCGAGGATCTCGGCGACCTCCTCCTCGAGCTCGGCTGCGCACTCGGCGTGGGCGGCCAGCGGTGGGTTGCCTATCCGCGCCCGCGCCTCGGCCAGGCCGGCGACGTGATCGCCGTGGGGATGGGTGACGAGGACGTGGGTGATCTCGACGTCATCGCGCTCGGCGCGCTCGAGGAGCGGCCCGAGGTCGTCGTTGCCGTCGATCAGCACGCCCTTGCCGCCCGCCTCGTCGGCAACCAGGTAGGCGTTCGACAGCCAGATCGGGTTCTCGGTCCGCTCGACTATCACCTGCGCTCCTCCCGTCGATTGCAATCCATGTGCCGAACCGTACGCCCCAACCGGCTTCGCCGGGACGCAGGGTCCAAGATTCGCCGCTTCAGACAGTCATATCCGAGCTCGGTACGGCCGTGGGGGCCGCCGGATTTGAAGCGCGGCGCCGATCGAGCTACCGTGTCGAAAGCTGACCTGAGGACAAGGAGCACCACGGCGCCAGGGCTCCGCCCGCTGCTTCTGGAGGTCTTTGGCTATTGATGGCGCTGACGGCTGACACGCGCATCGCTTCCACCGGCCCATGTGGCGCGGTAGAGGCCGGCGCCGCGAGCTTGCAGCTCACCCCGGGACCCGCCCCTTGAGCAGGCGCCCGGCGGGGGCGCTTGCGGGTATGGCCGCGGTTCTTCTCCTCGCCCCCTCTGGGGTGGCGGCCATGCGGCCGAGGGACACCGTTGTCGAGACGCCCAGTGTGGGCTCGGCGATGATCTCCGCCGGCGCCGACACAAGTCGATATCCGATCGACGACGGCAGCGGCGAAACGGTGGCCATCTCCGTCACCGAAGCCTGCGAGGCGAACTGCGCGGCGGCGAATCCGCAGCAGATCGCCGACTTCCTCGGCAGGCTGATCCACGGCCCGGAGATGGAGCTGCTCACCGTCCAGCTCGATACCCCCTCCCAGATCGAATTCGATTGCGGCTACGGAGCCGAGGCCTGTTACTACGGGGGCGAAAACAGGATCTTCCTCAGCGGCGACGATACGCCGGCGCCGGAAGGAGCCAGCCGCGAGTTCGTTCTCGCCCACGAGTACGGGCACCACGTGGCCGAGCATCGTCAGAGCCCGCCCCCGTTCCCTGCGGCGATCGACTGGGGAACGCCCCGCTGGGCGAGCTACGAGCATGTCTGCCAGGGCTCGCGGGACGGGGCGCTTTTCCCGGGCAACGAGGGACTGCACTATTTCCGCGATCCCGGCGAGGCCTTCGCGGAGAGCTTCGCCCATCTCCGCTTTCCCGAAAGCGCGGTGCCGTGGCGCTGGGCCGCCGCTCTGAAGCCCGACCGCGCGGCCTTCGAAGCGATTCGCGAAGACACCCTCGAGCCCTGGTCGGGTCGGAAAGAATTCGAGCTGCAGGGACGACTGCCGGCGCGCCGCGGGGGCGCCGCGGTTCGCGCCTTCGAGACTCCGCTCGACGGCGCCGTCAGCCTCCGGCCGCATGGTCAGGGGCCCTATGGCCTCAGCCTCCTGAATCCGGCCGGGCACGTGCTGCGGACCTCACGCCATCGCCTGGGCTTCGGGCGCCAGCTCAACTACACGGTCTGCGGCCAGTCCCGCCTGCGCGTTGCAATCCGTGCCTCGCGAAGCTCGGGCGGAGCCTTCGAGCTGCAAATCCAGCGACCCTGAGATAATCCCCGACGGGCGATCCCCTCGCCCGTCATCAGGGGGCGTAGCTCAGTTGGTTAGAGCGCCGGCCTGTCACGCCGGAGGTCGCGGGTTCGAGTCCCGTCGCTCCCGTATCGAGAGCCCGGGAGGTTGCATCGTCAAGACGTTTGTGTCCACCTCGGGGTGGCGAAACGGTATGAGGTTCGACGAGGTGCAAATGCCGATGTCAGCGTTTGCTAACAGTTCGGCTTGTCCTGCACCGTATGGGACAGGTTCTAAGTCTCCGGAGCCAGGGCATCGCCGCCAACTGTTCGCTCGGCCTGTGCGACCAGGTCCGAGAGCGGCACTTCGAGTGCGGCGGCGAGCTTGAACAGGTTGCGGAAGCTCGGGTTTCGCAACCCGCGCTCGATCTCGCTGACGTAAGTGCGATGCATTCCGGCAAGGTCGGCGAGCCCCTCCTGTGAGAGACCGTCGATTTCGCCCCGCCGCGTACGAATCGCTTCGCCAAGAGCCTTGAGAGCCACCTCCGACACGCGCCGAGCCTGCCAGCTATTTCGTTACGAGTCTACAGAATATAAGTAGCTAGTCACGGCGCCCAAATCCCCATATTCATGCGTACCTATAAAAATCCTCGCACTAAACCTAAAGGCTGAAAAAACACCAATAGAGCACTCTGGCAATTTCTCGACCTATTTCCGCAACACATAGTGTGTCAGTGACGGCGGCCGTGACTCCAGTGAGGGGTCAGGTGTTGGTCAGCGTCTGGTGCTGACAGATTCGCGCTGAGATTTCTATGCGCGGCGGGCTATGTAGACAGCCTTCGAGTGGACCAGTTCCTCTACCGGTTGCTTGGGAACCGCGTCGAAGCCATGGCCGTAGACGTCGAGGCAGTCCAGCTGCGCTGCTGCCAGCTGCGCGCGCACCTCGGCTTCGGGGAAATGCCGCTGGCGATGGACGTGAGCCTCGACCGCGGGTCCGCCCTGGCCGGTCTCGATTTCGAAGCGGGCTTCGCTGATCGAGGCAGGCGCCGCATCGGCCGATCCCTGGCCGCGCCAGACCAGCCGGCGCCCGCCCCGTTCGATCCGCTGTTCTTCGGCAAAGAAGGTGCGGTATGCCTGCAGGGTGTTGACGTCGAACATCAACAGACCGCCGGGGGCCAGGTTGGCCCGCATCCCGCGCAGCGCCTCACCCAGTTCCTCGACGCTGAGCAGATAGTTGACCGCGTCGTCGAGCGACCAGACGAGATCGAACTCGCCGAACTTCGGCAGCTTCCGCATGTCGGCCACTGAAAGCCGCGCCGCGCCGGCGGCCTTCGCGCGGGCGAGCTCCAGCATCGAGGGCGAGATGTCGCAGGCGGTGACCTCCCATCCCCGCTCGAGCATCGGCAGAAAGCTCTTCCCGGTCCCGCAGCCGACGTCGAGGAGGCGCCGCCCGCGCAAACCGTGGGCGCGGACCTTGGGAAGGAGATTGCCCAGCCAGAGCTCGTAGTCGTGGTGCGCGGTGAAGTCGTCGTAGACAGGCGCGATCGCCTCGTAGGCCTGCTCCGCCCACTGGCCCCCCGGCTGAGTTGATGCGACTGCAACCATGCTCCCGTGACCAGTGAATGTTCGACATAGTTTCATTGATCAGATCTGCTAATGTGATCCAATCGTGGAGGTCCGTCGTCTCGATCACCGGGTAAGCAGTGGGGCGGATCCGAGCGACTCCTGGGACTGGGACGAGGTCCACAGGACCTGTCTGCGCTTCGCCTTCCGCTATGTCAAGAGTCGTACAGAGGCGGAGGACATAGCTCAGGACTCGATGGTGCGAGCCTGGCGGAAACGGACGACGCTCCGCAAGAGCGAGGCACGCAAGGCGTGGCTGGCGACGATCGTGCGCAACGAGGCGCTGCGCGAGTTCGCCCGCAAGCGACCGGCGCCCACGGACACGCTGGAGGCGTGGCAGGGGGGCGACGACGAGCGCGTCCTGGCGACGGTCGAACGGGCTGACCTGCACGCGGCGCTGGAGCGCCTCAACAAGCGCGATCGCCAGCTCGTCCGGCTTCGCTACGACGAGGACATGACCCAGGAGGCCATTGCCCATCGCCTCGGCATCCCTCTCGGCACGGTCAAGGTCCGCCTGCATCGCGTGCGCGCCAAGCTGCGCCGCGAGATCGGCGCTGTCTAGAGAACCGGGGAGGCGGGGCGGTTCGGCCGGGGCGCGGGGCCTCAGCCGGCCGCTGCCCGGCGCATCTCGACGGTCGCGGCGCCGGGGCCGATGTAGGGGACGAGCATCGCGAAGAGCAGGTCCGGCAGCAGGTCCGGCAGCCGCTCCGCCCGCCCGGCGAGCAGCTCGTCGAAGATCAGCCCCGAGACGCTGCCGGCGGCCATCAGGCCGATGTTGCCGGGCAGCTCGCGCTCGCCGGCGAGCTGCTCTCCTTCGGCCAGGTACTCGGTGAACCGCGTGATCGCGTCCCAGTGCCGCTGGCGGGCGTCGGAGCCGGCCGCCGCGACCTCGACGACCGCCGTCCTCGCCAGCCCGGGATCGAGGGCGAACAGCTCGACCACCGTCGCCAGCCCGATCCGCATCCGGTCCAGCCAGGGCTGCTCGGGGTCGCACCTGGCGATCACCTCGGCGAACACGCGCTCGACCACGAGGTCGTAGGCGGCGAGGAAGCAGTCGTGCTTGTCCTCGAAGTGCTTGTAGAAGGTGGTGCGGGAGACGTCGGCCTCCTCGATCACGTCGGCGACCGAGGTTGCCCTGTATCCCTCGCGGCCGACCACCTGCACCATTGCCTCGAGGATCTGTCGACGCCGCGTTTCGCTGCCTGCCATCGGCCCACCCGTCAGGGTTGAACTATCGGGTATATGAATCATAGCGGCAACGTGTACGTAAATGTTTATCGAGCCAGCCTCTCGACCTCCCTTGCTGCCGCATCCGGGCCGATATATGGGACCAGCGTGGCAAAAAGCACGTCCGAAAGCAAACCCGGGAGCCGCTCCGCCCGCCCGGCGAGCAGCTCGTCGGAGATCAGGCCGGTGACCCCGCCGATCGCCATCCGCGAGGTATTGGCGGGCAGGTTGCGCCCGCCGGGCGCGAAGTCCCGGCCCTCCTCGAAGAGCGGGGTGAGGCGCTGGATCGCCGCCCGGTAGCGGCGCTGCGCCGCGGGTCCGGCGTTGCCGATGTCGACCAGCGAGAGCCGCGCCAGGGCCGGCTCCGCGGCAAGCACGTCGAGCAGGGCGGCGAGGCCCGCCGCCGCCTGGTCCGGCCAGCCCTGCGCCGATTCGTAGGCGCCCATCACCCGCCGCACCAGGACCTCGACCGCGTTGTCGTAGGCGGCGAGGAAGCAGGCCTCCTTGTCCTCGAAGAGCTCGTAGAAGGTGGTGCGGGAGACGCCCGCCTGCTTGGTCAGGTCGCCGACAGTCATCGCCCCGTAGCCCTTGTCGGCGACGACGCGGACCGCCGCCTCGAGCAGCCGCTCGCGCTGCGAGCGCGCGACCACCTCCGGAGGCAGCCGGTGGCGTCCGCGCGGAGGGCGCCACCGGTCTCCCACCCCTGCCCGCTCCACGCCGGTCAGCCTCCGGGTGGGCTCAGAGATCTGACGCGGGCTCCCTGACCCATGTCAGACTCCAGGCTCTTCTCGGCCTGGCGCGACTGGCGCAGCGCCTCCTCCTGGCCGAGGTAGGGAACGGTCGTGATGTAGACGATGTCCGGCAACAGCTCGCGCAGCCGCTCGGCGTTGCCGGCGAGGATCTGACCGACGATCAGCGACTCGGCGCCCGACAGCGCCGCCCGGCCGGCGCTGGAGGGAATCGCTTCCTCCTCGACCGGATCGTCGCGGCCGCGGTCGAGCAGCGACTGGAGCACCCGCTTGCCCGAGGCGTAGAGCTCGAAGGCGCGATCGCCGGACGCGGGCGCCTCGACCAGCGCCATGCGGGCGAAGGCGGGCCGGCTGGCGAGCAGGTCGAGGAACTCGGCGGCGGCGTCGCGGACCATCGTCGCCCAGGGCTTGTCGGGCGAGTAGACCGAGAGGACGCGGCCCATCGCGTCGGCGAGGGAGACCTCCATCGCGGCGTGGAAGCAGTCCTCCTTGTCCTTGAACAGCTCGTAGAAGGTGGCGCGGGAGACGCCCGCCGGCTCGCAGATGTCGGCGATCGTGGTCGCGCCGTAGCCCTTCGTCGCGCAGCTGCCGGCCATCGCGACGAGGATCCGTTCGCGCTGGGAGTGGGCGATCAGCGGCTCGGCCAGGTCCTCGCGGCCGGCGGGGAGGCGCTCTTTCTCGATCAGCCCGCTGAGGTTCACGATAAACGCGATTGTACACCCCGAGCAGAACTCTGTGGACGACTCAGTACCGGATTAACAATTCGTCTTCGACTGAGAACGGCGACGGAACCGGCCGAACACCCACTGTACATCGGGGCGAGCGTCCTACCGAAAACTTCGGACCGCTGTACAACGACCTCCGGCCACCGCGTAGCGACCATTTGAATATGCAGAAGACGCTCCGCCAGATAGTCGCCTTCGGTGGGGGCGGGTTCTCGATGGAGTCGGGCAACCCGCTGCTCGACGACTACGTGCTCGATCTCAGCGGGGTCGAGCGGCCGCGGGTCTGCTTCCTGCCCTCGGCCAGCGGCGACGCCGACCACTACATCGTCCGCTTCTACCGCGCCTTCCCCGCCGACCGCTGCGAGGCGAGCCACATCTCGCTCTTCCGGCGTGAGCAGGGGCCCGAGGATCTGCGCGCGCACCTGCTCGGGCAGGATCTGATCTACGTCGGCGGCGGCAGCGTCGTCAGCCTGCTCGGCGTCTGGCGGGCGCACGGGATCGACTCGATCCTGCGCGAAGCGTGGCAGCGCGGCGTGATCCTCTGCGGCCTCTCGGCCGGCTCGCTCTGCTGGTTCGCCGACGCGGTGACGGGCTTCCACGGCGCCCCGCGCCAGGTCGAGGGTCTGGGCCTGCTGCCGTTCAGCAACTGCGTCCACTACGAGCGCGACTCCAGTCGCCGCAACGCCTACCACGACTTTCTCCGTTCCGGCATGCGCGGCGGCTACGCCGCCGAGGACGGCGCCGCGCTGCATTTTGTCGGCGCCGAGCTGCACCGCGTCGTCGCCTCGCGCCCCGAGGCGCGCGGCTACCGGCTCGACACGATGGGCGAGCGCGTGGTGGAGATGCGGATCGCCACGGCGTACCTGGGCGACGCGGGCCCCGCTCCGTTGACCCCGCTGCCGGAGGCGATGTCGACGGCAGTCGCAGCGTGACCTGGATGACGCACGCCCACGCTGGGGCCGTTCGATGATCGCCCGCGTCCTCGCCCTCGGCGGCCACGACTTCACCTCGCGCCCGCCCGACCGCGCCGTGTGCGAGCTGATGCTGCGGCTGGCGACGATGCGGGCCGGCCGCCGCCCGCGGATCTGCATCCTGCCGACCGCGAGCGGCGACACCTCGGAGCTGATCGGCCGCTTCTACTCGGCTTTCGGCGAGCGGCCCTGCGACGTCTCCGACCTCTCGCTGTTCCGGCTCGGCAGCCGCCCGATGGAGCTGCGCGACCACATCCTCGAACAGGACCTGATCTACGTCGGCGGCGGCAGCCTGCTCAACCTGCTCGCGGTCTGGGAGGCGCACGAACTGAGCGGGATCCTCAGCCTCGCCTGGCGGCAGGGAATCGTCCTCGCCGGCCAGAGCGCCGGCGCGATGTGCTGGTTCGAGGCCGGCATCACCAAGTCCTCGGGCAGGCCCCTGCCCAGCGCCGGCCTCGGCCTTCTCCCCGGCAGCCTCTGCGTCCACTACAACAACGAACCCGACCGCCGCACCGCCTACCTCGACGCTGTCTCTAACGGCATGCCTGGCGGCTACGGCTTAGACGACTACGCCGGCCTGATCTGGGAGGGATCGGGCCCCCCATCAGCAGTGACCGCCCAAAGAGGCGCCCGCGCTTACAGGGTGACCAAGGGCGACGCGGGCGCCGTCGAGTCCCCCTTGCCGGCTCGCTTCCTCCCAGCACCTGCGCCGGCAGCCCTACGTGAGGACATAGCCGAGTTCCGCCGGATCACCGCCATGCGCAAGAAGGCCGGCTGGCTGGGTTGACAATCGGCTTTCAGCAGCCCCACTGACCGCATTCACCGTGCGGGGATTGTGGATTCTCTCGAACCGGCGGCGTTTCTTCGGCGGGTGGCACGGCGGCGGGGGTCCCCCATGGCGGAAGGCGCGCGAAGCGCGTCTGAGCACATGGGGGAGGGCCGCCGTGACAGGACCCGCCGGCCTCAAGCCCCTGGTCCTAACCGCCCATCCCAGCCGCCGGCGGCTTGGTCGCGTCGCCGCCCCCTTCGCCCGGCGCCTCCCGCGCGATGTAGTCCTCGGCCAGCAACAGGTTGTCCTTCGACCGCTCGACCACGTTGAGCAGGTCGCCCATCAGCGCGACCTCCTCGACCTGCTCCTTGACGAACCACTGCATGAACTGCTCGGCGCGGTAGTCCTTGACCTCGCGCGCCAGCTCGAACAGGGCGAAGATCTCCTCGCCGACCCGCTTCTCCTGCTCGAGCGCCTTCTTCACCGGCGTCGTCCCGTCCGAGTAGCTCGTCTCCTGCGCCTTGATGTCGGGGATGTGGACCTCCTCGCCGACGTCGAGCAGGTACTGGACCATCATCATCGCGTGCTCGCGCTCCTCCAGCGCCTGCCGGTAGAAGAAGGCAGCGAGGCGGGGCAGCGTTTCCGCGTCGTAGTAGACGGCCATCCCGACGTACTGCTGGGAGGCGGCGAACTCGTTGGCGATCTGCTCGTTGAGGGCTGCGGGAAAGCTTTTCTCGGGCATCTGTTCCTTTCAGTCGGCCCAGCGGAAGCCGGTCGGCGTCAGCTTGGGCAGGAGGGGGCTCGTCGGCAGGTCCGGCGGCGGGTCGGCTTCGTTGTAGCCGCGCGGCGCGGTGTCGTTTGGCGTGTCGGGGTGGAAAAGGGAGGCGAGGACCTGGATCTGGCCCCGGCCCGGACCGAGCTCCCACTGGCCGCCGCCGTAGGCCCCGATCCCTCGCTCGGCGCAGTAGTCGTAGGTCTCGCAGAGGTCGCGCAGGCCGCCGATCCGGGAGGGCTTGACGTTGACCATCCGCGGCGGCCAGGGGAGCGCCTCGATGTCGGCGATCGAGTGGATCGGCGCGTCCCAGGTGAGCCGCTCGCGGACGGGCTCGAGCAGCGGCCGCGTCTCCTCCGTCACGTCGGGGTCCTCGAGCCAGGCGTCGGGGAAGGCCTCGATCAGCTTGCCGTACAGCTCCGGGTCGGTCTCGACGTCGACCACGGTGCCTTTGTAGAAGCCCTTGAGGTCGAGCGAGTCGACGGCGCCGGTCTCGACCAGGGCGGCGATCAGCTCGTCGGTCCAGTCGTTGACCGGGTCGAGCTTGAAGCGCAGGCCGGGGTAGGGATCGAGCTTGCGCCGCAGGGTCTCGATCGAGGACGGCTCCTCGGGGCCGCCGGCGAGCCGCATCGAGCAGACGAAGGTGACCGGCCGGGGCTCGCGCCGCAGCGCCTTGGCGATGCTCGTGCCCGCCTGGCGCAGCGCCAGGTCGAGCGCGGCGGACTCGAAGGCCCAGCGCCGGTAGCGGCGTGAGACGTCGCGCTGCGGCTCGGCGGGGAACGTGTCGACCCCGCCGACGAACTCGCAGAACTCGCCCAGGGTCGCGTAGCCGGTCAGGTCCAGCGAGGCGCCGGCGTCCTGCAGGGCGATGTGGTCGACCGCGTCGTAGGTGACGTCCTCGCCGAGCCCGTCCTCGCCGTTGCCCCAGAGGTGGATCACGGTGCTGAGGCGTTCGAAGCCGGGGACGGCGTGCTCCAGCGGTTGCAGCTCGTAGCCCTCTATCTCCAGCGGCAGGTCGGCGAGCAGGTCGAAGGTGGGCATGGACTGAGTCTATGCAGGTGGCGGGCGGGTCCTGTCGTCGGGTGGGGGTGCCCTCTTGGTGCTGCGATCTGCTCCGGGCAGAGGGACGAAATCCGATCGAGGGATAGAGCTCGCCCTCCGCAGACTCCGCACGGGCAGAGGACACCCCCACCCGACGCCACCGCCCGAGATGCAGTGACAAACTCCCCCTGTGAAGCACACTCGCCACGGCTACTGGTTGGAGGAGGCGGGAGAGGTCAGCCCGGCGCCGGAGCTGGTTGGGGACGTCAGTGCTGATGTGCTTGTGGTCGGTGGGGGGTATACGGGGATGTGGGCTGCCTGGTGGGTGAAGCGGCTCGAGCCGGAGGCGAGCGTCGTCTTGCTGGAGTCGGAGGTCTGTGGGCATGGGCCGAGCGGGCGGAACGGGGGGTTCTGCAACGTGATGTGGTTCTCGTTGCCCACCATGCGGCAGCGGTGGGGGGACGCGGGGGCGCTGGCTGTGGCGCGGGCGTCGCGCGAGGCGATCGCCGGGATCGAGTCGTTCTGCCGCGAGCAGGGGGTCGATGCCTGGTTCCGGCGCGGGGGGTACCTGCAGGTCTCGACGGCCCCGGCTCACGACGGTGTTTGGGACGGGGCGGTTGCGGCCTGCCGCGAATTGGAACGAGGGCCAGCGGGTGGCTGGGAGGCCTCCGATGGTAGGAGCGGAGGGCAGGTCGACGCGCCTGTTCGGGTACTGAGCCGAGCGGAGGTCGCCCAGCGCTGCGCCTCGCCGGTCTTTCGCGGGGCCGCTTTCTACCCGGACGCCGCGACCGTGCAACCGGCGCGCCTGGCGCTTGGCCTGCGCGAGCGCCTGCTCGCCGCCGGCGTCCAGATCCACGAGCGCTCCCCAGTCCACCGCCTCGCCGCCGATTGCAGCTTTGTCCCCACCATGGTGGGGACAAAGCTGCAACATCGCGTGGGGGGTGGGGTCGTCGCGCGCGCCGCTGGGGGCACGGTGCGGGCGGGGGCGGCGATCGTCGCGATCGGCGGCGCCGCCAAGGCGCCCGGCGCGCCCCTGCGCAATGCGCTCACGGTCACCTCGTCCCACATCGTTCTCACCGAGCCGGTTCCAGAGCTGCTCGAGGAGATCGGCTGGACCGGCGGCGAGTGCATCACCGACAGTCGCACCCTGATCGACTACTTCCGCACCACTCCGGACGGGCGCATCGCCTTCGGCTGGGGCGGCGGGCGGATCGAGATGGGAGCGCACCTGCGCGGCCGCGCCGAGCTCGACGCCGACGTCATCGTGGCCGCCGCCGCCCGCCTGCGCGACTACTTCCCGATGCTGGCCGAGGCGGGGCCGAGCGGCAGGGGGCGCCGCGCGGCCCGCATCAGCCACGCCTGGGGCGGCCCGGTCGACGTTTCGCCCACCCACCTGCCCATGGTCGTTCCGCTACGCGGCGCCGCAGGAGGTAAAAGCAGAAATGCCCCGGCCGGCGAAGACGCCAACATCTTTGTCGCCGCCGGCTACACCGGCAACGGCGTGGGCCCCTCCCACATGGTCGGCCGAACCCTCGCCTCCCTGGCCCTGGACCGCCGGGACGAGCCCTCGCACCTCCCCTTCGTAGACCCGGCGCCTCCTCGACTCCCGCCCGAGCCCCTCCACTGGCTGGGAGGAGAAACCATCCGCCGAGCCCTGATAAGCAAGGAGAACGCCGAGCTCTCAAACCGCAGGCCGAACCCCATCAGCTCCCTCATCTCCCAGCTCCCCAAGCTGCTCGGCGTCCACATAGGCCGCTGAGTCAAAGAATTTGCGATCGCGAGTGGACCTCGGGCTTGAAGGGAGTCGGGGTCGCTCGCTGGGAGCCTCGCGAAGCGGCTCCGCAGAGTGATCCTCAGCCGCGAAGCGGCACAAATTCAATCCCGCCGTAGGCGGGATTTGGGCTCCCAGCGGGCGACCCCCGACTCCTCCCGTCGCAGGCGGAGCGAATCCAGGCTCCAGCGGGGCGACCCCCGGCCCCTCCCTCGAACCGACTACGCGGGCACCACCAGGACCGGCCGATCCGTCTGATGCAGCAGCTTGTAAGGGGTCGAGCCGAGGATCGCCCCTTTGAGCGGCGCTTCGCCCGCCCCGCCGACGACGATCATCCGCGCGTCGCGCTCGTCGGCGACGGCGATCACCGCCTCCGGCCCGCGTTTCGGCACCAACTCGTACTTGGCCTTGATTCCGGCCGCCTCGACCAGCCGTTTCGCCTCGTCCATCGCCGTGGCGCCGAACTCTTCGATCGCCTCCTCGTGTTCGGCGATCTCACCGCCCCAGATTCCCGGTGGCGCGTAGCCGAAGACGAGCACGACATCGTCTCCCAGGCCCTTGGCCAGGTCTATCGCCTGCCCCAGCGCCGCCTTGCTCGAGTCCGACCCGTCATATCCGACGACTATCGACCCCATCTCAGCCCCCACCCCCTGACGCGATGCCGCCGCTTTCGGGTTCGGATTCGCCCTCGAGGAAGCCCGGCGGGGCGACCTCGGTTCGCTTGCGGAAGAACTCCGGCACCGCCCGCCACTGCACCGCCATCAGGACGAAGCCGAGGACCAGGAAGAAGACGGCGATGACCAGCGGCGGTCCGAGCCCGAACCAGGAATTGCCCGATTCGGAGTTGGCCGGATCCGCCAGTTCGATCCCGTTCTTGATCAGCAGGTAGAAGAGGATCACGGCGCCGAGCGTGGGCCCGAGGCCGATGAAGAAGAAGTTCTTCACGCTGCGCAGGAGCTCGTGGCGGTAGTAGATCGCGCAGGCGAATCCGGTCAGCCCGATGTAGAAGGAGATCATCAGCCCCAGCGCCGCCAGGGAGTCGAAGAGGATGTCTTCGCTGACCAGGGTGAGGCCGACGTACCAGACGATCGAGGCCGCGCCCATCGCGAGGGTCGAGATGTGGGGCGTGAGGAAACGCGGGTGCACCTTGCCGAGGCTCTTGGGCAGCGCGTTCGCCCGCGCCATCGAGAGCGTCGTCCGCGCCGTCGGCAGGATCGTCGTCTGGGTCGAGGCCGCGGCCGAGGAGAGCACGGCGATGATCAGGATCTTGTCGAGCGGCGAGCCGAACACTTCGGTGCCGAGCGCGCTCAGCACGTCTTCCTGGTTGGCGACGAGCTGGTCGACGCCGGCGTAGGCCTGCGCCGCGACGGCGACGATCAGATAGACGCCGAGCAGGATCAGGGTGCTGACGACGGTCGCCCGCCCCGGCGCCTCGTCGGGGTTCTCGGTCTCCTCGTTGACGGTCGCGGTCGTATCCCACCCCCAGTAGATGAAGACCGCGAGCAGCAGCCCGGCGGAGAGCTCGCTCGGGCTGAGGCTGAACGGGTTGATCCAGGAGAAGCTCGGGTCGATCGAGCCGGCCGGGGCGCTGCCGCTGTAGACCTTGACCAGCGCGACCACGGCGAAGGCGGCGAGGGTGAGGATCTCCGCCGCCAACAGGCCGACCTGCGTGCGCGCCGACAGCTCGATGCCGATCAGCACGATCGCGGTCATGATCACGATCCAGAGCACGCCGACCGCGGTCACCGCCGCGGTCGATGCGGCGGCCGAGTCCCAGCCGAAGAGCAGGAAGGTGTAGAGGCCGGCGATCTGGGCCAGGTTGGCCATCACGATCACGTCGGCGACGACGATCGTCCAGCCGGCGATCCAGCCGAGCTGCGGGCCCATCGCCTTGGTCACCCAGGAGAAGCTGGTGCCGCAGTCGGGGTCGGCTTTGTTCATGTAGTAGTAGCCGGCGGCGACGAGGAACATCGGCACGAAGGCGAGCAGCAGGATCGCCGGCGACTGCAGGGCGACGGCGGCGGCGATGAAGCCGAGGGTCGCGGCGAGGCTGTAGCCGGGCGCGGTCGAGGCGACGCCGATGACGACGCTGGAGACGAAGCCGATCGCGTTCTTCTTGAGGCCCTTCTCGCCGCTGCTCGGGGCGCGAACCGGTGTGGGCGTCGGAACCGCTGCACTCTCCATACAGAGGACGGTACGGCGTACGCTGTCCAGATAGCAAGTTGCAAATGTCCCAAATGTCAGGCAGGGCTTTGTACTTTTCGTACAGCGCCTTGCGCATGACTTGACCCAATGAACACTTGAATGAGAGAGTCGAGCGAGTTAGCTTTATCCAGAACGTCGTAATCCGAGAGGAGAAAACGCATGGCCATCGCGTCGCAATCCACCGGGGCGGTCGACACCAGCCTCCAGGATCTGGCCATGCGACATCTCTGGATGCACTTCTCCCGCATGGGCTCCTACGGCCCGGGCCACGAGATCCCGATCATCGTCCGCGGCGAGGGCTGCTACGTCTATGACGAGCACGGCAACCGCTACCTCGACGGCCTCTCCGCGCTGTTCTGCGTCAACGCCGGCCACGGCCGCGCCGAGCTCGGCGAAGCGGCGGCGCGCCAGGTCGAGGAGCTCGACTTCTACACGTTGTGGAGCTACGCGCACCCGCGCGCGATCGAGCTCGCGGCGCGGATCGCCTCACTCGCCCCCGGCGACCTCAACCGCGTCTTCTTCACCTCCGGCGGCTCGGAGGCGGTCGAGTCGGCGCTGAAGCTCGCCCGCAACTACCACCGCATGCGCGGCAAAGGCCAGAAGCACAAGGTGATCGCGCGTGAGATCGCCTACCACGGCACCTCGCTCGGCGCGCTCTCGGCGACCGGCATCACCGAGCTGCGCTCGCAGTTCGAGCCGCTCACCCCGGGCGGTTGCCACGTGCCCAACACCAATACCTACCGCTGGCCCGAGGATCGCCACCCGCTCTGGGCGGCGACCGCGATCGAGAAGCGGATCCAGTTCGAGGGCCCGGAGACGGTCGCCGCGGTGATCGTCGAGCCGGTCCAGAACGCCGGCGGCTGTTTCGTCCCGCCCGAGGGCTACTTCGAGCGGGTGCGCGAGATCTGCGACCGCTACGACGTGCTGATGATCTCCGACGAGGTGATCTGCGCCTGGGGCCGCCTCGGCCATTACTTCGGCTGCGAACGCTTCGGCTACGTCCCCGACGTGATCACCGTCGCCAAGGGCCTGACCTCGGCCTACGCGCCGATGGGCGGGGTGATCGTCTCCGACCGCGTCGCCGACGCCTTCATGCACGACACCGCCTCCTTCGCCCACGGCTTCACCTTCGCCGGCCACCCCGTCGCCGCCGCGGTGGCGATGGCCAACCTCGACGTCTTCGAGCGCGAGGACCTCTGCGGCCACGTGCTCGCCAAGGAGGGTGAGTTCCGCCAGATGCTGGAGAGCCTGCACGACCTGCCGATCGTCGGCGACGTGCGCGGCGCCGGCTTCTTCCAGGCGATCGAGCTGGTCAAGGACAAGGAGACGAAGGAGAGCTTCGACGACGAGGAGGCCGAGGACCTGCTGCGCGGCTACCTCTCCGGCGAGCTCTACAGGCGCGGCCTGATCTGCCGCGCCGACGACCGCGGCGACCCGGTGATCCAGCTGGCGCCGCCGCTGATCGCCGACACGGAGCAGTTCGAGGAGATCCACGACGTGCTGCGGGGGGTGCTCACGGACGCGTGGGAGCGGGTCCAGAGTGGGGCCGGCTCGGCGGGCTGGAGTCCGAGGCGCAGCTGATAGGCACGTCGATGCTCACCGTGCAAAGCCTGCTCGACGAGGTCGGCCTCGACCTTGCAGCAGGCGCGGGCACGGCCGAAGCGCCGCTGCGCTGGATCCACATCTCCGAGCTCGAGGACCCGACGCCGTGGCTCTCCGGCGGCGAGCTGATGCTGACCACCGGCATCCCGCTCGACAGCGCCGCCAAGCAGCGCGCTTACATCCGCCTGCTCGCCGAGCACAACCTGGCGGGACTCGGCTTCGGCACCGGCTTCAATCACAAGAAGCTGCCCAAAGCGCTGCTCGAGGAGGCGAAGAAACGCGACTTCCCGCTCTTCGAGGTGCCCTACTCGACGCCGTTCATCGCGATCACCGAGAAGGCCTTCGCCAAGCTCGTCAACGAGCAGTACGAGGTGCTGCAGCGGGGGATCGCCGTGCAGCGGCGGCTCGAGCGGCTGGTCCTCGAAGAGCGCGGCCTGGAGGAGATCGTGGCGACGAT
>Ga0157375_10000997_pt1 | contig 24446 bp, 17 predicted proteins | sample M35metaG_FD_115311 | JGI IMG/M metagenome (GOLD analysis project Ga0157375, IMG submission 115311) | Miscanthus rhizosphere microbial communities from Kellogg Biological Station, Michigan, USA - M3-5 metaG | ecosystem: Host-associated > Plants > Roots > Rhizosphere > Soil | place: USA: Michigan... | reverse complement strand
CGACCGTCTCGTCGATGCCGCGCCGGGACGCGCTGTGATGTTGCGCGAATGCTTCGAATTCACCGGCACGGAAATTCCCGTTGCCGCGCTTACGCGCAGCCTCGATGCCGCCGATACCGGCTCGGCACTCTGGCTGCGCGCGGATCCCGCCTGGGTCGTGGCGGATGCGGTGACCCTGCGCTTGCTCGCTTGCGGGGACATGCAGCTATCGACGGACGACTGCATGGCTCTTGCGCGTCCGCTGAAGCCCCTGTTCGGCGATGCCGGTTTCCTGCTCGAGCCGGTCACGCCGGCGCGCTGGTACCTGCGCTGCCCGCCGGGTGCGAAACTGCCGGCATTCTCTTCGCCGCAGGCAGCACTTGGCGACGACATCGCGAGGCATCTGCCGGAAGGCGATACTGGCCGACGTTGGCGACACCTGCTCAATGAAGCGCAGGTGATCCTGCACAACCATCCGCTGAACGCCGAGCGCGTGCGCCGCGGCCTGGCTCCGGTCAACACTCTGTGGATATGGGGCGCGGGGATGCTGCCCGATTGGGTCAGGACGACGTACGGTTTCGTGGTCAGCAGCGACGAGATCGTGCATGCGCTGGCACGCCTCGCAAAAATCCCGGTTGGAGCCTCGCTGGCAGATGCGCTGCCGACTTCTGCGGCCGGTGAGAGGATACTGATCGATGTCGATAAGGCAGCTCCCGAAGGCGAATGGCAGGAACCAATCCAGCGGGCGCTGAACGATCGCGTCATCACGGAATTGCATTTGCGCTTTGCCAGCGGCGAATGCTACCGCTACCGGCGCGGGCACCGCTGGCGTTTCTGGCGGAAGGTCCCGGCGGCGCCGAAGGCATGAAGCCGCCGCGCATCGTTCGCCGGCCGTTGCCCGCATTCGCTCCGGAGCTGCCCGGGCATCCGGTTCTGCGCCGCATCTTCGCGGCGCGCGGTGTGACAAGTGCCGCGCAGGTCGACTATCGCCTCGCCGGAATGTTGCCGCCGAATCTCGGCGGCCTCGAGCGCGCCTGCGGCATTGTCGGAGACGCGATTCGAGCGCAGCAGCGCATCGTCGTGGTCGGCGACTTCGATTGCGACGGCGCGACCGGAACAGCGGTTGCGCTGCGCGGCCTGCGCCTGCTGGGTGCGCGCAATGTGTGCTACGGCGTGCCGAATCGCGCCGTGCACGGCTACGGCCTGAGCCCGGCCCTGGTCGAAGAACTTTCCGTGCAGCGACCCGACTTGCTCATCACCGTCGACAACGGCGTGTCCGCACATGCCGGCATCGCGGCCGCAAGGGCGCGAGGGATTCGCGTCGTCGTCACCGATCATCACCTGCCCGGCGCAACACTCCCCGACGCCGATGCGATGGTCAACCCGAATCTCCCCGGCGACGCGTTCGCGAGCAAGTCTCTGGCCGGCGTCGGCGTGATGTTCTATCTGCTGCTGGCGTTGCGCGCCAGCCTGCGCACTGACGGATGGTTCGCCGAATCTGGAGTGCCCGAACCCGATCTTTCGCCGCTGCTCGATCTCGTCGCCCTTGGTACCGTCGCGGACCTCGTTGCTCTCGACTACAACAATCGCGTCCTCGTCGAAGCCGGCCTGCGGCGTATCCGCAAAGGCCGCGCGTGCGCCGGCATCGCCGCGCTTTTCAGCAGCGGCAAGCGCGATTGCGCCAAGGCCAGCGCAGCGGACCTGGGATTCGTTGTCGCGCCACGGCTCAATGCGGCCGGGCGCATCGACGACATCAGCCTGGGTATCGAATGCCTGCTGGCGGACGATCCGGCCCGGGCACGCGAGTTGGCGGAGCGCTTGTCCGCATTGAACGCCGAACGTCGCGAACTGCAATCGGACATGACTGCGCAGGCCGAAACGACGGTGCATCGATGGATTTCGCAACACGGTAGCGGATCGCTGCCGTTCGGGCTGGTCCTGTTCGAACCCGACTGGCATCAGGGTATCGTCGGCCTCGTTGCATCGCGGCTCAAGGACCTGTTGAACCGGCCCGTGATCGCGTGCGCGCCGGCAGGCGAGGGAAGTGGCGAGGTCAAGGGTTCAGGGCGCTCGATCGCCGGGTTCCACCTGCGCGATGTGCTCGCCGAAGTCGACGCTGCGAATCCCGGATTGCTCGGTCGCTTCGGCGGCCATGCAATGGCCGCCGGGCTCAGTTTGCGGCGCTGCGATCTGGAACGATTCTCCGCCGCGTTCGATCAGGTCGCCCAGCGTCGCCTGTTACCCGAACAACTCGATGCCGTGCTGGCGACGGACGGCGAACTGACTCCCACCGACTACTCGCTCGATCTCGCCCGCCAGTTGCGCAGTGCCGGTCCCTGGGGACAGGCGTTTCCCGAGCCGCTGTTCGACGGCGAGTTCGACATCGCCGGAACGCGCGCGATCGGCGACGCGCACCTGCGCCTGAAATTGCGCCAGCGTGGCGACAGCACGCTGCTCGACGCCGTCTTGTTCAATGCCGATCGTTGCGGCCCGCTGCCGTCATGTATCCGCGCTGCGTTTCATCTGGAAATCGATGAATGGGATGGATCGCAGTCGCTGCGCCTGCTGCTGCGGCATATCGAGCCGTTATAGGCGGACCGGTACTGCTCAGGAACCGGGCTTGTCGTTCTGTTGCTGCGCGGACAGGTTGTACTTGACGACATCGATCACCGCCGCGGTCATCACTGAAGTGGAGACACCGAACATCAGGATGCCGTTCGCCGCCTCCAGCGGGCCGAGCAGGCGCCAACGTTCGCTCATGACAATATCGCCATAACCGAGCGTGGCGAAGTTGACTCCCGAGTGATAAAGCGCCGCGGCGAAATTGTCGAATTCGCCGAGCAGCAGAAACAGGATCGCCCAGATCACCATTTGCACGAAATTGCCGAGCAGAGCGAGCAGCATCACCATCGCCAACACCGTGATGTCCAGCCACTGCGACAGGCGGTGCTGGTGGGTCTGCCTGAAACTCGAGTAGTAGAACAGGCACTTGGACACGAAGAAGGCCTGCAGCACCAGGCAGAGCAGGATGACGGGCAGGCCGGTCAGCAGGTTTCGAAACATGTGCGGGTGTTCGTGATCGAGGGTGGAGGCGCGCGCCTTCGCAAGATCAGCTTTGCGAGTCCGGGACCAATACTGCGCTTTCCGGCGGCTGGTCGACCCATCGCCAGAACAACTCGTAGCCGACCGCGAGGATCACCGGGCCGATGAACAGACCAATGATTCCGGCAGTGGCCATCCCACCCAGCGAGCCGATCAGTATGACCGCCATCGGAACATCGACGCCGCGACCGAATAGCAGTGGCTTGAGTACGTTGTCGACGAGGCCGGCGATGAAGACATAGATGGCGAAGATGATGGTCGCCATGCTGGCGCCCTGCGTGGCGAAGACATAACCGATGACCGGCAGTGTGATCAGAGAGGCGGGCAGCTGCCCTATGCCCAACAGGAGCACGCCCAGTGCCAAAAGACCTGCGCCAGGAACGCCCATGAGCACAAAGCCCACGCCGATCAGCAGCATCTGCGCAAAAGCGATGCCGATGACTCCCTGAGCCACCGTCCGGATGGTCGCGGTGCAGAGCTGGGCGATATTGGCTCCGCGGCCAGGGCCGAAGATACGCTCGGCGATGCGCAAGGCGCTGCGGCTGCCGCTCTCGCCAAAGGCCATGATGATGCCACCGATGATCACGGCAACGAGGAACATCATCAGGCCCAGCCCGAAGCCGGCAAGCGTGCCGAGCAGCGCGAGACTGACGTCTTTGAGCTGCGGCGCGAACTTTAGCGCCAGGTCGGTCACGTTGGTGGCTGCCTGCTGCCAGAAGGCGTATATCTTCCCGCCTACCAGCGGCCAGTCGGCCACCGACTCGGGCGGCGGCGAAATATGGAACGTGCCCCCTCTGACCCACTCCAACGCACTTTCTGCAGAGTCGGTCACCGACATGGCCAACAGGTAGATGGGTACGGCAAGCAAGGCGAAGGCTGTCAGCACGATCAAGGTCGCGGCGCGGCCGTCCTTGCCACCCAGCTTGCCCCTGAGAATACGGTGCACTGGATAGAGGTTGATCGCCAGAATCACCGACCAGATCATCAGGTACAGGAACGGGCGCAACACCTGGTAGCAATAGATCACCAGACCTGCGACCAACCCGGCGCGGATCAGCACATCGAGCAGGCCGCGCGACAGGGTCCTTTGGGAATCCGGCGTGAGCAGCATGGAATGTCTCCTCGCAGGCCTTGAGGCGTGAGCCTAGTGATCCCCTGCACCTTCGGCCGAAAGCTCAGGCTCGGCAATGCGTTGAGGTGGCTCGCATAGTTCGAACCAATTCGTCCTCCCGCGGTATTGGACCTTGGGCCTAGGCCGATTGAATGCGCTAATGCGTAGAATCCTTGGTAATTCGTCGTCCGTCGCAACGTCACGAGATTTTATCGGCGGTCGGCGCAGAGTGGTGACGACGACCAATGCTCGGATCGTCGCGGGTTGCCTAAGACGAGCGCGGATGGAGGCGCTTACCATGAACACGGTTCCCAAGCTTGTTTCGGCGCCGGGCGACCCGACAGTGGCTGCATTGATCGAGTGCGACCGTGCACTCGTTGCGATCGGCCGCCGCATCAGGGTGCTCAAGGCGATCGACTGGCCGCTCGCGCTCGAGGAGCGCTTTCTCGATGGATGGCGGCGCGGACAGCCGGAGCTGCCTGCAGCACCGTCGGAGCCGAAATTGCTCACCGACGAAATCGCGGCGCTGAAGGGGCTGATGCGCGGGATCGATCGCGGCCACCCGGTCGGAAACTGGTTGTACAAGACGGCATGGAGCTATCACGTTGCGGCGTCGATGCTGGCCGGGATCGGCACTCCAGAATTTACGCGTTGCTCCGCGCTGTTGTACGGTCGCCCTGACTTTCGCTACCGCAGCCAGGACGTGACCAATGCCGACAGCGCCGAGGAGATGCTGTCGATCACCGATGAGTTGGTCGGCAATCAGCGGCTGCCGCCGGTTCCGTTCGACATCCCGGCCGAATCATTCGCCGACATGCTGCGCGAACGCATCGGCCCGATTTTCCAGCACGACTCCGTCAAGGTCGTGCTCGATCCGAACCTGCCGTCCAAGGCCACGGCCAGCAGCAAGCGCATCACCCTGCGGGCGACGGCCCTGTTTTCCGAACGTGACCTGGCGCAGCTCACGGAGCATGAGGCCTTCATCCACACGCTCACCGCGCTCAACGGCCAGCATCAACCTCACCTCAAAGCGCTGGGGCTGGGCGCACCGCGCACGACGCGGACACAGGAAGGACTGGCGACGTTCGCCGAGATCATTACCGGCTCAATGGACATTTCGCGATTGCGGCGTATTGCGCTGCGTGTGGTCATGGTGAAGCGCGCGCTCGAAGGCGCCGATTTCGTCGAGGTGTTCCGCGGATTCCTCGACGCAGGGCAGAGCGAGGTGGAGAGCTATCGCAGCGCCGCACGTGTATTCCGCGGCGGTGATGTGCGCGGCAAAATCTGTTTTACCAAGGACGGCGCGTATCTCGAGGGCGTGATGCTGGTCCACGTCTTCATCCGCAAGGTGCTGCAGGAAGGGCGCGGCGAATTGCTGCGAATGTTGTTCTTGGGCCGTGTCACTACGGCCGACGTCATTACACTGGCGCCGTTCCGCGACAGCGGCCTGATTGCACCGGCGACGTACGTACCGCCTTGGGCACGGGATCCGCAGCGTGTGTTGTCGATCATGGCCTTTTCCGCGGCAGCGCAACGCCTCCGCCTGGACCGGGTCGACCTGCAGCGGTTCGTGGATTTCGAAGATGAGGTAATTGCCGAGTCGGGCATCGGCGCCTGAACGGGGAGGTAAGAGGGGAAGCGACGAGAAGGCAGCAAGCCGCTCTCGATTTTCTCTCCCCTCTCCCTCGGCGCGCCCTGTTATCATTCACGTTTTCGACTATTGCCATCGACCGAACCATGATCGAGACGAATCCAATCCGCGCACGTATCGTCGACCTGCAGGGCCGCATTGCCTCGCTCAGGGGGTATCTTTGACTACGACACCAAGCGCGAAAGGCTCGAGGAAGTAGGCCGCGAGCTCGAGAATCCGAACGTCTGGGACAATCCGGAACGCGCGCAGCAGCTCGGCAAGGAGCGCGCATCTCTCGACCGCATCGTCAACGGCATCCGCACGCTCGGCGACAGCCTCAGCGGCGCCAATGAGCTGCTCGAGCTCGCCGAATCGGAAAACGACGAAGGGACAGCCGTTGCGGTCTCCAGCGATGTCGATGCGCTTACCGCCCATGTCGAGAAGCTGGAATTCCAGCGCATGTTCTCCGGCAAGATGGACTCGCACAATGCATTCGTCGACGTCCAGGCCGGCGCCGGTGGTACCGAGGCGCAGGATTGGGCCGAGATGCTGCTGCGCATGTATTTGCGCTGGTGCGAGGGTAGGGGCTGGAAGACCGAACTGCTCGAAGTCAGCGCCGGTGATGTCGCCGGAATCAAGAGCGCGACGTTCCGCGTCGAAGGCGACTATGCCTACGGCTGGTTGAAGACGGAAATCGGCGTGCACCGCCTGGTGCGCAAATCCCCGTTCGACTCGGACAACCGTCGCCACACCTCGTTCTCGTCGATCTTCGTCTCGCCCGAAGTCGATGACGATATCGACATCACGATCAATCCGGCCGATCTGAAAACGGATGTCTATCGTTCGTCCGGCGCCGGCGGCCAGCACGTCAACAAGACCGAATCGGCCGTGCGCATCACGCACGTGCCGAGCGGCATCGTCGTCGCCTGCCAGACCGAACGCTCGCAACACGCGAACCGCGATCGCGCGATGAAGATGCTGAAGGCCAAGCTGTACGAGATGGAGATACAGAAGCGCAATACCGAAAAAGCCGCGCTCGAAGCGACGAAGTCGGACATCGGCTGGGGCAGCCAGATCCGCAACTATGTGCTCGACCAGTCGCGCATCAAGGATCTGCGCACCGGCATCGAGCGTACCGATACGCAGAAGGTACTCGACGGCGACCTCGACGAATTTATCGAAGCGAGCCTGAAGTCGGGCCTCGAAGCCGGGGCAAAGCGTGCAGACGCGTAGACTTGACTGGCGACTCACATTTCGGCCGGCCCTCATATTCCCCTTCTCCCATTGGGAGAGGGCTTCCAGAAGCACTTACAACACATGAATGATTCGAACGACAACCTGCCGCAGGATGAAAACAAGCTGATCGCCGAGCGCCGCGAAAAGCTCAAGGCGCTGCGCGTACACGGCAACGCATTTCCGAACGATTTTCGTCCGGACGCGTTTGCCGAGGACCTGCGCCGCAGCTTCGAGGGCAAGGACGCGGCCGAGATCGAAGCGGTGCAGCGGCGCGTCAGCGTTGCCGGCCGTCTGCTGGCCAAGCGCGTCATGGGCAAGGCCAGCTTCGTGCAGATCCAGGACATGACCGGACGCATCCAGTTGTTCCTGCAGCAAAGCGCACTCGGTGAAACCTACGATGCGTTCAAGGCCTGGGACGTCGGCGACATCGTCGGCGCAGAAGGCGTACTGATGCGCACCAAGACCGGCGAGCTATCGGTAAAAGTGGACAAGTTGCGCCTGCTGACGAAGTCGCTGCGCCCGCTGCCGGACAAGTGGCATGGCCTGGCCGATGTCGAGCAACGCTATCGCCAACGCTACGTCGATCTGATCATCACGGCGGAAGCGCGGCGCGTATTCGCCTTGCGCTCGTCGATCATCCGCTTCATCCGCCAGTGGCTCGAGACAGAGCCGCGGCGCTTCATGGAAGTCGAAACGCCGATGATGCATATCATTCCCGGCGGCGCGACCGCGCGTCCGTTCAAGACGCATCACAATGCGCTCGATCTCGATCTGTACCTGCGCGTGGCGCCGGAGCTGTACTTGAAGCGCCTGACCGTCGGTGGCTTCGATCGCGTCTACGAGATCAACCGCAACTTCCGCAACGAGGGCGTTTCGACGCGGCACAACCCCGAATTCACGATGCTCGAGTTGTACCAGGCGTATGCCACCTACAACGAGATCATGGACCTGACCGAATCGATGGTCCGCGACGCGGCGAGCGCGGTAACAGGGAACACGACCCTGCCGTGGGAGGGCAGCGAGATCGACCTGGCCCCGCCGTTCCGGCGCTGGCGCATGGAGGATGCCGTGCTCGAGCACAACCCGGAAATCCAGCGCGGCGAACTGCGCGACCGCCGGGCGCTGGCCGCGCACTGCGCGCGACTTCAGATTCCAGTCAAACCCGATTTCGGCTGGGGCAAGCTGCTGCTTTCGATCTTCGAGCACACGGTCGAGCACACGTTGATCCAGCCGACGTTCATTACCGCACATCCGACCGAGGTGTCGCCGCTGGCACGGGCGAACGACGAGGACCCCGGCGTCACCGACCGCTTCGAACTGTTCATCAACGCCAGGGAACTGGCGAACGGTTTTTCCGAATTGAACGACCCGGAAGACCAGGCCGAGCGTTTTCGCGCCCAGGTCGCGGCGAAGGATTCAGGCGACGACGAGGCGATGCACTTCGACGCCGACTACATCCGTGCGCTGGAGTATGGTCTGCCGCCGACCGGCGGCCTCGGCGTCGGTATCGACCGCCTCGTCATGTTCATGGCGAATGTGCCGTCGATTCGCGACGTGCTACTGTTTCCGTATATGCGCCCGGAAGCCTGACTGGACGCCACTCCGACGAGGAGGGCGCTGCCGGCACCGCACGGCTCAAATTCGTTGCGGCCTTGCAGCCCTTGCCGCAGACTGGGCGGGCGCTGGTGACCGATGGCGGACGAGTGGTGTGATGGCGTGCACACTGCGCCGAATGTGATACGCTAGAAACTGGTTAGAACCTGCTGATATCGAAAGCGATTCGCGCTGGCGGCACTGGGCAGGCGAAGCGCTGCGGGGGCAGAGGGCGAACAGGGTGAATATTCTCATCGTCGACGATCAGCAGTCCGCACGCACGATGATGCGGCACGTGGTCGAGGGCATAAGCCCCGGCGTCAACGTCACTGATTTCGAGGATCCGATCGCAGCCTTGCACTGGTCGGAGCAGAACGCGATCGACCTCCTGCTGCTGGATTACCGAATGCCCGGCATGGACGGGTTGAAGTTCGCGCGCCATTTCCGGCGGCCCCTGATCAAGCGCGACGTGCCCATCGTGCTCATCAGCGTGGTTGGCGACGAACCCGTGCGTCAGGCGGCGCTGGACGCCGGTGTGATCGATTTCCTGGTCAAGCCGGTGCGCCCGCGCGAGCTGCGCTCACGTTGCCGCAACCTGCTGTCGCTGCGGCAGCAGGGCGAGTCGGTGAAGGAGCGCGCGCGTTCGCTCGAACGGCAGGTGCTCGAAGGTCTGCGCGAAGTCGACGAACGCGAACGTGAAACACTGTTTCGTCTGGCTAAGGCGATCGAGTTGCGCGACTTCGGCACCGGCGCGCACCTGATGCGCATGTCGCGGCTGACGGGGTTGATCGCCGAGGGACTCGGTCTTCCCGAGGACGAAGTGCGCATGCTCGAACTTGCTGCGCCCTTGCACGACATCGGCAAGATCGGCATTCCCGATGCGATCCTGCTCAAGCGCGGACAACTCACCGCCGACGAACTCAGCGTGATGCGCACGCACCCGCAGATTGGCTTTGAAATCCTGCGCGACAGCCATAGCCGCTTCATACAACTGGGTGCCAGCATCGCCCTGCATCATCATGAGCGATGGGATGGCTGCGGCTATCCGGACAGCCTGGCCGGCAACCAGATTCCGATCGCCGCGCGGATAGTGGCGCTGGCCGACGTATTCGATGCGTTGATTTCAGAGCGGCCCTACAAGCCGGCTTGGACGCACGACGAGGCGGTCGCCCATGTGCTCAGCCAGAGCGGCAAGCACTTCGACCCGGCTTGCGTGGAAGCGCTGCTGCGCGATATCGCACAGGTGCAGTTGATCGCACAGACGCAGTTGGCGCCGCCTCCCCATCTGTTCGTGTGACTGCAGCCGCGACGTCGCTTCAGGCGGCGCGCGAGATCGGCTCGATCAGCTTGGAAAGCGGCGACGAGTAGCGGTCGAAGACAACCTGCGCCAGGTGCTCGTCACGCAGCTGTGCCGGGTGGAAGCCCGGGCGCAGGTAGTTGACGATGTGCTTCAGCGTCCGCCGCGCCATGTGGTCGCGCCGCCAGAGGTGATCGCGCAGGGAGCGCCAGGTTTCGGCACGAAACAGCAGCTTGTCCTGACCCAGCAGGTAGAGGGTCCCCAGGCTCGACAGGAAGTAGAACAGTGGCAGCACCAGCAAGGCGCCGAGCAGACGCATCGCATAGCTCGGGGCGAATCTCTTCAGGACGTCGAACGCCACGGACTTGTGCTCGATTTCCTCGGCAAAATGCCACTCGAACAGGGCCCTCAAGGCCGGATCGGCGTCACGCAGCCGCTGCTGCGCCAGAAACTCGTGGCCGACATAGGCGTTGACGTGTTCGATGCAGGCAACGAACGAAAGGCGCAGCTTGAATGGGGTCACGCGTTCGATGATGCGGTACAGGAAGAAGTCGACTTTTCGCTGAAAGCCCCGGATCCGGTAGCCCTGTCTCTCGAGAATATGCCAAAAACGCAGGTGCCCGGCTCCATGCTGGCCCTCTTGGTGCGAGAAATGCATGACCATTTCGCGCATTTCGGGATCCATGCGCGGCAGGCCCTGTTTGAGGGTGCGTATGAAGAAGCCCTCATTGCCGGGAACCAGCAGGGTATAGGTGTTCAGGATATGGGTGAGGGCAGCATTACCCTCGCACCAGTGACGTGGTGTATCTTCGCTGTAGTTCGCCAGAAATCGGCGCGGCTGCAGCACGGGTTGCAAGGGAGAACAAGTCGTCATGAAAACGGATTTACCGGTCGCGGCCCCCGATTTGGAGCGTCGATCCTCTCCCTCGGATCGGCCTCGTTTCTGTAGCATATTCCAATCATGCGAACGATGACACCACTTCAGGAAGGCGACCGGCAGCGCACCGATACGGAGCGCCAGCAGATTACCCTGCGCCTGCTGATCATGCTGACGATGCTCGCCTACCTGGGTTTTGCCCACTGGGGTGGCCTGCTGACCGATTCGCGCTGGGAGGATGTAATCTGGCTGGCGGTAATCGCCATTCCGAGCGCGATCCTGCTCGCCGTACTCAACCGGATGCGCCCGAAGCCGAGCCACCTGCGCCAGGTCGCCGGAATGCTCATCGACTACGGCAGTCTGGGCGGCGTACTGCTGGCCGGCGATACCGTTGCGGCGCCGTTCGCCATGTTCCTGATGTGGACGACCATCGGCCACGGTCTGCGCTTCGGGCCACGCTATCTGCTGCTGGCCAGTGTCATGGCCGGCAGCGTCGTATCGCTCGTCATGGTGTTCAGCCCATACTGGTCGGGCGCGCGCATGCTCGGCACCGGGGTGCTGCTCGCGGTCATCGTCATTCCGCTTTATCTCTCCACGCTGTTGCGCGCCTTGACTGCCGCCAAGGAAACCGCACAGCAGGCCAGCGCGGCCAAGACCCGCTTCCTGGCCAACATGAGCCACGAGTTCCGCACACCGCTCAACGGCATCATCGGCATGTCGGAACTGCTCCGCGATACGCATCTGTCGACCGAGCAGGCAGACTATCTGGGCATCATCCAGAATTCGTCGCAGGCGCTTCTGGCGCAGGTCAACGACGTGCTCGATTTCGCCGCAATCGAGGCCGGCAAGGTCGCGCGCCGCGACGAGCAATTCGACCTGCCGAAGATGCTCAACGACGTAACTAACATGCTGCAGCAGCTGGCCCAGTCGAAGGGCCTTTCGCTCGGTGTCGTGGTCGATCCGCAATTGCCCGAGGCCGTCTACGGCGACATGTCGCATTTGCGTCAGATATTGATCAATCTCGCGCACAATGCAGTGAAGTTCACGGCAGCCGGATCGGTCACCTTGTCGGCGCACCTCGAGGGCGATGTCGCCGCGCCTGACGTTGGCATTCGTTTCGACGTGCGCGACACCGGCCCCGGCATTCCACTACAAGCGCGCAAGCGCATCTTCGAAGCGTTCGAGCAGGTCGATAGCGGAATTGCGCGCAAGTACGGGGGCACCGGCCTGGGCATGAGCATCGTGCGCACGCTGGCGCAGCAGCTCGGTGGAACGATAACGATCGCCGACAATCCCGGCGGCGGCGCGTTGATCAGCGTTGCGGTCGTCCTCCAGCGCGGCATCACTTCCGGCAGCGACCAGGCCGAGAAGGTGATTTCGCTGGCGGACCCGTTCGTGCGCCATCGCAGCCGCGTCCCCGCGCTGCGCATCCTGATCGCAGACGACCAGGTAACCAACCGCATCGTGCTCGATCGCATGCTGGAAAAAGCCGGTCACCGCTGCGAGCAGGTCGCGGACGGCTCCGCCTTGCTCGACCGGATTGCCGAGGAAAAATTCGATCTGGTGCTGGTCGACATGCATATGCCTGACGTGTCCGGCATCGACGTGCTCAAGCAGGCGCGCGTCCTCGAGGTCGGCGGCGAGGCCACTCCGTTCATTGCCGTGAGTGCCGACGCGACGGTCGAGACGATTCAGGCGGCGCGGGCCGCAGGGGTCGTCGACTTCCTGATCAAGCCGGTGACGGCGGCGGTGCTGCTCGACGCAGTTGCCGCCATTGCCGGCCCGAAACGCTCCGCTCCGCGCAAAATCGTGCCGCGCGCCGCGGCGCCTGGCGACACCAAGGCCGTCATCGACCGCTCCATGATCAACGAGCTGCTCGACGTGGGCTTGGGCGAGGACTTCGTCGGGCAGTTCGTCGACGATTCGCTGCGTGACATAGCGGTCGTGTTCGAGCGCGTCAAGGAAGCCGCAAGCTCGGGCAACAGGCTTGGATTCCGCGACGAGATTCACACGCTGCGCGGCATCGCCATGAACATCGGCGCCTTGCGTCTGGCCGGGGCCTGCGCCGACAAGTCGGTACTTGCGCCGGGTCGCCCGAATCGCGAGTTTCGGGACTATGCGGCGCGGCTCGAGGTGCTGGTCGACGAAGTACGCGAGGCGCTTCCTTCCGTCGTCGGCAACCTGCGCATCGCCGAATCCTCCCGACCCGGATCCGGCAAGACGCACTAGCCTTTCGTCGCCCGCCTGGCGGCCGACGAATGGCTAGAAGTCGCGGATGCAGTTACACCTTCGTTTCGGAAATCCGCGGCGCACGCGTGTCCACATCGAATCGACGCGATTGCGCGCGCAGAATTCGTTCCATCGTCTGCAGCGACTTCTCGCCCAGTTTCAGCGCCGTGTCTACCCAGTCGGTGGTGATGTCGCGCAACTCTTCCAGCGGGACGGTTTCGTAGCGCTGATGGAATTTCGCCACCGCCAGGTACGCGTGGGCGGAACGGCGACGCTGATGGATCAGGCCCTCGACTGCCTCGATTCCGGTTCCGCGCGGCACGACTACGTCGACGATACCCATGGCCTGCAACTCGTCGGCCGTATACAAGTGCGCGTCGAGAATCATGCGCTGGGCCTTGTGCGCAGGCACCCGCCGGCGCAGGAACGAGTAGGCGCCCATGCCGGGGAACAGTCCGAAAAGCGCTTCAGGGAAGCCCATGGTCACGCCTTCCTCGGCGACGATCATGTTGCACGCCAGTGCGATCTCGAAGCCGCCGCCCAGTGCGTCACCCTGAACCAGGGCAATCGACTGCACGCTGCCGTCGCCGATCGACTGCAGGCTATGGGCACCAGCGGCACAGCACAATGCGTAGTCGAGCAGTTTCTGGCGGTCTCCGGCCCGGATGGCCGCAGCGAACAGCGCAAGATCGCCGCCGAGGCTGAATACCGGGGCATCCGAGCCGAGCACGAAGTAGCCGATGCCGCCGTTACCGCCGCTCTGCCGCAGCATCTGCTGGCGTGCGATGTAGGCTTGCAGGGCGATCCCTTCCTCGATGATCTCCAGAGTGCAGCAAGGCCTCGCGCGCTGCTCTTCCGACGCGTGCATGAAGCCCCAATACACGGCTTGTTCGGATTCGGTTTCGACGCGGATGTGCCTGACGTTTGGTTTGTTGGGAATAAGTACTTGGGTATTCATGAATATCTCCAGCCGGGGAAGGACCGTTACGCGCGGACGTTTTTACGCCCGTTCAGGCGGTCTTGTACAGCATGGCCTGCCATTCGCGCGCGTCCGGATGTAAACGTTTTCCAGACAATCGCCTTCCGCCCGAGGTGGCAAAGGCCGATTGGCAGATTTATTGCTTGAGTTTTCTTGGGCCGCACTGGATGATCGAGCGGTGCGGTCGCCGCGTTGATTTTCACGGCGTGCTCGGTTAAAAATCCGACGGCATCTTGGCCGGCAAGGGATGTCCTGTTATGAGCGCGAAACCCGACAGCGACACGGTGCGCCACGCGCGCATGCCGTTCAATTCGGCAGTTTTCATGATGCATGGCGCGGAGTCGTGGTCGACCGACATGGTCGATATCTCGGCGACAGGCGTCATGTTGCGCCGGCCGTTCGACTGGCGTGGCGACCTCGGCGATCGCTACGTACTCGAGATGCTGATCGGGCCGGAACTGAACATCCACCTCGAAGCGACGGTCGCACGCATCACAGACTGGCATGTCGGTTTCGCCTACGAGCGCATTCCGGCCGACAAGGAAGCGCCACTGTGGAACCTGCTCGGCAGCTTTGCCGATCAGGTCGAGTCGATCGCAATCTGACCGGAAACGACAGGCGCTGCCGATCAGCCCGGCTTTGACTGGACCGGATCGCGCAATTCGCGCCTGAGTATCTTGCCGACGTTGGTTTTCGGCAGGCTGTCGCGGAATTCGATGTACTTGGGCAGCTTGTAGCCGGTCAGGTTGGCGCGGCAATGCTCCTTCAGCGTTTCTGCGGTCAAGGCCGGGTCCTTCCTCACCACGACGATCTTGACGGCCTCGCCGGACTTTTCATCGGGCACGCCGACGGCCGCAACCTCGAGGACGCCCGGGCATTGCGCGACGACGTCTTCGATTTCGTTCGGATACACGTTGAAGCCGGACACCAGAATCATGTCTTTCTTCCGGTCGACGATGGCGAAGTAACCCTTGTCGTTCATTTTCGCTATGTCGCCGGTATGCAGCCAGCCGTCGGCGCCGAGTACCTTCGCCGTTTCATCCTCGCGGTTCCAGTAACCCTTCATGACCTGGGGCCCGCGGATGCATAACTCGCCGACCTCGCCGACGGCGAGCTCCTTGCCGTTGTCGTCCTGGATCGAGGCATCGGTCGAGGGTATCGGCAGGCCGATAGCACCATTGTATTCGCCCAGATCGAGCGGGTTCATGCAGGCGGCGGGCGAGGTCTCGGTCAATCCGTAGGCCTCGACCAGCGTGATGCCGGTGACTTTTTTCCAGCGCTCCGCAACCGCGCGCTGTACGGCCATGCCGCCGCCGAGGGTCAGATTCAATTTGGAAAAATCCACCTTTTCGAATCCCGGCGTGTTGAGCAACCCGTTGAACAGCGTGTTGACACCGGTCATTGCCGTGAAGCGGATGCCCTGCAGCAATTTGACGAAACCCGGCATGTCGCGCGGATTCGTAACCAGGTGGTTGAGACCGCCGAACTTCATGAACACCAGGCAATTCGCAGTCAACGCGAAGATGTGATACAGCGGAATCGCCGTGATGATGATTTCTTCGCCCTCGCGCACGCGCGCGCCGAGCCACGCCGAGGCCTGCTGCATGTTGGCGACCATGTTGCCGTGGGTCAGCATCGCGCCCTTGGCAACACCGGTCGTGCCGCCGGTGTATTGCAGGAACGCGATGTCGCCGTGACCAATGTCGACTCTTGGCGGCGGCTTGCGCGCGCCGGCTGCCAGCACACGATTGAAGCGCACCGCATGCGGGATCGAATACGCCGGCACCATCTTCTTGACGTGGCGCAGCATCAGGTTGACGACGGCTGCCTTCGGAAAACCGAGCATGTCGCCCAAGCCGGTGGTAATGACGTGGGCGACCGGCGTGTCGTGCAGCACTTCGGCCAGGGTCGAGGCGAAGTTGTCGAGCACGACGATCACGCTGGCGCCGGAGTCGTGCAACTGATGGCGCAACTCGCGAGCCGTATACATTGGATTCGTGTTGACGACCGTAAGGCCGGCGCGCAGCGCGCCGAAGATCGCGATCGGATACTGCAACACGTTCGGCAGCATGATCGCGACGCGATCGCCCTTGTTCAACCCGGCGACATTGCGCAGATACGAGGCGAAGTTGCGGCTCAGGCGATCGATATCGGCGTAGGTCAGCACCTTGCCCATGTTCGCGAAAGCGGGGCGATGGCGAAAACGCTCGCAGGCGCTCTCCAGAACATGGGCGAGGGAGCGATAGGCCTCGACGTCGATCGTCGCCGGAACTCCGGGTGGATAGCTGGCGAGCCAGGGGCGCTGGGTGCTCATTGTGTCCGATCCTCCCCTCAAAGTGGCGCTGGCCGCTCTTGTGGTTCCGGCTGGCACCGATTGGACCACAGCCCGAGAAAAACCGGCAAGCTGCATTGCGGCGCACGAATCAGGCGGACGCTGGCATCAGTTGCGCGGGGTATACTCAGCAGCCGGATATCTGGTGGCGGCCGATGCGCGCAATGGTGCTGTGGGTCATGCTGGCGCTGCTGTGCGCCTGCTCGCGGACGCCGGATGAACAGCGCATACGCGAGTCGATCACCGCGATGCAGCAGGCCATGGAAGAGCGCAATCCGCGGACGTTTCTGGCCTACGTCAGCGAAGACTTCATCGGCAACGGCGCCGACTTTGACCGTGCGGCGCTTGCCAGCCTGCTGCGCATCGAGGTGTTTCGCAACGATCAGGTGGGCGTGATGCTCGGCCCGATCGACATCGACCTGCAGGGCGACCGCGCAACCGCCCGGCTCACCGCCACTTTCACCGGCGGCTCAGGCGGACTTTTCCCGGAGCACGGCGCGATTTACGACATCACCAGCGGCTGGAAACGCGACGCCGGCAAATGGGTTTGCTACAGCGGGCGCTGGGAACAGAAGCTGTAGCGGTTCGTGGCGTCCGGCTGGAGAATGCTGCGGCAAGCACCTTCAGCTTGGGCGGACGGTCGCAAACTGCCGAGCAGAATGGCGCGAAGCCATCCTGCCGGGTCGCTGCTTTTGTGGCTGTTTGCCCTTACGCTGCCGCCTTCGTACCGCCGGCGAGCTGCCTCAAAACGTAGGGCAGGATTCCGCCGTGGCGGTAGTACTCGACTTCCTTCGGCGTCAGCAGCAGAACCTTGACCTTGAAACGCTTTTCGCCGGAAGAACCTTTGGCGACGACTTCGACTTCCTTGGCCGTGCCGTCGTTCAAGCCGGCGATATCGAAGACCTCGTCGCCCTTGAGGCCGATGCTCTGCGCATTCTGGCCGTCCATGAACTGGAAGGGCAGCACGCCCATGCCGACGAGGTTGGAGCGATGAATGCGCTCGAAGCTCTCGGCAATGACGGCTTTCACGCCGAGGAGCACCGTGCCCTTGGCCGCCCAGTCGCGCGACGAACCGGTGCCGTACTCCTTGCCGGCAATGACCACCAGCGGCACATTTTCCTTTTTATACATCATCGCCGCGTCGTAGATCGGCAGCCTGGCGCCATCCGGGAAGTGCAAAGTATTGCCACCTTCCTCGCCGCCCAGCATCAGGTTCTTGATGCGGATGTTGGCGAATGTGCCGCGCACCATGACGTCGTCGTTGCCGCGACGCGAGCCGTAGGAATTGAAGTCGGCCTTGACCACGCCGTGTGCCTGCAGGAACTGTCCGGCAGGTGACGTCGCCTTGATGTCGCCGGCCGGCGAGATGTGGTCGGTCGTGATCGAGTCACCGAACAGGCCGAGCGCGCGCGCGCCGTGGATGTCGGCGATCTTGCCGATCTGCATGCGCATGCCGTCGAAGTAGGGCGGATTCTTGATGTAGGTCGAAACGTCGTCCCACGCGTAGCGTCCGCCCTCGGGCGCGGCGATCTGGTTCCAGCGACTGTCGCCGCGGAACACGTCGGCGTAGTTGTGCTTGAAAAGGTCAGGACCGATCGTGCGCGCGATCGTGTCGCCGATCTCCTTGTTCGACGGCCAGATGTCCCGGAGATAAACCGGCTTGCCGTCGCTGCCGTTGCCGAGCGGCTGTGCGTTCAGATCGATATCGACCGTGCCGGCCAGCGCGAAGGCAACCACGAGCGGGGGCGAGGCGAGGTAGTTCATCTTGACCTCGGGATGCACGCGGCCTTCGAAGTTGCGGTTGCCGGAGAGCACCGATGCGACGACGAGATCGCCGTCGGCAACAGCCTTGCTGATTTCGGCGGGCAGCGGCCCCGAGTTGCCGATGCACGTGGTGCAACCGTAGCCAACGACGAAGAAACCGAGCTTCTCCAGGTCCGCCAGTACACCGGCCTTCTTCAGGTAGTCGGTGACGACCAGCGAACCCGGACCGAGCGATGTCTTGACCCAGGGCGCCGCCTTGAGACCCTTCTTCACGGCGTTGCGCGCGAGCAGCCCGGCGCCGAGCATGACGGCGGGATTGGACGTATTGGTGCATGAGGTGATCGCGGCAATGACGACGGCGCCGTCGCGCAGCTTGAAAGTCGAGCCATTGAGCGACACGTGCTGGCCTTCAGCCATGGCGCTTTCATCGTGACCGACTGCGGTTGCTCCGCCTTCGCCCGCGAAGCGCTCCAAGCTCACCGCCTTCGGCTTGCGGTTTGCGGTGAGTGAGCCGAGCGAATCGCGGTAGCTCTTTCCGACGTCGCCGAGCAGAACGCGATCCTGCGGGCGCTTGGGTCCGGCCAGAGACGGCTTTACATCGGCAAGGTTCAATTCCAGCGCCGACGAAAATTCTGCGTGCGGCGTGTTTGCGTCGTGCCACAGGCCCTGTGCCTTCGCATAGGCTTCGACCAGGTTGATCTGTTTTTCGTCGCGGCCGGACAGGCGCAGGTAAGTCAGAGATTCCGCATCGATCGGGAAAATGCCGCAGGTGGCGCCGTATTCCGGCGCCATGTTGGCGATCGTCGCGCGATCGGCCAACGGCAGGTGCTGCAGACCGTCGCCGAAGAATTCGACGAACTTGCCGACGACACCGTGCTTGCGCAGCATCTGCGTCACCGTGAGGACGAGGTCGGTCGCGGTGGAGCCTTCCGGCAGCCTGCCTGTCAATTTGAAACCGACGACCTGCGGAATGAGCATCGACGAAGGCTGGCCGAGCATTGCCGCTTCCGCCTCGATGCCGCCGACGCCCCAGCCGAGCACGCCGATGCCGTTGATCATCGTGGTGTGCGAATCGGTGCCGAACACGGTATCCGGAAAGGCCCAGGTTGCACCGTCCTTCGGCCCGGTCATCACCACGCGCGCAAGATACTCGAGATTGACCTGATGCACGATGCCGGTGCGCGGCGGCACTACCTTGAAGTTCTTGAACGCCTTCTGGCCCCAGCGCAAAAAGCCGTAGCGTTCGATGTTGCGATCGAATTCGATCCTGACATTGTTTTCGAGCGAATCGGCTTTGCCGAACTCATCGACCTGCACGGAGTGGTCAATCACCAGCTCGGAGGGAATCAGCGGATTGATCTGTTCCGGATTGCCGCCGAGCTTGACGATCGCGTCGCGCATCGCAGCGAGGTCGACGACGCAAGGCACCCCGGTGAAATCCTGCAGCACGACGCGCGCCGGCATGAAGGCGATCTCGGAATCCGGTTCCTTCTTCGCTTCCCAGTTCGCAACCGCCTCGATCTCCTTGGCCGTGACATTGAGGCCGTCCTCGTGCCGCAGCAGGTTCTCGAGGAGGATCTTCATCGAGTAGGGCAGCCGCGCCAGATTGAAGCGCTTGCCGAGCTTGGTCAGGCTGGCAAAGCGATAGCGCTCGCCGTTGACTTCGAGGGTATCGTGGGTCGAGAACGAGTCGGTCATGGCGGGAGTCCTTGCGCGGGAAATACGGAAAAGAGCGCATAATTATCGCGCAGTCGGCGCTGGCGAGAAAGCGCGACTGTTGTTTCGCCGCTGCCGTCCCGGCAAATTCGTCGTTGTCGCCATGCGGAAAGACACGGTTGTGACGCGGAGGCACGCATGGAATACGACTATGACTACCTGATTGTCGGCGCCGGCATGACCGCGGACGCTGCAGCCAAGTCGATCCGCAAGGCAGACGCGGAAGGACGCATCGGCATCGTCGGCGACGAGCCGCAGGCCCCGTACGAGCGGCCGCCGCTGTCGAAAGCATTGTGGAAGGGCGACAAGGCGGTCGAGTCGATCGACCTGGCGACGGAAAGAAGCGGGGCGGTGCTGCACCTCGGCCGCCGCGTCAAAGCGCTCGATTGCGTCGATCGCAGTGCTCGCGATGGCGAGGGCGACATCTACCGCTACCGGCGCCTGCTGCTGGCGACGGGCGCCACGCCACGCAAATTGCCGGTCGTCGGAGCGCGCGTGATCAATTTCCGCACGCTGGACGATTACCTGGCATTGCGCCGCTACGCCATGAGCGGAGCGAAGATCGCCGTCGTCGGCGGCGGCTTCATCGGCAGCGAGCTCGCCGCGTCGCTGGCGAGCAACGGCTGCAAGGTGACGATGCTGTTTCCCGGCGAAGCAATCGGCGCAGGGCGCTATCCGAGCGCTCTGGCGAATTTCCTCAATGCCTATTACCGCGAACGTGGCGTCGAGCTGAAGGCCGGGGCCAAGGTCGTCGATGGGCGCATCGACGGCGATCGCGTCGAGATTGCGCTGTCCGACGGCACGACGCAGCATGCCGACGCCGTCGTCGCCGGGCTCGGCGTGACGCCGAACGTGGAACTCGCGGTGCAGGCCGGGCTCAACGTCGACAACGGCATCGTGGTCGACGAGCGCCTGCGCAGCAGCGACCCGGACATCTGGGCAGCCGGCGATGTCGCCAATTTCCACAATGCGGCACTGGACCTGCGCCAGCGCGTCGAACACGAAAGCGCCGCTGTCGGCATGGGCCACCATGCCGGTCGGGCCATGACCGGCTCGGACGAGGCGTATACGAAGTTCCCTTTCTTCTATTCGGACCTGTTCGACCTCGGTTACGAAGCGGTCGGCCTGCTCGACGATCGCCTCGACGTGGTGGAGGACTGGACGCAGCCGTATCGCGAAGGCGTCGTCTATTACCTCGACAACGGGCGCGTGCGCGGCGTACTGCTGTGGAACGTCTGGGGCCAGGTCGAGGCGGCGCGCGATCTGATCGCGGAGCCCGGTCCGCACGATGCCGACAGCGTGAAGGGCCGCCTGCCGCGCATGGCCTGAAGTGCAATGTCGCGACTTTCGGCACTGCCGGGCATCGCCACGCTCGTACGATCATGCGACATCCAACACTGGGGAAGGTCATGAAAGTCAAACGCACCGTCTTTGCCTGTGCCTGTGCCGTGGTTGTGGCTGTCTCGGCGTTCGGCGCGTCGGCACAGCAAGGCAAGCCGCAGTATGGCGACTGGGGATATGACATCGCTGGCGCCGACAAGGCGACGAAGCCCGGGGACGATTTCTTTCGCTATGCCAACGGCAGCTGGATCGACAGGACCGAGATTCCTGCGGACAAGCCCGGCTATTCGCTGCGCCTGGCGATGACCGACCTCACGGAGCAGCGCCTGCACGAGATGATGGAGGCTGCGTCGGCAAAAGGCGAACATGAGCCCAAATCCCTCGACGGCAAGGTCGGTGCGTTCTACAAGTCGTTCATGGACGAAGCGCGCGTCGAAAAGCTCGGCGCATCGGCGATCGCGCCGCAACTCGATGCTGTGCGCAAGGCGAACGATCGCGATGAACTCGCGGCGCTGATGGGACGGACGAATTTCGATTTCGAAGGCGCGATGTTCAATCTTGCCACCGATATCGACCTGAAGGATCCGAAGAAGTACGCCGTGTACATTTTCCAGGGCGGACTCGGCCTGCCGGATCGTGACTACTACCTCAAGCCCGATTTCGCGAAACAGAAAGGCGCCTATGAAAGTTACACGGCCAAACTGCTTGGACTGGCCGGCTGGCAGAATTCGGACGCGGCGGCAAAAGAGGTCGTCGCCTTCGAAACCAGGCTCGCCGAAGCAAGCTGGACCAAGAGCGAGCAGCGCGACCTGAACAAGGTCTACAACCCGATGTCGCTTCCGGAACTGGCGACGCTCGCGCCAGGCTTCGCGTGGACGAGTTATCTCAAGGAGGCGAAGCTCGGCGACCTCAAGCGCATCATCGTCGCCGAGAACAGCGCATTCCCGAAACTCGCGGCAATCTACGCGCAGACGCCTCTCGACACGCTCAAGGCGTGGCAGGCGTTCCACATCGCCGACAATGCGGCCTACTACCTGTCGCAGCCTTTCGCCGATGCGTATTACGAGATGCACAACAAGACGCTGTCCGGCCAGCAGGCGCAGGCGGTGCGCTGGAAACGCGGTGTGCATGCCGTTTCGGGCGGCGACTATGGCGTCGGCGATCGTGCGGACACGTTCGGCAACCTGGGCTGGGCGGTTGGTCAGTTGTACAGCGCGAAATACTTTCCGCCACAGTCGAAGGCGAAGATCGAGGAGCTTGTGGCGAATCTCAAGGCTGCGTATCGCGCGCGCATCGAGAAGCTCGACTGGATGAGTGCGCCGACCAGAGGCGAAGCGCTGAAGAAGCTTGATACCTACACGATCAAGGTCGGCTATCCGGACCATCAACGCGATTACGCGAACGTCGTCGTTCGCGACGATGATCTGATCGGCAACGTCACACGCGCGGCAGCTGCCGACTGGGGTTTCTTCGTCGGCCGCTTGAACGGGCCCGTCGATCGCCTCGATTGGGGCATGACGCCGCAGACCAACGATGCCTACAACGGCTCCCTGCGCGACATCGTTTTCCCGGCCGGCATCCTGCAGCCGCCGATCTTCGACGCGAACGCCGACGCGGCGATGAACTACGGCGCGGTCGGCGGCGTGATCGGCCATGAACTGACGCACGGATTCGACGACGAAGGCCGCAAGATCGATGCGGACGGCGCACTGCGCGATTGGTGGACGGCCGACGACGCGAAGGCATTCGACGCTCGCGCGAAAGTGCTCGCCGCTCAGTATTCGGCGTTCGAGCCGCTGCCCGGCGTGCACATCAATGGCGAATTGACGATGGGCGAGAACATCGCCGATCTGGGTGGCCTGACGCTGGCGCTCGACGCCTATCACGCCTCATTGCACGGCAAGCCGGCTCCCGTTATCGATGGCTACAGTGGCGACCAGCGCGTTTTCCTCGGCTGGGCGCAGGCCTGGCGCGGCAAGGTGCGCGACGATGCGGTGCGCCGCCAAGTCGTCAGCGATCCGCACTCACCACGGCAGTTCCGCGTCAACGGCGTCGTGCGCAACATCGACGCGTGGTACGAGATATTCGGGGTGAAGTCCGGCGAGAAGTTGTTCGTCGCGCCGGATAAGCGAGTGCGTATCTGGTAGAAATCAGGAGGCACCGGGCCGACCGGTGGTAGCCGCGGCGCATCAGCTGCGCGGCGCGTTCTCTATGGCTCGCTATTCGAGTATGGACAGAAGGCGGTCGCCGCGTGGCAGGTACCAGCGTTCGGCATCGAGCGAGTAAAGCACGTGATGCGCTCGGCCGACGATGCTGTCGCGCGGCACGAACCCGATGAAGCGCGAATCCTTGCTGTTGTCGCGGCTGTCACCGAGCATCAGGTATTGCCCTTCCGGCACGACGACCGGGCCGAACGACCGGGGCATTGTCCGTGCCGGCAGCAACATGATCGCGTGCGGACGCTCGGCGAGGTTCTCGGTGAAATAACGGCGGTCCTGCAGACGCGTCGCGGCGGGCAGTTCGGCATCGGCACTTGCTTGCGCCGGGGCGTAGCTGGTCTCCACGCCGTTGATGAGCAGGCGCTCGTCGCGCATTTCGACACTGTCGCCGGGCAAGCCGATCACGCGCTTGACCAGCGTGATTCCATCTTCGGGCGACGGGAAGATTGCAATGTCGCCGCGCTGCGGGTCCTCCCCGCGGGTCAAGCGGAACGTCGTGAACGGTACGCGCAAGCCATACGCCGACTTGTCCACCAGGATACGGTCACCCTCGACAATGGTCGGGTTCATCGACCCGCTCGGCACGTACATCCAGTCGGCGACCGCCGAACGGAACACCATCATCAGTCCGAAAAAAATCAGCAGCGACTTGTTCGCTGCCAACAGATGCCTCGTTCGAGTACGCAGTCGCATGAGTCCGCTCCGCCAGGGCAGGAGAAAAGACCGCCAGCCGGTCGACGTGGTTCCACCGTCGGATGCATTACTCATGGCCTAGTCGTCTCATGGTGTGGGAATGCATCCCCTTGGTCCTTCGCCGCGGACAGCAGGTTCGCGTCACGGAAGATCATCCACCCGGCCATTCTCCCGGCGCAGAATCGAAAGTGCACCACCCTTGCGCTTGAAGGGGTACCGCAGGCCGGATCGTTTTGCTCGACGGAATGCATAAAGGCTGATAAATGCGTGCGCCGGTTGCTTGCAGTCTCGCGCAGCACTGTGCAGGCTAGCAACCTTCCAGCCACGATATCCAGAAAACGCATGCGG
>Ga0157375_10000992_pt1 | contig 24530 bp, 32 predicted proteins | sample M35metaG_FD_115311 | JGI IMG/M metagenome (GOLD analysis project Ga0157375, IMG submission 115311) | Miscanthus rhizosphere microbial communities from Kellogg Biological Station, Michigan, USA - M3-5 metaG | ecosystem: Host-associated > Plants > Roots > Rhizosphere > Soil | place: USA: Michigan... | reverse complement strand
GTGGGCGCGTCCGAGGGGCGCCACACGTACGTCTCCCACCCGGCGCCCGCCATCACGGCCAGCCATTCATCCTGCTCCGGGGTGGTCTTCCCCGTCTGCCGCTTGAGCTCAATGCCGAGGGTGCGGGTGCCGCGGATGGCGGTCAGGTCAGGGTACCCGGCCCGGATGTTCTGGACGGCGCCGTTCTTCCCCGGGCGGTTGTCCGGGGCGTGGTAGTAGTGCCAGCCGTTGAGGCGGAGCATTGTCTCTACGGTCTTCTGCCACTGCGCCTCAGTGACCGCGCGCAACTGGTGGTCACGCGCGGTCAGCCGGGGGGCCATCAGACGGCCATCTTGGCGATCTGGCGCTTCGCCATGTCCTCGTCAAGGTCCACCTCGATGCGGTCAGACTTGCCGCCGATGCTGTAGCCCCTCAGCTTGCCAGCCTTCACCAGTTCCCACGCCCACGGCTCCCACTGGACGCCGAGGAACGGGGTGTTGGCGGGGTACCGGTACTTGGTGACCGTGCCGTCAGCCTTGGTCAGGGGGACCTCCACCTCAAAGGGCCACGTCATGGCCTCCACCCACTCACCGGCGACGATGGAGCGGTCATGCTGAAGCCGGATGTCACGGTCAGCGGTCTTCACGTACCCCCACAGGGCCTTTTGGAGCTCACCCGCGTCGGTGAACTCGCCGTGCGCGTCCACCTGATCCGGCACGTACCACGGGCCGAGGGTGAAGCGGTCCTCAGTGACCTCACCGACTGCCTTGGTCAGGTCAGGCAGGTACGCCGTCGCCACGTAGGCGGCGCTGTCCCAGTTCTCTGAGTCCTCCACAAGGTCGAGGGTGTAGCGGTGGGGGCCGACGCACACGGTGAGGGCGTCAAGGGTGATGCCCACGGGGGCCACGCCCACGGCCGGGGTGCCCTGCTCCCGGGGCACGTAGGCCACGGTGATGTGGGGGCTGTAGTCGTACTCCGTGGAGACGGGCAGGCCTGCGCCCTTCAGGGCCTCCACAAGGTCAGCCTGCAGTTGCAGGAGGCCGGGGAGGTTGACGCCGACCCACAGGGGCTCCACCTCCGCGTCGGGCTTGCCGGTGAAGCGGCCGAAGCCGTTGAGGGTGCCAATGATCTGCAGGTGCCGGTTGCAGACCTCACCGACGACGCCGACGAGCTTGCGTGACTCATCCGGGGACATGGCGCTGGCCTGCCCGAGGAACGCGAGGGTCAGGTGGAGGTCCTGCAGGGGCTCCCCGCCCGGCACGGCGATCATCTCCGCCACGTGCCGCGGGAGCATCCACGCGACCATGACGCCGGTGGGAGGGCTGACGGAGAGCTCCACCTGCCCGGCCTCCGTGGGGTGCGGGTGGGCGTGGATACTGGCGGCGTTCCAGTCTTTCGCCACGGCGTCCGCGAGGTCTGTGGCCCCGGCGGTCTTCAGGAACTCTCGGGCGTCCTCCGCGGGGAGGGTGATGGTGCGGTTCACTTGGTGTCTCCATTCTTGGCGGCGGCGCGCCGTTTACGTGCGAGGTCTGTGCGGGCGGCCGCGAAGCCGCGGGCCCATGCGGTGCACTCATTGGCCATGGTGCGGTAGGGGTAGGGGTTGGCGGTGCGGGGGAGGCCGCTGTTGTACGCCTCGTACCCTGCCGTCTCCGCCCTAGAACGTACTGCGGTCACTGGTGGCTCCTAACGTGCCTTGGAATCCTGCCCGGCGGACGACCTCTGCGGCCTTCGCATCGGAGGGGGCTTTGAACATGTGGTACCGGTAGCTGGTGAACGTCTGCCGCCCGTACTGCTCCCAGTAGGCAATGAGCTCCTCGGAGGCGAATTTCTTGGCGGTGGCGACGGGGCCGGTGAAGAGGCTCTCGGAGGTGATGCCGCGGCGCTTGGCCTCATCCTCCATTTTGCGGTTGATGAAGTTGCCCGCGGTGTGGTCGAGGGCCCGGGCGTACGAGGTGGAGACGTAGGCGTCAAACTCCTCCGCAACCTGATCATCACGCGAGAGCTTACGCTCTGGCCGTTTGGCCGGGTTGGTGGCCGGGCTGTCATCGAAGTGGTAGGTGCCCCAGCCCACGCTCTCCGGCTCAGGCTCAGGAACGAAGGCGGCCGGGATTTCCATCTCGGCCTTGTGGTCGATGGCGGCGAAAATGGCGTCGAGGGCGTCAGGGTCATCCCCGTACTGCCCCACCATGTCCATGAGCTCGTCCTCGCTGTGCCGGGTGAGGGCGGCGAGGCTGAAGTCACGCCCGGCGGCGGCCGTGGGCGTCTGCGCGGCCATGGCCATGCTGTGGGCGTCACTGGTGAGGGTGGCGAGGGAGGGGCCGCCGACCTGCACCCGGATGCCCTCCACGTCCGTGGGCTTGGAGGGGGTGCTCAGGCGGCTCTCGTAGCCCGGGGCGTAGAGGTGCTCAGGGTCATCGAGTTCAGGGTCATAGCCGGGCTCTCCGGCCGTCACGGGCTTGGTCATCTTGTGCACGGCGCACCGGCACCCGGGGTGGGCGGGCGGCATCATCTTCCCGTTGCTGAAAGCGTGGTCCCACTGCACCTGCTCCCCGTGCAGGGCCCGGCACGATTCACAGCACTCGTTGAGCTCAGCGTCCCATTCCTTCACGTCATCCGGGCGGCCGTAGCCGTTGCCGATGGCGTCAGCCCATGTGGCGAAGCGGCCGAGGTTCTCACTGGTGAGGATCTCGGTGCGGGCGATGTTGTCTGCCCGGCGGCGGAGGAGTTTGGCGGCGTACCGTTCGCTCTGCTTGTCGGCGTACGCGGTGGCCTTGTCAAGGGGCTTGCCCTCCTTCAGGGCATTCGCCAGCACCCGCTCCCGCTGGTTGACCACGGCCTGAGCCCATGCCGGGTGCAGGCCCACGGTGTCACGGATGAGCCGGGCGGCCTTATCCCCGGTGAACTGGCCGTCAAGGGCCTGCCCCATGACGGCGCGCACGGTGGCCCGCTGGGTCTCCGTGATGGACCTGATGAGCTTGGAGCCCTGCGACTGGGCGTACTTCACGCTGAGGGCGTCCACGGCTTTCATGTCCACGTTGACCCGGCCGTTGCCGACGAGGCGGTACTCCCCGGCCGCGGCCGCGCTGATGGTGGACGTCATGGGGACGGTGACCTGCCCCAGCTTGGTGATGAAGTCAGCCCACGGGGCAGTGTTCAGGAACCCCTCCACATCCCGGGCGCCGAGGAGGCGGCGACCGGCGGTGGACAGGGCGTGCTCCTGCAGGGGCTCCCATGAGGAGTTGATGATGCGGGAGGCGCGCGCCTCAGGCGTGGTGACCGTCTTGGCCACCGGCGCCCTCCGCTGGGCGTTACGCGGCCGCGGGGAGCGCACCAGCACCAGCGTCACCCCCGGGGCCGGGGATGACGTCAGCGGCCACGGGAGGCCCGCCGGGCTTGCCCGGGGGCGGGGCCTGCTGGGCGGCGAGCATGGCGGCCATGTCCTCAGGGCTCATCCCGGCGCCGAGGCCGGTGTCCTCCTGCTCATCCGGCTCATCCGCCGGGGGCAGGGAGGCGGTCTCACGGATGAAGTCCTCGAGCGTCGGGTCAGGGGTGATCACCCCGGCGTCCGTCATGGACTTGATGAAGGTGCCGAGGATGCCGAGGTCAATGTGGTCCACCTGACCGAAGACCAGCTTGGGGCACTCCTCGGTGTCCATGCCGTTGAGCTTGAGCAGGCGGGGGATGGCGTGGTTGTTCACGGTCTCCGCGATGGCCAGCGCGAGGGCCTCCACGGCCATCATCCACAGGTCGATCTTGGAGGCGCCGAGGGCCTGAGAGCCCACCCCCTCATGGCCGAGGAGCAGGAAGTCAGCGAGGACGGACATGGCGATCTGCTGGTTGTAGCGGGCCACAATCTTGTCCGTGTCAAACTGCCGGGAGCCGCCACTGCTGAGCAGTTGCAGGTCCATGATCTTGTTCCCGGCCTGATCGTAGGCGAGGGGGAAGATGACCCCCTCCATCTCGTTGCGCTTGATGCCGCGGACGATGGACTGGACGGCCTCCATGACCTGCTTCTCCGCCGGGGAGGCGGCTGAGCTCAGGTAGGCGGGGTCCATGAACGCGACGGGCAGACCGGCGAGGTCACGCTCGATGCCGACTGCCTCAATCTCCTCGATGCGTTTCTTGAAAAAGTGCGGCCGGTAGGCGTTGCGGATGAGGGAGCGGCCCTCGGGGTTCCCGCGGGCGGTGTTGGTGCGGAAGAGCAGGGCCTTCTCAATCGGCACCGGCTTCGTCGCCCCGGTCTCAGTGGTCTGGACCATGCCGCGGAGGCCGCCGGTCTCATCAATGTCCCACCTGAGGAGGGATTCCTGTGAGCGCACGGGCCACTTGCGCCACCCCACCTTGCCATCGTTGTAGCGGCTGTTCTTCGTGGGGTCATCACTGGCGCCGCGGCGGTACTTGTAGACGAGCTCATGGTAGGACCAGCCGTAAGGCATCATGGAGAGCACGCCGGAGAGGGTGCTGGTCCATGACTCGCTCATGTCATCGAGGCACCCCTGCAGGAACTCCACCCGCTCATCGTCGCCGTCATGGGCCTCATCCTTTTCGATGTGCCAGTCCAGCCGGGTGACGGTCTTCTCAAAGGCGAAGAGGATGCCGCCGATGATGGGGTCATTGTCACTCATCTCGCGGTAGACCTTGCGGCCCGCGGAGCCCCGGAGTTTAGTGATGAACTCCTCGTTGATCTGGCCGCCGCTCTGGCGTAGCCCGGTGTTGCCGAGCTCCTGCATGTTGTTGTCAGCCAAAGCAGACCCTTCGCGTCGGTGGGCGGCCCACGAAAGAGGGGCCCGGTTCCACAGGTGATCCTATGGAGCCGGGCCCCTCTCATGCGTCGGAGACACGCCGGGGCACCTAACTAGGGTTCAGTCAGGTGACCTACCGGGGGTTAGAACGGGGGTTCCTGCCCGTTGCCCTGCGGCTGTCCGCCCTGCGGCTGGTACTGGCCCTGAGCCTGAGCCGTCACGGCCTGCTGTGCCGCGGACTGGTTCCAGTTGCCGCCCTGCTGGCCGGTGACGCCGGGGGTTGCCCACGGGTCCTCCGCCGCGGCGGGCTGGCCGCCTGCCTGCGGGCCATTCGCGGCCGCCTGCTGGTAGTGCTGGGCGTTGTGCTGGCCCTGCTGGCCGCCCCACTGCCCGCCGCCCTGCTGTGTCTGCTGGCCGCCCCACTGGCCGCCCTGCTGTGCGCCCGCCTGCTGGCCGCCCCACGTGCCGCCCTGCTGGTTGCCCTGCTGGCCGCCGCCGAAGCCTCCCTGCCCCTGCTGGCCGCCGCCGAAGCCGCCGCCCTGCTGGTTGTTGCTCTGCGTGCGGGTGACCACCGCGGAGGCGTATTTCAGGGACGGGCCAATCTCGTGGACCTCAAGCTCAATGACCGTGCGGTTCTCGCCCTCTTTGGTCTGGAACTTGCGGGACTTCAGGACGCCGGTGACAATGACGCGCATCCCCTTCTGCAGGGAGTCGGCCACGTTCTGGCCCAGTTCACGCCATGCGGAGCACCGCATGAAGAGGGTCTCGCCGTCCTTCCACTCGTTGCTCTGCCGGTCAAAGGTGCGCGGCGTGGAGGCCACGGTGAAGTTGGAGACGGCATCGCCGGAGCCCTGCGTGAAGCTGAGCTCGGGGTCAGCGGTGAGGTTGCCGATGATTGTAAGGGGGGTCTCGCCAGCCATGATTTAGTTCCGTTCTAGGTGGGGTTTTACGTGGTCATCCGAGCGTAACATAACCGGGGCTATGTTGCCACTCACTGGGACAGGGCCCCCGGTCTCCCGGGGGCCCCTCCGCCTACTTGGTGTAGAGCTCGTATTCCTTGGCGCCGCACCCAAACTGTGCCAGTGCCGTCGCCAGCTTGTCGTGCTGGGTGATGGTCTCATCACGCTCAGGGAAGCGGCCCTCGGCGCGGATTGCGGCGCCCTTGGCCCAGTCGTTGGTGAAGTAGCGGCTGATGCCCATGCGGGTCTTGTCCTCAGCCTTCCAGCGCGGTACGCACACCACCACGCCCAGCGTGGTCACCCGGCCGTCCTGCTGGGTCTTGACCACCCGGATGGTGCGGCCGTAGTCGTCGCGCTCCTTGTTGAACCAGACCTTGCCCTCGTACGGGCTGTTGAGGTTGCGGAGGCGGTTGGCTTCAATCAGGGTCTCGCGGGCGGCGGTGACTTCAGCGGCGGTGGGGGCGGTGGTGGCGTTCATGGTGACTCCTTCAGGTCTTCAGCTTGGCCGGTTGCCTTGCTGATAAGACGACTCTATAACAGTCTGTTAGACCGCGCAAGCCCGTCTTATGTGATCTGCGTCACACTCCGTTAGTCACCGCATCCCCGACCAGGGATTCAGCTGGCCGAGGGCCATGGGCGCCACGAGGACCGGCTGTTTCGCCGACTCATACACGGCGAGGAGCATGGCCTCTGCCCGGTCAGGGGAGTGCAGGCCGCGCTTCTTCATCTCCTTCTTCGACTCCACCACGATCTGGCCGGTGCTGTTGGAGGCGTACTGCGGCCCGTTCAGCTGGGCGAGCTCCTTCATGCTGATGGACAGGTAGAGGTCCTGCTCCCCCATGTTCCCCGCATCCGGCTGGATCAGCTGGCGGAAGTTCCACCACATCTCACTGCGGCTCGATGCGAACTTGTTGGAGTTGTGCGCCTTCTCCGCCACGTTGATGCCAATGATGTCAGCCCGGAACAGGCCCTCGCGCTTCCACGCCTGCAGGAGGCCGACGATGCCCCAGCCCACCCCAATGCTGTCGATCTTCACCCTGACGGGGGTGGTGATGCCGCGGGCGGCGTGCACCTTCTCCGCCGCGAGGATGTGGTCCTTGATGACCCCGGCGACGACCACGGAGGAGGCGTTGTCCTGCCCGGCCTTGGCGTACTCCACGGTCAGCTTCCACCCGTCAGCCTTGGCGATGACGAACTCATCACCGCCGTCCGCCGCAATGTCCACGCCGAGCTTGATGGGCTGGTCCCCCACCTCGATCACATTCTTGTGGGCGAGCTCAAGCCACGACATGGGCAGGGTCTTCGCCGTGTTGTCCTTGGGGAACTTGGCCAGCACGCGGGCCATGTAGAACGGTGAGTCCTCCCCGAACTCCTCAGCGAGCCCGGCCACCCAATCCCGGTCCACGAGGTGGTCAGCGACGGGGTGCGGGGGTACGCCCTCAGGGCAGGCCCGGCACTGCTCCGTCTCCTCCCCCGTGAAGTTGGGGGTATCGAACGCGCTGATTTCGATGTGGTTGTACCGGTCGCTGTTGCAGATGCCCTCAAACCATGTGCGCTCCGCGTCCACCGGCGGGTTGCCGAGGATGAGCATGCGGGTGTTCATGCCCGTGGTCAGCGCCTCAAGGTCCCGGCCGAAGCTCGGGCTGATGCCACCGGCCTCATCCACCACGATGAGCATGTTGGGGGAGTGGTAGCCGTTCAGGGCGGCCTCTTGATGATCCGGGGGCTTGATGCCTTCAGCGACGAGCTCACCGAGGTCACCGATCTTCCACTCCACCGGGTTCGTGTACCCCGGCAGGTTGTGCAGGGATTGGATGCGGCGAATGTGCGGCCACAGGGCGTTCTTGACCTGCCGGAAGGTCGTTGACGTGGTGATGATCTTGGTGGTGCCCGGCGGGTACACCGTCGCCCAATAGGCCACCACGCGGGCGGCGAGGTGGGTTTTGCCCGGCGCGTGGCAGGCGGAGACGGTGGTGCGCTTGTGCGTGTGCAGGGACTCGAGAATCTCAATCTGCTTGGACCAGATGGTCTCCCCGAGGCCCGCTTGGACGAAGCCCACCGGGTCCCCCTGATACTTCATCCACGGGTTGTCTTTGCGGAACTGGATTTGCATGAGGAGGGCCCGGCGGGACTCCATGGGCAGGCGCGCCATGATGTTGCGGCGCCGCACCTCAGGCAGGCCTAGCAGGCGGTCGAGCTCACTTGTTGCCGTTGTCAATGAGGTCCTTCAGCTGTGCTTCCAAGTCATCCACGGTCAGGGAGATGCTGGCGGGGGAGCCGGGGGTGGCGCCCTCAAGGCTCACCTTGTCCCGGCGGGTGTAGCGTTCCGGTTTGGTGCGCTCAAGGAACCACGCCGCGGCGTGCCAGTCATCCGCGAAGGCGGCGTTGATGACGCCGAGGGCGCGCATCTCTGCCGCGGACTGGGCCTGCCGGGTGTGCAGGGTGGCCACCACGTACGGCCACTCCGCCTTGTTGAACTGCCGGGGGCAGTGCGTCCACATGTAGTCGAGGGAGTTGTTCGGCGCCTCAAGGAACTGGTCCATGATGGCGTCGTAGTCCACCCGGGGCAGGTTGCGCACCCGGTCCATCTCCATGTCGCCGCGCTCCCGCCACCCGTCGAAGGTGGAGGTACCGATGCCCGCGAACTCGCACGCGACTTTCACGTAGTTGCCGCCGCCGATGATCTGCACCAGCATCTTCAGCCGGGGCAGGGAGAGCTTGCTGGTGCGCCCGGCCATTACCGGCGCTCCAACACGGCCACGTCACCCGCGGCGTCGGTGACCTGCCAGCGGCCCCACAGGGCGGCCACCTCACGCGCGGCGTTGCCGAGGGGGTGCGTGGTGCGCTTGGAGGCTTTGCGGCCCTCCAAGATGATGGTGTGCACGCCTGAGGCGGCGAGGACGTCAGCGAAGGCGATGAAGTTGCCCTCCATGCCGTCATACACCTCGGGGAAGACGCGGCGGGCGAGGATGACCTCAATGCTCCGCTCGGCCAGCAGGGAGGCGAAGCCCTCAAGGGTGGTGGGGGTGACGTAGTTGAACCACACCGGCGCCTGCCCCCATGTGCCCGCCTCAAGCCCGGCGAGGTAGCTCTCCCGGTTCCCCTCCGCCGCGGTGGCCACATACCCCGCGGCCTGCAGGCGGGCCGTCAGGAGGCCCGTGCAGGCGCCGAGGTCCAGCACCCGGGCGCCGGGCGGCACGGTGGAGGCGAGGACGTTCCAGATGGCGTCATGAATCTGCGGGAATCGGCCGGCCTCGGCGAACTCCTGCAGGTACTCCGGGGAGTCGAACCGGCGGGTCACAGGGCGGCCGCCTCAAAGTGGCCCCGCTCCTCAGAAGTCTTGCCGTCCTCCGCCGGGTACCACGCCTTGCTGTACTGGTGGTTCGGAATGTCACGGATGGCGAAGACGCCCTGCTGGGAGAGCAGGGTGATTTCATCCAGCCCGGCGCCGATTTCCTTGGCGATGACCTTGGGATCGTAGTGGTGGTCCTCAATGAGCTCACGGACGATGGCGCTCATGTCCGTCGCCACGTGGGTGCCCTTGGCCCGGTTGATCCTGATGGTCATGAGCATGGCCTCCGCCCGGGTCAGGTCGAGGACGGCGACGGGCACGAGGCCGCCGAAGGCCGCGCGCACGGCCTTGCTGTCTTGACTCAGGCGCCACCGGTGGAATCCGTCGATGACAAGGCCCTCGGTGTTGACGAGGACGGGCTGAATCCACCCGGTGCTGAGCAGGCTGTGCTCGAGCAGGGTGAGCTCCCGCCGGTGCACCCGGTTCGGGTTCCACGGGTTGGAGTGCAGGGTGGAGGCGTCCACCCACTGGATGCTGTCAATGGGGTTATGCACGTTTCGCCATTTTCTCTTTGAAGGCCTTGACCTCGATGGTGGACAGGGGGAGGATGCCGCGCTTGTAGGCGCCGGTGGTGAAGGCGCGGATGACGTAGCCGGGCGGGTAGTGGTCCACCAGTGCCGGGTCCTTGCAGGCGGTCACGACCAGCTGCAGTTTGGTGTGCGCGATGCCGTTCTGCCGGGGGTCCGTAATGTACTTGTCAATGTACTGCTCGATGGTGCGGAATGAGCGGCCATACTCGGCTTGGAGCCCGTCATTGTCGTACTCGCGGTAGTACCGCTCCTGCACCTCCATCTCCGGGAAGACGGCCATGAGCCGGTCATAGAAGTCCGGTTCAAGGGCGCGCCAGTTGCCGATGCGCTTGGCGGCCTGAGAGTGCACCGGGGTGGACACCCTGAGCCCGCCGCCGGTGAGGATTTGGGAGTCATACAGGGGGCAGTAGGTGATGCCCTTGTCGTAGAAGTAGCGGAAGACGTCATCCTCTGACCAGTCAAAGATCGGCTTGCAGAAGACGACGTTGGGGACCTTGCCCTTGTTGATGTAGTTCTCGCTGATCTTGTTCACGCTCGCGCGGAGGCGGGTGATGGACTCACTCGCCCGGATGCCGTTGAGGATGGCGACCTTCCCCTTGAGCTCACGGGCGATGAGGGTCTCAATGATGTACTGCGGGACGGCCTGCTTGGGCGGGATGCCGAGGTCTTTGGCGGTGGTGGCCCACTCCGGGATTTCCCGCACATGGGCCCGGTTCGGGTCCCACTGGATGTAGTTGCGAATGTCCCCGAGGATGAACTTCTCACTGCGCATGGGCAGGGCCCACCATGTCATGTCCACCCATGGCTGGCGCCGGTAGCCGTCCACGAAGTTGATGACCGAGTCGGGGATGAGCTCCTCATCGTAGAAGCTCACCTTGACCTTCTCGTGGCCGAGTTCCTCAGCGATTTCCTTGACGAGGTGCAGGACGACGAGTGAGTCTTTCCCGCCGCTGAAGGACACCACCACGTGGTCAACGATGGCGAAGATATGCCGGATGCGGGCCCGGGCCTCGTCCAGCACGTTGGCGTCGATGAACTGCTTATACCGTGCCATCAGCCATTGCCTCCGTCAGGGCGGCGGCCAGCCGGGCGCCGATGCTTCCCTCTTCGCGGGTGGCCTTGAGGTGGCGGAGGTAGGCGTGCCATACGGCCTGCTGGGCCTCATCATCGAACACCAGTTGGTAGGAGACGACGAAGTTGGGCACCTTGTAGTCCGTCCACTCGTCCTCACCGGCCTCCGGCTTGGGCAGGAGGCGCGTGTAGTCACTCTGGGAGAACCCGGTGCCGGTGTAGTCCGTCAGGCCGCCGAGGAGCTCAGCGAGGGCCTCATTGTCGTACGAGGAAAGGTCACTCGTGCGGTTGTCGGCGACGACGATCTTGGCGGCCGTCTCCTCATCGACGTCCACCCATGCGACCTGCAGGCGGTGCAGGCCGATTTTGGCGGCGGCCTGCGCGGTGTGGTTGCCCGCCAGAATCTCATTCCGGCGCCCGGTGATGTTGCCCCGGTTGACGACGAGGGGCTTGAACTGGCCGAGGGTCTTCAGGGACTCCGCGATGGCGTCAATGTCGCCCCGGCGCGCGTTTTTGTAATAGGGGTTCAGGTCCTCAAGGGCGGCGGTTGAGGTTTCGATGATGGGCTGAGTCATGCCCCCATCGTATCTGACGGGGGGTTAGGTTCAGGACGGGGACACGGGAGCGCCGCGCCCCGGATTTGAGGCGCGGCGCGGCGTGTCTAGCGGGCCAGTGTTTCCAGCGTGTCGAGGAGGTGGGTGAAGCTGGCCAGCTTCGCCACGGAGTCCTCGTGCCCGGTTTCCTTCCACGCCTTCGCGGCGGCCACGGCGGCCTCCACCGGGCCCGGGTCGTGGCTGGTGGTGATTACCCCGTCAACGATGGTGCCGCGGTGCTGGGCGTCAGCGTCCCGCTCACGGGCGGCCTCCTGCAGGGCGTCCCGGGCGGCGGTCATGGTGCTGAGGCGGCGTTGCAGGCTTCGCACCTCAGTGTCTAGGGAGGTGACGTTGGCCTGCAGGCCGTCCGCCCGGATGATGTGGGGGAGGGCGGCCTGCCGGGTGAAGGTGTTGGCCATGGCGGTGACGGCACTCAGGGCCTCCTCGTTGAGCTCAATCCCGTAGCCCTCGCTCAGGAACGTGGTGATGGCGGCGGCGTTCCGGTCCACCATGGCGCCGTTGGGGGCCTCTGTGCTGGCCCGGCGCACGGCGGAGCCGTAGAGGGCGGGGCGCTGGTGGTAAATCTGCCCGGCCCTGAGGTGCGCGTGCTCGGCGTCCGCGGTGTGCTGGCTGAAGCGTTCCGCGGAGGCCGGGGGCTGGGCAATGGTGGCCAGCATGCGGGGCCCCACGTAGACCTCCGGTTCAGGGTTGGGCGCAAGGTTGGCCCGCCCGGCACCGGCCCGGTCCATGGCCTCCATGGCCTCATGCAGGCTCGTCCCCGTGGTGGCGGAGAGGTCGGCGGCCAGCATGGCGCTGTTCAGGGCGCCGATGATGCCGGGGGTCTGCCCGGTGGTCAGGGATGCCCGGTCATACTCCACGCCAATCGCTGAGCCGTTGGGCTCGGCGGGGTTGGTGGTGTGCATGGTGATGGTGCCGTCCACGTCCATGCCCATCGTGACCAGCGGCCCGCGGAGGGCGGTGTGGGCGGCCTGCAGGTCCGGGGGCATGTTCAGGCCCGCCTCCATGGCGGCCCTGATCCGGGAGTTGGTTACGGCGTCAGGCCCGGTGACCACGGGGCGGCCCAGTGCGGCGCGGAGCTCCTCCTCGGTGGCCTCCGCCGGATTTGGCAGGGTGGTGGCGCCCGCGTAGGCGGTGGCGAGGTTGGCAAGGATCGGGTCACCGGCGGGGCGGCGGAGGCGGTCATGCATCGGGTTGGCCTCGCGGATGCAGATGGCCTCGTTGCGGCCGTTCAGGCCCACGGTGCCCACGGGTACCCCGGCCTCAAGCACCACGTCTCCCGGGGCGGCGGAGGCCGCGGCGGGGGTGTTGAGGTCACGCTCCTCCCACATGGCGGGCATCTGCTCATCCGGGTGCATGGCGGGGGCGGCGTCCGTGGCGGGCTGGTGGGCGGCGCGCTCGGCGTCCACGCTGGCCCGGAGCTCGTCCACGATGGCGGCGGCGGGGGTGGCGCCCCGGGGGCGGGATGCGCGGCGCTGGCGGGCGGTGAGGGTGGCGGGGTCCACGCCCAGCTGGCGGAGGGCCCGGTAGGCGTCGTCGGCCAGTTCGCTGATGTGGCAGATGCGGCGGCCGTTCCAGTTGCGGAGGAGCCCGGTGCTGGTGATGGTGAACTGCATGGCCAGCGGGGTGGCCGGGCCGGTGCTGGTGAGGGCCTCGGGGGTGAGTTCCCACTCCCGGACCTCCTCGCGGTGGGAGGCCCGGGCCTCGTTGTATTCAGTGAGCCATTGGGTGAGTGTGGGGTTCATGCCCCGAGTGTAACCTAACGGGGGTTTGGTTGTCTAGCCGTGGCAGGGGCACCCCGGGCGGCCACAGTTGTACGGGGTCTTGCACCGGCCACAGCACCGGGAGGCCCGGGCCGGGGGCCTGACGGCGGCGCGCTCCACGGCCCGGATGCGGTCAGCGACCTCCTGCTTGATCGTGGGCGGCGGCACGTTGTAGCCGGTCCTCCCGCGGAGGTTGCTGGGGCGGGCGGCGGTGATGGCGTTTTTGTTCAGGGGCAGGGTCACGGGGTTTCCTTTGGGGTTCGTTTCGGCCGGGTGGTGCCGTGGTCAATGATGTTCAGGATGTTCTCGCTGGCGAAGTGGTAGCCGAGGTTGACGGCCTCCCAGTGGGTGCGCTCGTCCGGGGTCATCGTGCCCGGCGCCTCATCCGCGGAGAGGGCCTGCAGGTCCCGGCAGTACCGGGTGATGGCGGCGAGCTTCTCGGCGTCAGTCTTCATGGCCATGGTGTCCTGCCTTTCGTGGGGGCACGTAGTGCCATTCCGGCCATGTGCGGAAGCCGCGGGTGCCGGGCAGGCCTGCGGCCATGGTGACGCGCCGGTACTCGTGCACCGGCAGGCGGCCGCCGAAGGGCGCCATCTCCCGGGCCGTCTCCTCAGCCTCCTCCAGCGGGTCAGCCTCCCCCATGATGAACAGGGTGCCGCGCTCCCACACCTCCGGGGCAATGTTGAGGGTCTGCCCGGCGAGGGGCCCGGTGGTCAGGGATGCCCGGGCCATCATGCGGCCATCTGGTAGGGCAGGTTGAGCATGGCGGCGGCCTCCATGAGCTCGTACCCCTGCGTCAGGTTCAGGTCATCGAGGAGCCCGGCGCGGACCTTCGCCTTGACGGGGCCGATCTGGATGAGGGCCTCAGCGCGGGGGGTGATGCGGCCGGTCTTCCCCCGGCCCTCAATAATGTCCTGCAGGTCCTCGAGGGTGAAGCCGGTGGCCGTCTCAATGCTCCCGGAGTGCACGCGGGTGAGGGCGGCGGCGAGGGCTTGGGGGTCGTACTCTGCAAGGTCAGACGCCCGGTTGTCCACAATCACGATGCGGCGCTCCGCCTCAGCGTCCACGTCCACCCATGCCACAGCAATGTCGGTCCAGCCGAGGGCGGCGGCGGCCTTGGTCAGGTTGTTCCCGGCCAGTATGTGCATGGTGCGGCGGTTGGCGACGATGGGGCGGAACTGGCCGTGGGTCTGCAGGCTGTTCATGAGCCTCCCAATGTCCCCGTGCCGGGGGTTGCCGGGGTAGGGCTTGAGGAGGTCGATGGGGGCGGTGCTGGTCTGCAGTCCCGCGGCGGTGGTGAGCTCACTGGCCGGGGGCGGGGGCTCGGTGAGGCCGAGGCGGTCAAGTACGGCGGCGGCGGCGGCGCTGTTTTTCTTCGGCAGGCCTGCCCGCCACTCGTTGAATGCGCCCTCCTCCAACTGGCCGCGGTGCGGGCCCACGGTGAAGGGGATGGCCTTGGCCTTCGGCGCCTCCGGTGCGGCCTCCTCCTCCTCGCGCGGCTCTGCCGGGGCCTCTGGCGGCAGGTAGGCGTCAAGGTCCACCGGGGGCACCCTGAGGTCCTCCGGGCTGTAGCCGGTGCCGTCGAGGGAGGGCAGGGTGGCGAGCATCTGGAAGACTGCCCCCTCATCCGTCTGCCCGCCATCTGCGGCCCGGTTGTCCGCGAGCATGATCTGCAGGGCTTGCTCCTCCCCCACGCTGATGTGGTTGACGGCCACCTCGGCCCAGCCCAGTTTCTTCGCCGCGAGCCACGTGTGCGTTCCGGCGAGGATGATGTTGGTCCCCTCCTGCACGAGGACGGTCTTGTACTGGCCGTTGACCCTGAGGCTGTCGGCGATGACGTCAACGTTGCCCTTGCGGGGGTTGAGGGGGTGGGCCTTGAGGCTGGTGACGGGCACCATTACGGCGTCTATCCGGGGCATTAGAACTCGCCTTCTGTGAGTATCTCGATCATGCCGACGCGGGCCAGTTCGCGGAGGAACGGGGCGTCGGGCTGGTGGGGTTGGATGAACTTCCCGGACCACGTTTGGGCCCGGATGCTGAGGAGGTCTTTCATGTCTTCGACGCCCACCGGCTCCGGCTGGTCCTTGCCGAGGTAGGCCAGTAGCTCGTACGCCGTGCGGGCGCGGCTGATGCTCTTGTCGGGCCAGCGTATGGACCATTCGCGTGTGGGCATGTCACTCATCTTACCCGGGGTTTAGTTGGGGCCGGAGGTGTAGGCGTACTTCGCGGTGAACTCGGCATCGACTACCACGCCGGAGAGCTTGGTGACCTCGGCCAGCATGCCGTTGACCACCTTGAGGTACGTGCCCTCCGGCACCTCCTCCTCGTACGCCAGTGTCAGGCGGCAGGTGCGGGCGGTGTCGCGGAGTGCCTGCATGGTGGAGGCGTACAGCAGTGACCCTCCGGCGGTCTGCGCAATGCAGAGGGGGCGGCCGGTGACCCGGGCAAGGTGGAGCACTGAGGGGTCGCGGAGGTCAAGCCATGCCAGTGCGGCATCTCCGCGGAGGTGCGGCAGGACCTCCGCCGGGTGCTGGTCGGTGTTCAGCAGGGCCATCACGGCCTCGGAATCCACTTCGTGGGTGGCGGTGGCTCCGGCCCGGCGGTAGAGCTCCTCCGGGTTGCGGAGGACGCCGTTGTGGGTGCCGAGGATGTGGCCGTGCTCCACCGGGTGGTTGTTCCCGCGCTCCTCCACCGTGCCGTGGGTGGCGTAGCGGGTGTGCAGGATCATGGCGCTCGTGGCCTCGGGGAGGAGGTGCAACCTCGCCGGGAGGAACCGGGCCACGGGGGCGGCCACCTTGGTCATGGCCACGTCATCTGTCTCCGGCCGGTACCACGCCGCTCCGGTGGCGTGGCGGCCGCGGCTGGCAATGCCCAGCAACAGGGCCTCCGCGGCCGTCCGGGCGTTCGTCTTGCTGTCTTGGGGGCTGAGGCTCAGGCCTGCTATTCCGCACATTCTGGGGGGCTCCTAACGGGGTTCGGGTGATACAGCTGAGGGGCCCCGGCGGGGCCCCTCTCGGGTCTTGCTCTAGCTGAGGTCCTCGGCCCGTTCCAGCATGTAGGCGGCGGTCTCGGCGTTGAGGCCGCCGGTGGTCTTCAGGTACTCCATGAGCTCCGGCAGGGTTTCAAACCGGGGGGCCTCGGCCTCGGCGCCGTTGATGGCGGCGTGCACCATGGCCTGTCCCACCTTGTGCCATGCGCTGATCTTCTTGGAGGAGAGGGTTCCTTGGTGCTGGCGGATTTCAATGGTGCCGTACTTCGGGTAGCTCATGACGTTGATCGTCTTGAACCGGCTCACAAGGTGGGCTTCCACGCGGGCCCCGGACTTGAGGGTGGACTGCACCCGCTCGTGCTCCGTGGCGCTGACCGGCTGGCAGTAGTGCGCCTGACCGGCCCGGCGGCTCCGGCTGACCAGCTGGTCCATGAGGTGCTGGTTCGTGACGTACAGCCCCACCAGCTTGGCAACCTGTGCCGGGGTGAGGTCGTTGGCGTCGTGGTGGATGTGCAGGCCGCAAGACTTGTCCACCTTGCCGCCGGTCTCCACAATCGCGGTGAGCAGTACGCCCAGCTGGCGGTACCCCTCTTCGCCCTGCAGGATCGGGCTGACCGCTTCCAGACCCTCGCCCTCGGAGTTGCGGCTGACGGAGGCGTCGGTGATGAGCTTCCACACGGAGCCAACCCGGTGGTTGTATCCCTGAATCTCTACCGGGAAGCCCGGCTCGATTTCCATGAGGCGGTTCAGCACGGCGCGGCGGGTCGTGCCGGTGAACTCAATTTCAACGCCAAACCGGCGGGCGGCAAACTGGCCGCCGTTGAGCACTGCCCGCTCCCGGCCCCGCTTGATGGCGGTGCTGACTGAGGAGGTGTCGTTGAATCCCACCATCGTCATGATGTCCGCGTTGCGGTAGCCCTGCTGGCGGAGGGCCCATGCAAGGTCCTGACGGGCGGTGACGGCGCTCCGGCGCATGTCCAGCTGGTTGAGGGGCAGGCCCGTGATGGTTGAAACGGTCTGGCGGGTGCTGGTGGTGGCGGTCATCGCGGGCTCCTCGGCCTCAGTAGCGGGGCCTTGTGCCCTGCTGATATGACGACTCTAACCTAACCCGGGTTAGGTTGCAACCCCGGGTTCGGCAGAGCCGTAACAAACTGTTAGAAGCGCGTAACATTAGCGACGTCGCGCGGCATCGGCGAGGGTTTCCGCGTGCCAGCGGGCCCGCTCCTGCTCCTCAAAGATGCACCAGTCCCCGGAGGGGATGAGCTCGCCGAGGCCCCATGGCTTCCGCCACTCCCATGCGAGGGCCTTCACGCTCGTGCCGTCTGCCAGCACGGCATCGACCTCGGTGGCGTCGTACCCGGCGCCGAGCTCAATGCGGTGCGCGCTCCGGGCCTCCTGCCCGTTGCGGAGCAGGTAGAGCGTCCCGGTGGTGGTGGAGCGTTCATCGGCCACGAGGTAGGGGTAGCTCCGGGAGGTGTTGGCGTGGAGCCGGTAGCCGTCCACGGTGGCCGTCTCGGCCGTGATCACGGCGCCGCGGAGCACCCGGTCAAGGCCCATGCCGGGGCGGAGGGTGCCGTAGGTGAAGACGTAGAGCTCAGCGCCCTCGGGGGCGGTCAGGGGGTTCAGGGGGTTCATGGCGGGGGTTCCTGTCTGGTGGTGGGGGTTAGAGAACGTTGTCAAGGTCTAGCAGGGTGCGGGCCAGCTGGTCGCAGTAGACGTCGCTGGCCTCGTAGTGGGTGACCTCCTCAAAGGCGTTCCCGCGCTTCGGGTAGGTGACCTTGATGCTGTAGGTGTCGGAGGGGTCAAGGGTGACCTTCACCCGCATGATGCGGGGCCGGGCCGTCTTGGAGGGCAGGATGCGGGCGCGGAAGGTGAGGGCGTCGTAGGGCTCCGGCGCGGTGGTGTGCCCGCGGTCTGCCATGAGGTCTGTGGCGCCCAGTGACATGAGCACTCCCACGGTGATCTGCTGGCGGATGGTGTTGGGGATGGTGGTGTCAGGCATGGCGGGGTTCCTTAGCGGTTGCAGGTGTGGGCGGCGGCGAGTTCCGCGGCGTGGGTGGGGTTGGTCCACTTGCCGGTGTAGCGGCACCCGTTCTCGGCTATGTGCTCCGGCCGGGCGGTGTAGTGGTTGCCGCTCTTGGCGGCCTCTGCCTCGGTGCGGTGGACCACTACGGCGGGGGTGGCTGTCTCGGGGTACATGGGGGCTCCTCGGGGTTCTGGGCCTCCGGGGCGGGGGCCGTACACCGAGCATAACCTAACCGGGGTTAGGTTGCAAGCCCTCTCTCCGTGAGGCTCACGAGGAGCCCGGCGCCCACCGAGTGCTCCTCACCATCGGCGACGATCCCGTCAGTCGCCGCGTCCACCTCCACCCGCTTCTCCTCAATCAGGGAGAACATCATCTCGTCCACCGTGTCCGGGATGATGGCCACGTGGCCGAATACCGTGTCTGTCTGGCCGACGCGGTGGTGCCGGTCCAGCCCTTGGTCCATGGTCCCCGGGTTCCAGCCCTGCTCAACGAAGAGGGCGGTGCTCCCGGCCGTCAGGGTCAGGCCGACTCCGGCCGCGGTGATCTGGCAGGCAATGGACTTCACGAGGTCATTGGTCTGGAAGAGGTCCACACTCCGCTGGCGGTCCCCCTCAGTCATGCCCCCGGCGATCTTGACGGAGGACAGGGCGGCCACGGTGCCGTCGATGACGGCGGTATGCCAGCCCCACACGGAGAGCTTCTCCCCGGTGTGCAGGAAGTCCTTGGACCACTGCATCACGGCGGGCATCTTCGCCTTCGCGGACAGCTGGCGGAGGTGGTTCATGGCCACCAGCTGGCGGGCCGCCTCAGCCTTCATTCCGGCGACCCATGCGTGCCGCTTCGCCTCCTCATCCGTGGCCCCGGAGGCCAGCATCAGGTCACGGGCCCGGGCGGTCAGGTAGGTGATAATGTCAGCCTCCGCCCGGCGGTACTCGGCCATCGCGGCCGCCTCACCCTCGACCGGGAGCGGGCGCCAGAAACGGCCGGGCATGTCCTTGTAGGCGTCAGCCTTCCGGCGCCGCACGTAGCAGGTGGCGCGGAGGGCCTCATTCAGGGCCACCGGGTTGCGGGCGTACAGGCCCGCCATCTGCTCTCCGCCGAAGTCAGCCTCGCGGCCGATGGCCTTGATGAGGGGGAAGAACTCTTTGGTCTCATTTAGCACGGGCGTGCCAGTAAGGGCGAGGCGCACGGTGCCGGGGCGCTCGCAGAGCCTAAAGGTGGCGCGGGCCCGGGCGGTGTTGGGATTCTTGATGTAGTGCGCCTCATCAATGACCATGCCCTCAGGGTCAGGCAGGACCTTCTCCCACGCGGGCATGATGTCGTAATTGATGATCGTAATGTCAGCCCACACCAGCCGGGGCACGGCGGTGGCGCCGCGGAGGATCTCCACCGTCTTGTGCGGGAGGACCTGCCCGGCCTCGCGCATCCAGTTGATTTTGAGGGAGGCGGGCACCTCGATGACGGCCGGGAAGGCGTCCATCTCGTGCAGGACGGCCAGAGCTTGCGCGGTCTTGCCCACCCCCGGCTCATCCCCCACGATGCACCGGCCGCGGGCGTGGTTGACGATGTACTCGACTCCGGCGCGCTGGGCGGGGTAGAGCTCAATGCCGAGGCCCGGCTTGCCCGTCCACTCCGTGGTCAGGGCGGTGGCCTTCGCCATGGCGGCGCGGCGGTTGTGGAACCATTCGAACACCTGTTCGGCCGCGTCACTGCACTCCGCCCCGTGGTCGGCGGCGAAGGCCAGTACGTCCCCGGCGGCGGTCTTGGGGATGAGCCAGCACGTGCCGGGCTGGTACCACGTGGCGCCGGGCATCTCCGCAATCTCCCCCACGCTCTCCGCGTCATACGGCACGGTGATGGTCAGGGAGTCGCCCATGACGTCAACGGCCGGGGTGCTCGAGCACAGGTGCAGGCCGGTGATGCCGTGGTCAAGGTCCAGCCCGTGCCGGTCAGCAATGCCCTGCAGGGCGCTCGCGTGGATCGTGGGCACCGTCCACGCCCCGTTGGTGAACCGGCGGCCGGGGAAGGCGCGGAGCTCCTGCAGGACGGCCGGGTTGTAGGCAATGTCGAACCGGTAGACCTCACCGTCCCGGGTGATGGTGCCGCTCACGCGGCGGCCGCCAAAGCCTGCACACCGGCGGCGTACTTGCCGCAGTCCCAGCACCCATCCATGTGCTTGAGGCGGGGGAGGACGTAGCCCCAGCCGTCACGCTCTCCGGCCCGGTAGATGGTGTCCGCGCGCCTGATGGCGGCCTCAGCGATTTTCCAGTCCCACGGCTCAGCGACGTACATGGCGTCGTCAAGGAAATTCTTGGACTTCGCAAGGATCAGCAGGCCCACCTTGGTGACGATGTGCCCGGCGTTGGCCATGCCGAGGCCGTAGGTGTGTTTCTGCACCCGGTAGACCTCGCTGATGCCCTCCTTCGCGGTCCTCGTCATGGGCTTGTCGCCCTGCACCTTGAAGTCTGTGACCTTGCCGGTCACCGGGTCAAAGAGGTCACAGGAGCCGGTGAGCTCCCAGTCGCCGATGGTGCCGCACGTGACGTTGAGCTCGGTCAGGTAGCGGGTGACGCCGAGGCGGCGGTTCTGCCGGGCGTAGACGTGCTCAAGGCGCTTGTGCACCGCCGTCCCCACGAAGGCGGGCCAGCAGTCCGCGTACTTGTTCTCGTCCACCTTGGGCACCTCAGCCAGCATGCAACCGAGGCAGAAGTGGCAGGGGTGGCCGATGCCTGAGGGGCCGATGCGTTTCTGCAGGGTGCGCGGCCGGTCGGCGTCATCTTCACGGATGACGTCCAGCAGGTGCGTCTTGTACTCGGCATCCTCGTAGGGGTTCAGGATGAGGGGGTTCATGGGGTTCGTCGTTCCTTCGGGGTTAGTGCGCCCCAGACGCCGAACGGCTCACCGGCGGCCAAAACGTAGTCGCGGCATTCGTCCAGCACGGGGCAGGTCTTGCAGAGCATCTTGGCGCGTAGCTGGTCCCCGGTCTGGGAGGAGTACCAGTATTCGCCGTTCTGGCCGCACGGGAGCTCCTCGCCCTCGGACGCGCTGATCAGGGCGGCGTACAGGGGCAGGGCCTCGGCGGGGACTTCGAAGAACTTATCGTGCCGCTCCGGTGAGGGGGCGGCCTCAAGGGGCTGGGCGCTCAGAGTCCCAGCCCGTTCACGAGGTGCTCAATGACGCGGGCGCCGGTTCCGGGCAGGGCCATGAACGCGGTGGCGATGACCGCGTAAACGGCGGCGCGGACGGCGGTGCGGGTGGCGTAGTAGCCTCGGCCGCGGGCGGCAGGTGCGTGCTCCATGATGGTGCTCCTAACTGAATGGTGCGCGGCTACCTGCCGCCCTCTAACCTTATGACCTAACCGGGGTTAGGTCAAGCTCGCTTGCGGGCCCTCAGGGGGCCATCCTTGCCCCGGATGATCTTATACAGCGTCACCTCGGAGACGTCCATGGCCTCCGCGAGCTCAGCGTAGGGGACGGGCGGCGTGGACTCGCGGTGCCGGAGTACCGCCGTCTTGCGCTGAGCGGAGATGATTTCTATCTCCCGCTCTTTGCGGCGGATGAGCTCCGTTAGCGAGGCCACGTCGCTGAGGTTGTGCGTGGTCTGGGCAGTAGTCATGAGGCAACTATACCCCCGTTAGGTGCGGAATCGCGAGGGGCCAGCCGGAACAGCGTGGCGTGCTCCTCGGCCGTCCGCGCCCTGACCAGCCCGAGGGCCCGGGCCTCCGTCTCATGCTCAGTGACCCACTTGTGGCACTCCCGGCACAGGCACAGGATGTTCTCCGGGTCCGTGGGGTCACCGCCCCGGCCGCGGGTCAGCACCTCGTGCATGTCAGTCCACGGCCGCGGGTCGGCGGCGCCCACCGGCGTCACCGGGCACCCTTGGCAGTACGGGCCCCGGTGCGCGTGCAGGCTCAGGCGAATGTCCTTGCGCTCCGCCGACACCCGGCGGGCCTTCGCCCGGGACTTGGCTGAGGCCTTCACCTGCGCCTCGTGCTGTAGCTCGGCGCCTTGAACGCGGGCGCCCGGGGCACACTCCGGGGCGGTGCCACGTAGCGGGGCCCGGTGTAGCCGGGAGCGTAGTGGTGGACCTCGGTGCGGTTGTTCTGCGTGGCCATCCAGAAGACCCACCACGGCACCCCTCCGTCGCCGTCTCCGCCGTCACCGTTGCTCTCGCCGCACCCGGTCAGGGCCAGTACCAGCAGGGCCGCGAGCGCCGCGGCGGTCACGCGCTTCACTCCGTGCCCTTGGGGTGCATCATGCCCTGCAGGCGGGCCCGGTTCTCAGCCATCTGCTCCGCGGTCATCCAGTCGGGGCCATCCTCCGGGGCCTCCGCTGGCTCCTCCGCGGGCTCAGGGTAGCCGCCGGGCACCTGCGCCCGCCATCCACCCTCCGGGGGCCGGTAGGCGGTGCCGATGGCCGGGCGCTTGGCCCGCTCCCGGGCGGCCTCGGTCTCACGCTGGCGGCGCACGGACTTGGCGCACCTGATCATGTGGCGCGGGGTGAACCATGTGTTGGTGGAGGCGTCACGCTCCGGCTCGGTGAAGAACATGCGGATGGCGGCCTTCGCGGTCTCAAGGTCCAGCCATGCCGGGCACGCCTCCATCCAGAACGCAATGTCAGCGTCTCCGATGTTGCGGTTGTCAGCGGCCTGCAGGTAGGCCAGAAGCTTGCGGGTGTCCTGCTCGTTCATGATGTGATCCTCAGCTGGAAGGGGTCAGCGGTCAACGCTCCGGCGGGCGCCGGGGCGGGTGTCTCGGTGAGTCCGAGGGTGGCGCGGATTTTCTCATCCTTGGCGTTCGGCTGGTTGGTGCGCCCGGCCGGGGTGATGATGCCGTCAAGGTACTGGGCCACGGTCGTCTTGGTGACGGCCCGGCCTCGGCGGTACAGGGTGCCCACGGCGTCATCGACGGCCCGGGGGTGGCACCCCTTGGTGTGGATGGCCCACTTGGCAATGCCCTTGATGGCCATGAAGTTCAGGGCCCCGGAGGTGTTGTCGTAAGCGCGCTTGGCCACCCACTCCTCCGGCGTTGCCGGGCTGTCAGCCTTGGCCACGGTCATGGGCAGGGGCTCAGCGGTCACAGCCTCGCCGCCCGTAAATGCGTCAGCATTTACGGAATGTTCTTCTAGGGAATGGTCTTCTAAAGAGCTTGTTGTTCTTTGGTGCGGATTTGCCAGAGGAGGTTTTGCCAGAGGAGGTTTTTCAGGGCGTGGTGAAAGGGGCTCCACCGTAACCGGATTTTCAGGGCGTGGTGAGTCCTCCATCACGGCCACCTCCGCCGGGTCTGTGATGAGGTAATCGGTGCCCTTGAACTTGCCGCCCTCCCGGTACTTGTGCCGGGTCAGGTAGCCGTAAGCCTCAAGCTCCGCGAGGGTCTTCAGCACGGCATCCCGGCCCTCAGTGCCGCCCTCGATGAGGGACTCTGTGGTGATTTCCCAGCCGATTTGATGGGTCATGAGCTCCGCGAGGAGCCCGCGGGCCCGGCGCGAGAGGCGCCGGTCCCTGAGCCATGCGTTCGGTATCTGGGTGTAGTTCGACTCAAACGCGAGGCGCGTGCGCTTGACTGCCACGGCGGGCCTACTGCCCGGCCAGAGGGACGTTCAGGGTGAAGGTCCAGACGTACTTGTCGGCGTTCCACGCCTTGGTCAGAATGCTGGAATCGATGAGGCCGTTGATGGCCTGCTCCGCCTGCTTGGGGGTAATCTCAGCGGCCGCGGCGAGCTTGGGGATGCTGATGCTCACAGGGGCCCCGTTGCCCATCCGGGTCAAGGTTTCCATAAGGTCACGTTGGGAGGGTGTGAGGGGGCGCCTCGTTGAGGGGTGAGCCATTGGGGTGTTCCTAACTTTGGTTATGTTTACTGCTAAAATCGTGAGTATCCGCCGTTCCTAACCGGCGGGTTTTGAGCCGCCGCCCCGAAGGGGTTCAGGGCTGGTGGCTCCTGAAGGGCCCGCCGGGATTTGATCACCGGGCGGGCCCTTCCTTCATGCCCCGGACATTACCACCGGGCGCGCCGGGGCCCCCAAACCTCCGGCGTGTCTTGTGTGGCGTGTCTCATTACTGCGCGTAATACTGCTCCGCGCCCGCGTCAGGGCCTACCGTGACCGGGATGGGCACCTGTGCCGTCTGGTGGCTCTGGTGCCCGTCAGGCTGTGCCAGCGGCGCCATGTTGGCCCACTCCGCCTCCACCTGATCCACAATTCCCAGCACCCGCATGATCTGGCCCGCGTTCAGGTCAGCCAGCTTGGGCAGGTTGCGCTCCGTCCACAACTGCTTGACCCGTTCCACCACCGGGGCGGGCAGGGCCATGAGGCGCGCGTTCAGGGCCTCCACCGTGGACGTCTCCACCTCAGTGCCTCCGGCCAGCCACGTCGCGTAGTGGGCGGCGAAGATGGCGGCCTCGCCCGGGGCGTACACCCGGCCCACCGGAATGTCGTGCGTACGTGACTTGCCGATGAACATGTTGTGCTCAAGGTCGAGCTCCACGGCAATGTTCATCTCGTAGTCGAGGGT
>Ga0157375_10000988_pt1 | contig 24591 bp, 11 predicted proteins | sample M35metaG_FD_115311 | JGI IMG/M metagenome (GOLD analysis project Ga0157375, IMG submission 115311) | Miscanthus rhizosphere microbial communities from Kellogg Biological Station, Michigan, USA - M3-5 metaG | ecosystem: Host-associated > Plants > Roots > Rhizosphere > Soil | place: USA: Michigan... | reverse complement strand
TCGACGAATTCGAAGTCGGCGCCGCGCGGCAGCGGCTCGACGGTGATCTTGCAATCGGCGAACTGCCCGTGGCCGCCCGACTGCTTCTTGTGGCGTCCGTGCGCGTCGGCCGGCTTGGTGATCGTTTCGCGGTACGGCACTTTCGGCGGATGAAGGATCACGTCGACGCCGTACTTTTTCTTCAGTTTCGAGACGACGATCTCGACGTGGAGCTGGCCCTGACCGGAGATGAGGAACTCTTTGGTCTGCTCGTCGCGGCCGAACTTGATGGACGGATCCTCTTCGATGATGCGGCCGATGGCGACGCCGAGTTTGTCCTCATCGCCGCGCGCCTTCGCCTCGACCGCGAACGAGATCGCAGCCTCGGGGTAGTGAATATGTTCGAGGACGATCGAGTGCTGGTTCGTGGCAATCGTATCGCCGGTGTGGACGTCCTTCAGCTTCGCGACCGCGCCGATGTCGCCGGCGCGCAGTTCCGGAACCGGAACCTGCTGCTTGCCCTGAATGAGCTGCAGTTTGCCGACGCGCTCTTCGTGATCCTTGGTCGTGTTCCAGTACGGATGATCCGAGGTGAACGTGCCGGAGTAAACGCGGAAGAGGGAAACGCGGCCGGAGAACGGATCGGAGAAGGTTTTGAACACGAGCGCGGACGGAAAGGCCTCGGCGCGGCGATCGAACGTGATCGGTTCGCCCTTCTTGTCCTTCCCCTCGACCGTCTTCAACTCATCGGCACTCGGCAGCAGCGCCACGATGCAGTCGAGAATGGCGTGGCCGGCAATGTTGTGCGCGGCCGAGTCGAGGACGACCGGGAAGATCTGATGATGTCCGACTTCGCGCTTCAGCCCATCGAGCAGCTCTTCCTGCGACAGGCCGCCCTGATCGAAGAAGCGCTCCATCAGGGTGTCGTCGCCCTCGGCGACCTTCTCGATGAGTTGCGCGCGGTAGTCGTCGGCCTCGGCTTTCAACTCCGCGGGAATGTCGATCTTCTCGTACTTGCCTGAGCCGTCCGTCGCGTACTTCCACGCTTTCATCGACACGAGGTCGATGACGCCGGCGAAGTCTTTCTCCTCGCCGATGGGGAGCTGGATGGGGACGACGTTCTTGCCGAACTTTTTCTGCAGCGCTTCGAGCGTGCGCGAAAACGAGGCGCGCTCGCGGTCCATCTTGTTGATGACGACGAGCCGCGGAAGTTCGAACTCCTCGGCGAACTTCCAGACGCGCTCGGTCGACACTTCCACGCCCGTCACGCCGCTGACGACGATAGCGGCGGAGTCGGCCACGCGCATCGCGGAGCGCGCTTCCATGACGAAGATGCCGAAGCCTGGCGTGTCGATGAAGTTGATTTTCGTGTTCTGCCACTCCGCGAACGCGATGGCCGTGGAGATGGAGTGCTTGCGATCGATTTCGTCCTGATCGAAGTCGGTGACCGTGGTGCCGTCGTCGATCCTGCCCAGCCGCGTGATGGCGCCGGCGTTGAACAGGAGCTGCGTGACCAGCGTCGTTTTTCCGGTGTCGTTGTGGCCGACAACGGCCACATTCCGGATCTCAGAACCCGAATAGACCTTCATGTTGGCTGTCCTCGCTTGGGGATTTCACAAAAGGAGGTGAATCATAATAGAAAGAGTGAGGGGTGAAGAGTGAAGAGTGAAAAAGGGACGAGCTGTCATCCTGAGCCGCCGAAGCCTTCGCAGCCGCAGGCGGAGAGGCGCAGGACGGCGAAGGATCTCAAGACGCGCGGTCTGAGCTGAAACCCCGGTAGCAAACCGCAACTCGTGCGAATCGTTACAGGGGTTCCAGCCGGTGACGGGAAGCTTGAGATCCTTCACCGTCCTCCGGCGTTCCGCGCTTCGCGCTCCAACGCCTCCGGCGGCTCAGGATGACAAACGGTACTAACTCTCTTCACTCTTCACCCTGCACTCTTCTATCATTGGCGGCTCACGCACCTCCCGAATCGGGAGCTGACGCGGGGGGAGAGCGGAACCAGGTGAAGCTCGGCCGGTATGAGATCGTTCGCGAGCTCGGCAAGGGGGCGATGGGCATCGTCTACCTGGCGAAGGACCCGCTCATCGGCCGTCTGGTCGCGCTGAAAACGATCCGCCCCTCGGCGCACGCCGACGACGAAGACACTCGCGAGTTTCAGCAGCGCTTCGTGCGCGAGGCGCAGGCCGCCGGCATCCTCAACCATCCGTCGATCGTTACCGTCCACGACATCGGGCAGGACGAGCCCTCCGGCATGTCGTTCATCGCCATGGAGTACGTCGAGGGGCAGAACCTGAAAGAGGTGCTGGCGCAGGGACGGCCGCTCTCGTTCGAACAGGCCGGGGACATCTGCGCGCAGGTGGCCGAGGGCCTCGACTTCGCGCACGCGAAAGGGATCGTCCATCGCGATGTGAAGCCGGCCAACATCATTCTGCTCGAAGGCAACCGCGCCAAGATCACTGACTTCGGTATCGCCAAGATCACGTCGGGCGTCGCGAATCTGACGACGACCGGCCAGTTCCTCGGCACGCCGAATTACATGGCGCCGGAGCAGATCAAAGGGACGCCGGTCGACGGCCGCAGCGACATCTTCTCCCTCGGGATCTGCCTCTACGAGTGCCTCACGCGACGCAAACCGTTCGGCGGCGACTCGCTGACGTCGATCTCGTACAAGATCGTGCACGAGCCGTTTCCGCCGCTGCACGAGATCAATCCGACGATTCCCGAGGGGTTCGCGGACGTCGTCTCGCATTGCCTGGAGAAGGATCCGGCCAAGCGGTTTCAACGCGGGAAAGATCTCGCCAACGCGCTGCGCGCTGTGCTCCGAGGGGAGCGGCCGATGCGCTCGAACGAGCCGATGTTCGCCGATGTGACCGTGGCCACGCGCGATCACGAACGGCTGCCGACGGTCGACATCCCCTTCCCCGACGCCGAGCATGGCACGACGATCGAAGCGCCACAGCCGCTGGATACAAATCCGAATCCTGTCAATGCGCGGCAAGCAGTGCCGTCGTCCGCGGTGAAGCCGGTGAAAACTCCGAAGGCTCCGTCGGCTCCGTTCTGGAAACCGCTGCTGACGAAGCGCGTCGAGCCGATCCTCTTCATCGCCATCTCCTGCATCCTCATGGTCCTCCTCGGCATCGCGCTGGTGGTGATGAACGCGAAAAAAGTGAAAGTGCCGGCGGTCGATACGAAGGCCGAGGCGAAGGTGGCGAAGGAACGGAAGCTGCGCGAGGAAGGCAACCGCCTGTGGGAAGCGGGACGCCTGACCGACGCGTACGATCGCTACGATCAGCTTCTCAAGCTCGCTCCGCAGTCACCCGCGATCAACGCGCGGATGCGAACGGTGTCGCAGATGCGGATGCGCGACGAAGCCGGCAAGCAGCAGCTCGCGGTCGCGCAGCAGAACTTCGAACAAGGTCTGGCGCTGTACAACCAGAAGAAGTTCGCCGAATCGATCCCGTTTTTCGTTACCGCCCACAACATCAATCCCAATTCCGACGACGCCGCGAAGTATCTGATCCTCGCGCAGCAGGAAGATGAGCGCGTGAAGTCGGAGCGGGCAGCCGCACGCGCGGCGCGAACGTCCACGAAACCGCCGCAGACGCAGACGACGGCAACCGTGGCATCGGCGACGTCCCATCAGACGACGACCACGCATGCGCTGCAGCCGGTGTCGCAGACTTCGAACGTTCCGGCCTCGCTGACCACGATCATCAACAGCACCGTCAACGACGGCATGATCATCGTTCGGGTCGGCGCGGACGAGGTTGCGCGGGAGAATCTCTGGTACGAGCGGCGCGTCATCCACACACATGCAGCCCGCCCGGTGAACGTGACCAAGGAGTTTCCAGCCAAGAACGCCGACCTCGATTTCTGGGTTGTGATCCCGTCGCTCAGCGTGAATGAGCACCGCAAACTGCCGGCGCAGAAGTTCGAGCCGGGCGTAAGCCACAGGCTCGTGGTGAGCTTCGACCCGAAGACGAAGAAGGTCGACTTCCAGTTCAATTGATCACGTTTTTCACGCGGAGACGCGGAGGCGCGGAGGGGGGACCGGTTTTCTCCGCGTCCCCGCGTCTCCGCGTGAAAAAACCCTCACGATGACGACCTTCTCTATAGCCTCGCGCGATGAGTTGTGGGTAAGCGGCGCGTTGGTCGAAACCCGGCTGATGCATGGCGTCGCGACGCAGCGCGGCGACTCGATCGAAGCGAGTGACGCGCGCGATGAGCGGCTCGTGCGCGCGTGCGATTCGGCGATCGATACGGCACGCGCGACGGTCGCTGCGCTGCGGGATGCGCGCGTGAGGGTCGTGGTGCGCGCGACGCGCGAGAATGACGTCGAAGCGGTCGAGACGACGATGACGGTCGCGGTCGACGGAGTCTCCGTCGTGACGACGCCATCGGATGCGCTCACCGATTACGAATTGCTGCATCGTCCTCGGCGTGGCGCTGCGCCGCTTCGCGGAGCGATTGTCTGGCAGAACGGATCGGCCGCGGTGCTGCTGCATGAGGCGTTCGGCCATGCCAGCGAACACGATGCCGCGCCGGTTGCGTGGCCATCGTGGTTGTCGATCGAAGCGCCGCTTGTCTCGCGGCGCGAGACGTTTCGCGACGTTCCGTTGTTGCGCATGACGCATCTCATCGCGCGGCAGACGGACGCGCCGTTCGCTCTTCCTGATTCACTAATCGAGGTCCAGCTCGTCGCGGGAGGTGGCTACGATCCGATGACTGACATCGTGACGGTCGACGTCGCCGTATCGTCAGCCGGTCCGTTCACGATCCGGCGTTCGCGGGCCGAGGTCGCCGCGTCGCTGGCCGGCGCATCCGGTGAACCGATTCGCTATCCGGGCGTGATCTGTTCGCGCGAAGGGCAGGAGCTGTACGTCGCTTCCCATGCGCCGGTGATGATTACGGATGGACTGCTATGACTTATCGGAAAGTCGGGCGCGTCGTTCGGTATGAGAACGGGATCTTGATCTCCGTTTCAGAAAGCGGAGAGGCGTTCGAAGAAGACGGTGTGTTTCATGCTCGGCCGGCGGTAGAGGGAACAGCACAGACAAGAGTGTCTGTGCCACACTCGGCTGGCGCCGATCTCGATTCGTTTGTGGCAAAGACGCAGGCCAATGTGGCACAGACACTCTTATCTGTGCGGTCCGGGAGGATTGAGCGCTTCATCGCCTCCGCCGGTACCGCGATCCATGAAACGAACGGCAGCAAATGGACCGAGGAGTCGCGGCGCGTTCACATCTCGCTCGTAAGTCCGCCGCTGCGCGCGCTCATCGATCTGGCGTCGTTCGATGTCGAAATCGTAACGACTGTTGCTGATGTCCTTGCGCGCGCCGGCGGCGAGCGCGACGCGCCGAAGCGCCTTCGGCTCGCGCCGAACGTCTCCGCGGCGCTTCTTCCGTCGCTCATCGGCGAGCTGGCGATGGAACAGAGCGGAGGCGGTTTTGACGGTCATGGACGGCCGATCGAAACGCGCGCGGTGACGCACGACGCGCCGCCGAACTGGTACCGGCCCGGGTACGCGGTTCGTCCGGTCCGCGCGTGGATGAACATCCGCGCGCTGCCGTTTGGACGCGTCGATCCCGAGGTGCCGCTCGCCATCGCGCTGCTCGAACCGGTTCACGGCACGTCGCTGCGCGTTCTCTGCATTGATGGCGGCGACGTTTTCCCCGCAACCATCGACGCATCGCACATCGCTGCCGTCTCGCGCGCGGAGCCGGTCTGGTATCCATATGCAGCCGGTTCGTTCGGCGCCGAGATGATGCTTTAGAATCGCGGCGCCCATGCCGACGAGCATCCGACAAATCGAATTCCTGGCGCGGTCGATCGTGAACCGGCTGGAAGACCGCGGCCTGGTCGAATTCGGCGACGCGGAGATCGGCATCGACGTGGTCACGAAAACGCTTGAGGACAACTTCGCCGCGTACGACGCTATCGAAGCCGAGGCGCGCATCCGGCTCGCGAAATCGATCGGGACCCGCGAGCCGTCCGAGAATGAAGTGACCGAGGCGATGAAGCGGGTCGCCGCGGAACGGAACGTGACGTTATGAATTGGTTGTCGGTTGTCGGTTGTCCGTTGTCGGAGAAAAGGGCGCCGCGCCAACGTACGCATTGTCCGACAACCGACTACCGACAACCGACAACCGGCCTCCGACACTCGAAAAACTATGTCTGCAGATAATGAACTGGAACGCCGCAAGCGCGAATCCGAGCTTGGCGGGGGCGAGAAGCGCATCGAGCGGCAGCATGCCGAGGGGAAGAAGACGGCGCGGGAGCGGATCGCGTTGCTGTTCGACACCGGGTCGTTTCAGGAGCTCGATCAGCTCGTCGTTCACCGATCGACGGATTTCGGGATGGAGAAGCAGCGCATCTCGGGGGACGGCGTCGTCACGGGATACGGCACGATTGGAGGCCGGCTCGTGTACTCGTTCGCGCAGGATTTCACTGTCTTCGGAGGCTCGCTGTCCGAAACGCACGCCGCGAAGATCGTGAAGGTCATGGACCTGGCCATGAAAAACGGCGCGCCGATCGTCGGCCTCAATGACTCCGGCGGCGCGCGCATCCAGGAAGGCGTGGTCTCCCTCGGCGGCTACGCGGACATCTTTCTTCGCAACACGCTGGCCTCGGGTGTCGTCCCGCAGATCTCCGCGATCATGGGGCCGTGCGCCGGCGGCGCCGTCTATTCGCCCGCCATCACCGACTTCATCCTGATGGTGAAGAAGACCAGCTACATGTTCGTGACCGGCCCGGACGTGATCCGCACCGTGACGCATGAAGAGGTGACGAAAGAAAAACTCGGCGGCGCGGACACGCACAATCAGATTTCCGGCGTCGCGCACTTCGCGGCCGATTCGGATGAAGACTGCATCGCCACGATTCGCGAGTTGCTGTCGTACCTGCCGTCGAACAACATGGAAGAGCCGCCGCACGTTGCGACCGGCGATGACGTGAATCGCGTCGACGAGCAGCTCGATACGTTCATCCCCGATTCACCCAATCAGCCGTACGAGATCCGCGATCTGATCCGGACGATCGCGGACGAAGACCACTTCCTCGAAGTGCACCAGCATTTCGCGCGCAACCTCGTGGTCGGCTTTATCCGGCTGAACGGCCATCCAGTCGGCGTGGTCGCGAACCAGCCGGCGTTTCTGGCGGGCGTGCTCGACATCAACGCCTCGCGCAAAGGGGCGCGCTTCGTCCGTTTCTGCGATGCCTTCAACGTTCCGCTGCTCGTGCTGGAAGACGTTCCCGGATTTCTGCCGGGCACGGACCAGGAGTACGGCGGCATCATCATCCACGGCGCGAAGCTGCTCTATGCGCTGGCCGAGGCCACGGTGCCGAAAATCACGGTGATCACGCGGAAGGCGTACGGCGGCGCATATTGCGTGATGAACTCGAAGCACATCCGCGCGGACATGAACTACGCGTATCCGACGGCTGAGATCGCGGTCATGGGCGCCGAGGGAGCGGTGAACATCCTCCACAAAGGGGCAAAGGACCGCGACGCGAAGATCGCCGAGTACAAAGAGAAGTTCGCGAACCCGTACATCGCCGCCGAGCGCGGCTACGTGGACGAGATCATCGAGCCGCGCTTCACGCGCCGGAAACTGATCACCGCCTTCGCCATGCTGCGCAACAAGCGCGACAAGAACCCGCCGAAGAAGCACGGGAACATCCCGTTGTAGGGAGGTGGGTAGGCTCGTGCTTTCTTTCGCCCGTTAAAACGGGCTCACAAAATTGCGCAGCCTCGAGGTCCCCCGGCTCGAAGCCGGGGGCTACGGTTCTTACGCCGGCTACGCCGACGGTTTGCGCCTGCGAACGCGGGCGTCTCGTAGACACACCTCGCGCGTTACTTGGCCTCCCCTACATTTGTTCACGATCGTTGCGACAAATTTACAGCTATGATCCGCGCAACCCGACAGTCCAGTTACTGAGCCCGCAGCAAGCAAACCTTTAAACGCCAGGGGGAAACTTATGAAACGTTGTTCGTGGGGGATTCTTGTCTTTTGTCTAATAGCGTTGAGTCTGCCGCTGGTTGCCCAGGAGCAGACGGCGTCGATTCAGGGTGTCATCACCGATGCGACCGGAGGGGCGCTGCCCGGCGTGACCGTGGAGGCTTCCTCTGCCGATCGCGGGCAGAAGTTATCGGTCCAGAGTGACTCCGCCGGTCACTATCACTTTCCATCGGTTCCTCCGGGCGTCTACACGGTCACGGCCACGCTCTCCGGAATGCAGCCCGCGACCGCGAAAGACGTGCAGGCGAAACTCGGCACGTCGCCGAAGGTCGACCTCGTCCTGAAAGTTGCGGCAGTCAGCGAGAGCGTCACGGTTACCGCCGAGCCGCAGCTCGTCGACGTGACCTCGAGCGCGGCGCAGACGAGCATCCGAACGGAGACGTTCGAGAAACTGCCGCGCGGCCGCGACTTCAGCACGGTCGTCGTGCAGGCGCCATCGGCGAACCAGAACAACAAGACCGGCGGCATCTCGATCGACGGCGCGTCGGGTGCCGAGAACCGCTACATCATGGACGGCGTCGATACGACGAATCCGCAGACCGGCGTGCAGGGCAAGGCTCTCATGACCGAGTTCGTCGACGAGGTCCAGGTCAAGTCGGCCGGTTATCCGGCGGAGTTCGGCGGCTCGACGGGCGGCGTGATCAACGTCGTCACCAAGACAGGCACGAACGACTTCAAGGGAACGCTCGGCGGCGAGTACACGAATACCTCGTGGAACGGCAAGAACGCTCTGATCGACCCGGGCACGCGCACTCTTACCCGCAGCCCGATCCTTCAGCTCAATCTGACGAACACCGGCTTCGAGCAGTACGTGCCGGTCGACGACAGCACGAATCAGATCGAGCCGTCCGTCACGTTCGGCGGTCCGCTCATGAAGGACAATCTCTGGTTTTACGGCGGTTACAAGCCGCAGCGCCAGTCCATCAGCCGCACGGTGACGTTCACAAACGGCCAGACCGGCGTCTTCCCGCAGAAGTTCCGCCGCGACAACTGGGTCGGAACGTTGTCCGGCCAGGTGGGTTCGAAGCTGCTCTTCAAAGCGTCCGGCAACAACAGCGGATACGAGACGACGAACCTGCTTCCCGGCGCGACGGGCCGCGGCAACACCAATCCGCTTGCCTATGCCCCGGACGATAAGCTGGAAAACTGGACGGCGTCCGGCTATGCCGATTACATCGCCACACCGTCGTGGTTCCTGTCGGCCAAGGGCGGACGTTTCTATCGCAACTACACGCAAAGCGATGTTTCGAGCGACCCGCTGATCACCTTCGCTTCCGGAATCAATTCCGCGGTGTTCCCGGAGATCCCTGCGAATCTGGTCCAGGCGTCCGGCTTCTCGACCATCCCCACGAATACCGCGTCGCAGAAAGACGCCTACACGCGCGACAACATCAACCTCGACGCGTCGTGGTTCGGCAATATGGCCGGCACGCATCGGGTGAAGGGCGGCATTCAGCTCGACAACATCAAGAATGACGTGCTCCGCGGCCAGCTGAACTATCTCGTGACCGCGAGCTGGAACGCCGTCTGCCCGCAGTGCACGGGACGCGGCAAGTACGGCTCGGCAGGCGTCTACACGTTCCAGACTACCGGCAACGTGCAGGACAAGATCGAAGGGCTCTTCCTGCAGGATTCCTGGAGCACGATGAGCGACCGCCTGACGCTGAACCTGGGCGTCCGTACCGAGTCGGAGGCCGTTCCGTCGTACTCGACGAAGGGCACGACCGGCTCGAAGGCGATCAGCTTCGATTTCAAGGACAAAGTGGCCCCGCGCCTCGGCTTCTCGTATGACCTCTTCGGCAACGGCCGCTCGAAGGCGTTCGGCAGCTACGGCACGTTCTACGACATCATGAAGATGGAATTGCCGCGCGGCTCGTTCGGCGGCGACAAGTGGATCTACTGGGGCTTTGATCTCGACTCGTTCGACTGGACGAAGTGGACCGGCTGCCAGAACGTAACGAACGACCCGTCCGTGAAGCCCACCTGCCCCGGCATGACGCTGCGGAGCAGCGTCGACCTGCGCCACCCCTCCAATTCCGCCGATCACCCGCTGATCGATCCGAATCTGAAGCCGATGGAGAGCCGCGAATACTCACTCGGGTTCCAGCAGGACCTCGGCAATACCTCAGCGTTCAGTTTCCGCTGGGTGAACAAGAGCCTCATCCGCGCGATCGAAGACGTCGGCGTTCATAACGTTCACGCCGACGGCTCGGAGTCGGAAGACTTCTTCATCGCCAACCCCGGCGAAGGCGTCGCGCAGAAGATTCTGGCCGCCTTTGGTTGCGCCACCTGCCCGGCCATGCCGAAAGCGAAGCGCGACTACAACGGCTTCGAGTTCGAATACAGCAAGCGCTACTCGCAGCGCTGGCTGCTCCATGCCAGCTATCTCTACAGCAAGCTGAAAGGCAATTACTCCGGCCTGGCGAACTCGGACGAAGTCACCGCCACCCCCGGATTCGCCCGCACGTCGCCGAACGTCAGCCGCATCTTCGACAGTCTCTTCATGCTGTTCGATCAGAAGGGCGGCGAGGTGAGCGGCCCCCTCGGCGGCGATCGTCCGCATCAGGCCAAGGCGCAGATCGCGTACAGCTTCCCGTTCGGTACCACCGTCGGCGCCAATGAGTACTTCTACAGCGGCACGCCAACGACGACTGAGATGCGCTTCCAGGGCGCGCCGATTTTCCCGAACGGCCGCAACGACATGGGACGCACTCCGAACATCACCATGACCGATCTGAACATCCAGCACGAGCTGCGCGTCGGACGGTATGGCGTGACGCTCGGCGCGATCGTTCTCAACCTCTTCGATCAGAAGAAGGTGACGAACGTCTACCCGATCAAGAGCACCACCAGCATCGTCATTCGCGACCTCACGGCGTGCGGCACCGGCTCGGTTTCCGTCGCAGCGTGCGGTCCGTCGTCAGCAACGCCGCGCATCGGTCCTCAGACCGGTTCGGCCAACAACCCCGCGCAGGCGGCGGCATTCTTCAGCGGCACAGTCGACTTCCAGCGGCAGTTCGATCGTCAGGTCGCACTCGGCCTGATTCCCGACTTCCGCTATGGTCAGGCGAACACCTATCAGGATCCCCGCGAAGTGCGTGTCTTCGTACGGTTGAATTTCTAAGCGTATTCACAATGTGATCAGGAACGGCGGCTTCGGCCGCCGTTCCTTTTTTTCATGTCATCCTGAGCCGCCGAAGCCGTGGAGCGCGAAGCGCGGAAGCGGCGGAGGACGGTCGAAGGATCTCAAGATGCGCAACTCCGGCTGAAACCCATGTGATTCAACACAACTTGGGGAGCTTGAGATCCTTCGGCGTCCTCCGGCGTCTCCGCTTCGGCTCCGCGCCTCCGGCAGCCTCAGGATGACAAAGGAGAATCCCTCAAATGATGAAGTTCGCTGCTCTTCTCCTCTGCGTCGCTGCGCTCGGCTGTGCTGCCGGAGGGCCGGCGACCCTGTCACCTTCCGTGTCGATCTCGCAGGTCTCGAAAGTCGATCCCCTTCGCATCGCGGTGCTTCCACTCGACTCGACGGTTCCTCACGGCGTCCCCGTCGACTACGAGATCAAAGTGACGAATCCATTCGACTATCCCCTCTCCCTGACGTCGGTTGAGGTCGAAACGGTCGGCGCTTCGGGCGCCTATTCGATGAAGCGCGTGCGGCATGCGTTCGCGATGACGATCAATCCGCGGTCCGCGGCGGTCCTCCCAATTCGAGCGTGGGTGCAGCCGCTTCAGGATACCGACGCGGGCGACGTAAACGGGCCGGTCACGGTCAGGGGAACCGCGAGCTTCGCTTCCGAGGGTGGCGCGATAAAAACAGGGTTCGCCGCTCGCGTGCAGTAGTACGAGGTTGCAGAGGCAATGCGGCAACTTAACGGTCGCCGCGAGGCTCGCGGTCGGAACGCTGGCGTCCTCGCCGGCTGGCTCGGCGCGCGTCCTCGCCGCCGAACCGCCAAACCCTCAAATTTCGCTGGTAACCGCGACCCGCGCAAGCCTCCCATTCGGCAGCGAGGACGCAGCCGGGCCAGCCGGCGAGACGCCAGCGCTCCGACCACGACCTAAGAGCTATTTGTTACGTCTTGTTACGTCTGCGGAACAGCTCGCCCCCTACGTCACACACGGACGTACAATCCGTCACTGAATCTCAGGGGAGGATTTATGCGTCGGTTGTTGACCGTGGTCGTGTCGTTAGCCCTCTTCGTCATCCCATCAATCTCCGCACAAAGCCATGGACCGATGCCGCCGCTGACGGCGCATGTCGACGTCAATGTCGTCAACGTCGACGTGACGGTCACCGACCGGAACGGCAAGCCGGTCATGAACCTGACGCGCGGCGATTTCGAGATCTTCGAGGACGGCAAGCTGATGCCGATCTCGAACTTCGCGATTTACCAGACGACGAACATCCGCCCGAAGCCTGCTCTGACCGCACCGCCGGAAACTCACGACGCCGCATCCGACCCGGCTCGCCGGCGCATCGTCCTGATCGTCGACAACAATTTCATCGAGAACCTCCAGCGCAATGCCGCGCTCACGGCGCTGGAGAAGCAGCTCGACACGAACTACGGCGGCGAAGCCGAATGGTCGGTTGCGGCGATCGGCCACACACTGACGGTCGTTCAACCGTTCACGAGACAAAAGTCGCTCATCCGCGCGGCGATCGAGCGGGTGAAACGGATGCCGACCTTCCTCGGACATCACGAGATGGACCGTTCCATCCTTTCGGATCGCACGCGGAAGGGGATGGACTTTGAGAGCGACTCCTACGATTACGGCGAAGTGGTCCGCTTCACCTCGCGGGAGCAGACGTTCCGGGCACTGCAGTCGCTGCAGAGCACCGCACGCGCCGTCGTCGAAGTGGCCCGCGCCCACACGGCCGACGAAGGAAAGAAGTTCATGATCCTTCTCACGGGCGGCATGGAGAACAACACCTCGTTCACCGTGTACGACAAACCTTCCGATCAGGAGTTGCGCGCGCTGCGCCGCGACAAAGAGCTGGTCATCGACGGGATCGTTCACGAAGCGAATGCGGCGAACTTCACCATCCACGTCATCAATGCCCGCTCCCGAGGCATGCAGGCGCCGCAGCATGACGTGGAGAACAAGTCGTCAGGAATCGACACGCCCAACTTCTTCCAGCGGGGCGGCGGCAACGATCCCATCGACGTCGCGGATGTTGACTCGATCCCGCTTCAGATCGCCCTCGGCACCGGCGGAACCTACCTGCCGTCGAACGACGTGCGCCATTCGTTCGAAGTCGTCGAAGCCGATACCTCGAACTTCTACTCGCTCGGTTACTCACCGGAACACAACGGCGACCGCAAGTACCACAAGATCCACGTAAAGGTGAGACGCCCGGGCGTCACGGTCGCCAACCGCATCGGCTATTTCGATCTGACTGCCGACGACCGCCTCGAACAAAGCCTCCAGGAGCGGATGACCTTCGACCAGGCCATCGGCCCGCTGCCGGTGAAGCTCTCCTTCGGTTCATCGAAATCGATGAACAAGAATGCCATCGTCCTTCCGGTCGTCGCCGCGATGCCAATGCAGCGCATCACACTGCTGCCGCGCGATGAGACGCTCGTCGGACGCGTTCACGTCTATCTCTCCGTGTTCGACGAGAACGGACGCAATGTCGGGTTCCATCACCAGTTGCAGGAAGTCACGGTCGCGAGCGACCGGTCCAAAGAACCGGAGCAGAACTTCCGCTACACGATGAACGTCCGCCTGAAGAAGGGCACGTTCACGGTCGTGATTACGCTGCGCGATGAGCTATCGAACGAGCTCGGAAGCGCCGTCCAGGACGTGCGGCTGTAATCACGGAATCGGCTGATTCGGATCGAGGGCGTGCGCGCGCGCAAAGCTGGCGCGCGCGCCCGCCTCATCTCCGAGACAGGCCTGAGCGAGACCGGAAGCAGCGTAGGCCAACGCGTTTTCGGGCCGTGCCGCGATGGCAGTCCTGAAGTCGTCCAGCGCGCCCGCGCAATCGTGCGCCTCCATCCGGTAACGGCCGCGGAACATCCGCAGCTCGGGTTCCGACGGCTTCGCGGTCACCGCGGCGTCGAGTAGATGAAGGCTGCGGCCGCCGCGGCCGCTCTGCTCATACGCGATCGATCGCTTGATGATGAACGTGACGGCGTCGGCTAACCCATTCTCGGCAGCCGCGACCACAAGACGATCGGCGCGATCGAGATCGCGGCCGGCGTCGAACAGCGTCTCGCTTTCGTTCCACATTGCCGACGCGTAGTTCGGATCGACGGCCAGGCTTTTATCGAACGCGGCGATGGCGTCATCGATCCGATGCTCGTTGCGGAGGATGAGGCCCTCGTTGTTGAACGCGCCGGCGGTCTTCGTTCCGACGGCCGTGGACGCGGGACGGGTGGATTCGCCCGAACCGATGTATCCGAGCGCTTTGAGTTTGGCGATGTCTTCCGAACCTTCGTTTCGGTTCCGCGGCGGCGGAGGAGCATCGGCGCGTGAAAAACGGCCGGCGTAATCGAAGGTTCCCGTTGCAACGGCCGGCGTGCCGGCGAGCGGAAGCGATCCCCCGCGCGCGGACGGCATGCCGCTGAGGGCGAGCAGCGTGGCGCAGACCTGCCGCACGCTGCCGCGTAATGGATGATGCGGCGCGGCCGTGATTCCGGGGCCGGACAGGAGATAGATCCCTTCCTTGCGATGCCACTTAGCGGCGGTGGCCGTGGCGGTGCTTGAGATGGCCACCGGCCGGCCCTCGCGCCAGAAGAAACCGTGATCGGAGGCGAGCATGAGAATCGCGCCGTGCTGCTCCGCGATCGCTGCGTAACGTCCGATGAGATCGTCGATCTCGTGGAAGTAGCGCGCGGGGACGCCGCTGTAGCGATCGTAATCGGCCTGCGCGACCTGCGGCTGCTTCGGCGGCGCGAACGGCGCGAAAACGTGGCCGATCGTGTCCGTTCCCTGCAGATAGACGATGGTCAGGTCCGGCAGCGCGGAGTCCTCGTGAAGATAGCCGTCGGACGCGCGCCGGTAGATCTCCGTTTCGAGAAGAATGCGGCGCAGCGCCGCGGGAGGATCCGCGTAAGGGTTGGTGTTTTTCGCGAGCGCCGATACGTCTTCGTCGGTGATCGACGGCAGATACTCGCGCATGCGCGGAGCGTTGACGGCCTTCTCAGCCTCGGCGAGCGTACCCTGCGACCATGTTCCGCGATCCGGAGGCCAGACGACACCCGCCGGCCGTTCCTCATCGCTGTAGAGAAACGTGAACAGGCGGTCCGACACGTTGATCCCGTGCACCGGCTCCGCCGCATACGTGGCCCAGAGGCCGAAGACAGCCGTCTTCTTGCCGGCCCAGGTCAGCATGTTCCAGATGGCCGGCTTGAGACGCTCGTCGCTCGTGATCGGCTCTTTTTCGTGCGTGTACGGATTGAAGCGCGTGAAGTCGAGGATGCCGTGGTCGAGCGGACCCGTGCCGGTCATCATGGTCGTCCAGACCAGCGGCGAGAGCGGCGGGTAATCCGTATCGAGAATACCTCCGGCACCATTCGCGACGAGACGATTCAGATTCGGCATCGAACCGTTGGCCATGTAGTCGTCGAGGAGTTGCCAGTCGGCGCCGTCGAGGCCGACGAAAATCACAGGCTTCGCCGGCCGCGACTGTTGCGCCAGATCATTCATGGCGCGGAGGCGATCGAAACCCTTCGGCAGATCGATGAGCACGGACGTGCTCTCCGCGCGAACTCCGTCACGCGCGAGCTGCTGGGAGATCGCCGCCGCGATCTGGTCGGTCACGGCGCGGCGGTCCGCGAGCAAGGAATCGGCGGTCTGCGCACGGGCGGCTGCGCGGGCAAGGGCGATCACACGCGCGCGCAGCGACGAGCACCAACTCCCACTGGTCCATCCCGCGGGAAACGTGTCGGGGGCGTCGTACGTGAACCGCACGCGCAACGTCAGTTCGTCTCTCGTCGTCGTGGCCGTGTTCAGCGGCGAATCGAATTGGAGCCGGTCTCCGACAGTCCTGGCGGTGCAACGTTCGCCACCCGTCAACGGGCGGAGATAGAGAGCGTGCGTGCGTACCGAGACGGAGGAGCCGTGGCGGAAGATCGTGGCGGTCCCGGAAGGCTGAACGCGGACGAAGATCGCCAGCAGAACGGCGAGGACGATGGAGGCCGCCGCGAGGACGGATTTCGAGGACATAAAAAAGAGGGCCCCGAAATCGGGGCCCTCAGGATACAACGATGAAGCTGACTGCTTAGAACGTCCAGCGAGCTCCGAGACGGATGCTGCGGGGGTTCGTGAACGCCGTTCCCTTCTTCAGGAAGCTCGGGTTCGTGGCGGTCGCGCGCGCATTGGCCAGCTGGCCGCGGGAATCCGTCGTACCGCTGACGTTGAGAATGCCGCCGTCTCCGTTGCACAGTGCGGCCGGCACACCGGCGCAGATCGGGTCGGAATTCAGGTTGTAACGCTGGTCGACGTTGGTGGCCGACTGGCGGTTGAAGACGTTGAAGACGTCGACGAGGAGGTTCAGATGCGAACCGCCCAGTGCGATCGGATAGCCGGCATGCAGGTCAGCTTCGTAGTCCGAAGGACCACGGCCGAGCGCGCCGCGCGTGGTGAGGTAGTACTCCCAGTTGCGGTACGAGTTTGCGTAACCCTGCGCCGTCAGAGGAACACCGGACTGCCAGTGCGCGCCGATGCCGAGGTCGAGGCCCTTGGTCATACCGTTCGAGAACGTGTACGAACCATAGAACTTGACTGCATGCGTACGGTCGTTGCTGAGGAAGCCGTTGTTGTTGACGAGGAAGTCGGCGTAGTCAAACGCTGAGTTGATGTTCGGATCGAGCTGGCCGGTCGACGACTGGAACGTTCCGTCGTAGTTGCCCTTGAGCTGCGACCACACGTAGCTGGTGAAGAACTGGTAGTTGTTGCTGAAGCGCTTCTGCGCGTGCAGCTCAACGCCCTTGTAGGTGCGCTTGGCTTTGCCGTAGGTAACGATGTCGCCGAGGAGGGTGGCGCCGGTCGCGCCCGTGCCGGAGCCCGGGTTGGCGATCAGGTACTCGCCGGTGCTGCCGATGAGGAAGTCCTCGATCACGTTGCCGAGGTTGCGATAGGTACCCTTGATGCCGACCGCCAGGTTCGGGGCGATTTCGTAGTCGGTACCGAGCAGGTACTCATCGATGTACTGACCCTTGAGGTTCGGATCGACCGGCTCGGTGCCGCCGCCGAGGAAGCGGAACCCTGCACCGGTTGCCGCAAAAGCCGGAACGCAGCCGACCTTCACCGTGGCGGTGCAAAGGCTGGTCGACGGCGTGAAGTTGGTCGGCGTCGGGTCGAGGTTGGCTGCGTCAAGCTGCAGCTCGCCGCCGAACGCGCGGAAGTTGATGTCCATCGGGATGTTCTCGTAGAAGCGGCCGTAGTTCGCATACACCTTGCTGCGGCCGTTGTTCGCCGGATCCCAGATGAGTCCGAGGCGGGGCGAGAGGTTGTGCTTCAGGTTGATGGCGGTGGCGCCGGTGCGGTCGCCGACCTTCTGCTGCTCGAGGCGGAGTCCGAGGTTCAGGGTCAGGTTCGTGAGGACTTTCCACTGGTCCTGACCGTAAATCGCGGTGCTCGTATCCTCAGGAGACGAGGCAAGCGGATTCAGAAGGTTCGCCGAGAACGTCGACGGATCATTCTTGTTGAGCGTCGCGCCGAGGTCGTTGATGTATCCCTCGTGAACGTAGTAAACCTGCCCGGTGGCAGGGCACGCGTTGTTGACGAGAGCCACGGTGCAGCGCTTGAAGATGAAGGCGCCGCCGCTTTCCGTGTTGGCGTTGACCGCGTCGATCTTTTCCTGGTCGGCGCCAACCTTGAACTGGTGCTGACCGAAGAACGCGCTGACGTCAGCCTTGACGATTTTGCGCTTGTAATCCTGATTCTGGAAGAGACCGAAACCGCCGGTGACCACGGTCGGAACCTGGGTGCGGTCGCTGACGCGGGCGATCGAAGTGCCTTCGCCGGTAACGGTACTCTTCTCAACGTGCTGGCCGGCCTCGGCGTTGATGTTCCAGTTCGTGCCGAAGACGCCTGAATAGCGGCCGGTGTAGTCGGCGCCGCCGGTCTTGACCGCACCAACATAGGTGCTGGGCGGGCCGGCGATGGCGAAGATCGCGCCGGAGTTGGTGCTCGGGTCGCCGAGAACCGACACGTTGAACAGCTGGCTCGAGGTGAGCGAAAGGCTCAACTTGCCCGCGTACAGATTGCGCGTCAGGGAGCTGCTTGCAGTGCCGCCGACCGGAACGGTGCAGGTCGGGCAACCGAGAACGACCAGCGGGGTGTTGATGCGCGTGCTGATGTCCTTCTCGCTGACGCGGTCATACGCGCCGTAGAACCACAGACGGTCCTTGATGAAGAATCCACCGACGTCCGCACCGTAGTCATACCGGCGGTTGACGTCGCCGATCGTCGTGGCCGTCGTCGGAAGCTTGGTTGCTGTCGCGTTCTTCGAGAAGAGGCTGCCACCTTCGTCGTAGCCGAAGATGTCGCCGTGGAACTCGTTCGAACCGCTCTTGGTGACGGCGTTGATCGCGCCACCGGTCAGGCGGCCATACTCGGCCGGCAGACCACCGGTCATGACTTCAACTTCCTGCACGAAGTCGGGGTTGAGGCGCTTGCCCTGCAGTCCGACGCCGATCGAGGTCGTGTTCAGACCATCGATGATGTATTCGTTCTCGCCACCTGACGATCCGTACACGGTCACGCTGCCGGCTGCGGCACCCGTTGACTCAGTGCTCGTACCCGGAGCGACCTGCGCGGCGGCCACGAAGTTGCGGCCGATCGGCAGCGAACGGAGCGTCTCAGACGTGATGTTCGCGCCCGAGATATTCGACGTGACGTCAACGACCGGCGTAGTGCCGACAACGTTGATCGTCTCCGACGCGGCCGCGCTCAGCGAAACGTCGAGCGTAACCGTGTGGTTCAACTGGACCGCGATGTTGTTCTGCGTGACGGGTGTGAAACCCGACAGCGTCGCGGTCAGTGTGTACTGTCCCGGCGGGAGCAGCGTAAAGCGGAAATTTCCGCCCGCGTCGGTAACACCCGTGCGAACGCCCTGGAGGGCGGTCGAGCGGACTTCTACGGTCACGCCAGGAAGGGCGCTACCGCCCTGCTTGACTGTGCCGGCAATTGCGCCCGAGTCGTTGGTCTGCGCAAACGCGCCTACCGCGACAAAGAGCACCATCGCGAACAGCATGGCAACTCGAAACTTGTTTGAATGCATTTCGTTCATTCTCCTAACCATTACTTGAACTGCGGTTTGACTGCGGTTCGACCTGACTATTCACTTTGAGGCTGGCGTACCTCCCTGTGATTGATTGGAATGCTAACTGGCCGCGAGTGCCCTGCCTCCCGGCCGTTGACCGTAAAAGGCGTGCATGCCCGCTGCCGCTGAAAGCCTTGGACCCCAAGGCGGCGCGAGGTTAGTATTTTTAGACGGTTAGCGCAAGTCCGGCCTCGATCGTCAACCTGTCGATCCTTCAATAATTCGGATTTTCGATTCGAATGATTGGTGTCCCACCCAATTGCCAAGTCCACTCATGCAGAATGGCGCGGTGTTCCGAAAACCGGCCGCGATCCTCATCGTCGCGCTGCTGATCGCCGCGTGCCGCGAGCCCCCGCACCGCCCGCGCAACGTCCTCCTGATCACCGTCGATACGTTCCGCGCCGACCGCGTCGGCAGCAACACACCGACACTGGCAGGCCTCGCGCGCGACGGCATCCGCTTCGAGGCCGCCGACTCGCCGGTCCCGCTCACGCTTCCCGCGCACGCATCATTGATGTCCGGCCTGTGGCCGCTGCATCACGGGATGCGCAACAACGGCGTCGGCGTGTTTCCCGCGTCGCGGCAAACGCTGGGGACGGCATTCCGCGCCAGCAGCTACCGCACCGGCGCGTTCGTCGGCTCGTTCATCCTCGATCACCGTTTCGGACTCGATCGCGGCTTCGAGCACTACGACGACGAGATCATCCGCAACGTGACCGACAGCAGCGGGACCTTCGACGCCGAACGCCGAGGTGCCGAGGTCGTCGACCGCGCGCTGGCTTGGCTGCGGCAGAACGACGCGCGGCCGTTCTTCGCCTGGGTTCATCTCTACGATGCGCATGCGCCGTACGCGCCGCCGCCGCCGTATCCGCAGACGTACGACGGCGAAGTCGCGTACGTCGACGCACAGATCGCGCGGCTGCTGGCGGCCGTCGATCGCGCCAACACCATCATCGTCGTCGTTGGCGATCATGGCGAAGCGCTCGGCGAGCACGGCGAGTTGACGCACGGGCTCCTGCTCTACGAGCCGACGCTGCACGTGCCGATGATCATCGCCGCGCCGACGCTCGCGCCGCGCGCGATCCGAACGGCGGTGAGCACGGTCGATCTCGCGCCGACGATTGCCTCGCTCGCCGGCGTTGCCTTTCCGCAGCCGATCGACGGACGCGATCTCGCCGGCGATCTCCGGAACGGACACGAACCGCAACCGGCGCCGATGTATGCGGAGACGCAGTATCCGGCCACGTTCGGCTGGAGCGAGCTTTCAGCGCTGCGACTGGCGTCGACAAAGTTGATCTCCGCGCCGTCCGCGGAGCTTTACGACCTGCAACGCGATCCCGGCGAAACAGTCAACATATTGACCGATCAGCGTCGCGCGTATCGCGATCTCTCCACGCGCCTCGATCAATTCCGCGCCACCGCCGTCGCCTCATCTCCATCCACCATCGACGCGGAGACGCGCGCGAAGCTGGCCAGTCTCGGCTACGTCGCGCCGGCGCAATCAACGTCTGGCGGGAAACGCGATCCGAAAACCGTTGCGCCGCTTTTTCGCGCGTTCGAGGAAGCGACGGCGATGCTCAACGCCGGCCGCGCGCGCGATGCCGCCGCATCGCTCGATCAACTCGTGCGCGACGATCCAGCCAACCATGTCTTTCGCGAAACGCTCGCGCGCGCGCTGAAGCAGAGCGGCGACGTTCCGCGCGCGATCGCGATGTATCGCCAGGCCGTCGCGCTCGCGCCGAACGATGCCGACGCCTGGTACAACCTCGCGGTCGCACTCCAGGAAAGCGGCAACGCGCGCGAGGGGGCGATCGCGCTGGCCGAGGCAGCGAAGCGCGATCCGAACCGGCCGGAGATTCACAACATCCGCGGAACCGCGCTCGCCGAAGCGGGCAATCTCGCCGAGGCGGAGAACGAGTTCCGCGCCACGATCGCCGGCGATCCTCGCAACGCGCGCGCGTACAACAACCTCGGCAACGTCCTCTCCGCGATGAACCGCCACGGCGAGGCGGCCGATGCGTATCGAAAAGCGATCGACCTCGCGCCGCACTACGCCGATCCGCTGAACGGACTCGGCGCGATGCTCGCCGGCGACGGTCATGCTGCCGAGGCGATTCCGTATTTCGATCGGGCCATGCAGATCGCGCCCGACTACTACGAAGCGCAGCTCAACCGCGCCGTCGCGCTGCAGATGTCCGGCGACAACGCCGGCGCCGCCGCGGAGCTGCAAAGACTTCTGGCGCGCCTGCCGGCGGGCGCTCAATTCGCGGCGGAGCGCAACGCCGCGCGATCGTTCCTGAATCGTTTGCCGCCACAGTTCCGTCGTTAAAGTCTTTGGAGTATATTCGGCCAACTTCAAAACGGCTCAAACAGGAGGTACACCGTGCGCTCTCGTTCCCTGCTCCTGGTCGGTTTCCTCATCCTTCTCCTTCCCACCCTTCTTTTCGCACAAACCAACGCCGGCGCGCTTTCGGGCCGCGTCTCGGACGACAGTGGTGCGGCGCTTCCGGGCGTCACGCTCACGGCCACCAACTCCGCCACCGGTTTCAATCGGAGCGTCGTCACCGAGACTGACGGCAGCTACCGGTTCGCGTCGCTGCCGATCGGCACCTACGACGTGACCGCCGATCTGAACGGCTTCGGCTCGGTGACGACGCGGAACGTCGAGGTCAACGTCTCGACCGATCGAACGCTCAACGTCACGCTCAAGCAGGCCACGGTGAAGGAACAGATCACCGTCACCGCGGCATCACCGCTGATCGAGACCACACCGGCCATCGGCACGGTGGTCAGCCAGCGCGAAATCGCCAACCTTCCGCTGAATGGCCGGCAGTTCGCGAACCTCGGGTCGCTCGCTCCGGGAACGACGCTCTCCGTCAACAGCGATCCGACCAAGCCCGGCCAGCTCACCATTGCACTCAATGGAGGCAGCGGACGCAACGTCAACTTCCTCGTCGATGGCGGCGACAACACCGACGACACCATCGGCGGCGCGCTGCAGAACTACAACATCGAGGCGGTGCAGGAGTTCAACATCCAGACGCAGCAGTACAAAGCCGAATACGGCCGCACTACTGGCGGCGTTCTGACGGTCGTCACTAAGACCGGAACAAACGATTTCGAGGGAAGCGCTTACGAGTTCTATCGCGCCAAGAGCCTCAATGAAAAGACCGAGACCGAGAAACTGAACGGCAGCGGCAAATCGCCATACCGCCGCGATCAGTACGGCGCCTCCATCGGCGGTCCGATCATCAAGGACAAGATCCACTTCTTTGCGACCGCCGAGCGCCTCGAGCGCCCGACGAGTTACGTCATCAACACCGGCGGAATCTACCCCGAGTTCGACGGACAGGCCATTCCGACGCCGTTCAAAGACAACCTCCTCACGGCGAAGGCCAGCGCCGACATCAATGCGCGCCAGTTCCTGCAGGTGCGCTATGGCTATCAGCGCAACTCCGACATCTACGGCGCCAGCCCGATCGTTCTTCCGAGCGCGCTCGGCACACTGACGAACAATTACCACTCCGTCCTGCTCGGCCACACATGGCAGATCGGTTCGAACAAGGTCAACGATTTCCTTTTCCAGGACACGCACTTCAAGAACGCAATCCTGCCGACTTCGAATGACCCCGCCCTCATTTATCCCGGCGGCGTCAGCATCGGACAGAGCGTCAACACGCCGCAGACCACGACGCAGATCAAGCGCCAGTACAAGGACGACTTCTCCTGGTCATCGACGCTGGGGCAGATGCGTCACGACTTCAAAGTCGGCTTGAACTACATCGACGAGCCGCTCCTCGGCGGCGACTTCTCCACGGGAACGTCGGGCCAGTACACGCTGCGCGATAAGGTGAAAGGCTCACCGGTCGTCGACATCGCTATCTTCAGCGGTTTCGCCGGCTACAACACGCCCATCAAGCAATACAACTATTACGGGCAGGACGACATCTCCTTCAATAAAAAGTTGACGCTCAACGTCGGCCTTCGCTACGACCTCTGGAAGGGATTTGATCTCGATCAGCGGTCGAATCCGATCTGGCAGACGCTGTCGACGCAGACGAAGTACAACGATCCGTATCTGAAGGATTTCCAGGGTGGCAAGGGTGGAAAACTGAAGAACGACACGAACAACTTCGCGCCGCGCCTCGGCTTCACCTACGACATAAACGGCGACTCGAAAAACATCATCCGCGGCGGCCTGGGACGTTACTTCGACTTCCCCTACACCAATGCCACGATCCTTTTCCCGGCCGTCGCCGTTCAGTCGACGTACGGACAGAGCTACGCGTACCACGACGGCAACGGCATCAAGAACAGCAACGGCACATTCTTCCAGCCCGGCCAGCCGCTGCCTCCCAATCAGCAGACCGGCGGAACCGCGGTCAACCCGCCGAATGAAGTGGCCTCACCGACGCTGGCCACTCCCTATTCCGATCAGATCTCGCTCGGATATTCGTGGCAGGTCAATCCCTGGCTCGGGCTGAATATCGACGGATCGCACATCAACTACAAGGACATTCCCTTCCGCTTCCGCGGGAATCCAGCCGATCCAACGACAGCGAACATCGGCGGCTGCCCAGCCGCAGGATGCCGCCGCTTTCCGGCGTTCGGCAGCTTCCGCATCTGGGATGGTGAAGGCTTCGCGAAATACAACGGCGTAAACATCGGCGGCCATGCGCGGCTGGGAACGAAGTTCGAGTTGCAGGGCTTCTACACGTGGTCGCACACGACCGGCAACGTACTCGCCGGCGCGGACGAGTTCCGGATCACTGACGCCGGACATCAAGGCGATTTGCGCGCAGTGCGCGATCAGAGCGTCGACCCGTACGATCCTCTTTGCGACGCTTGCGTTGGACCGCTGAACACCGATCAGAAGCATCGCGTCACGCTCAGCACTCTTTACCGCGCGCCGTTCGGCATCAATGCTTCCGGCATCTTCCGCTATCACTCCGGCACGCCGTACACGGAGTGGGCCGGTGGCGATATCAGCTGCGGACCGACCGGGACCGTGCTGCAGTGCAAAGACGGCTACAACTTTGACCTCGCTCCAGGCGTGAGCCACGTCAACAACCTGCGCGGCAGCTCCTTCTCGCAGTTCGACGTCCGTCTGTCGAAGGAGTTCAAGTTCTACGGCAATTACGGCGTAGAACTCATCGGCGAGATCTTCAATCTCTTCAACTCGAAGAACGCCGCGAACTTCAACGGCAACTGCGCGGTCAACGCTGCCGGACAGTGCACCTTCTCCGGCGGCTTCGGCCAGGCCAACACATTCGCCGGTGATCCGGGCCAGGGCGAGCAGCGTTTGGCGCAGCTCGG
>Ga0157375_10000987_pt1 | contig 24606 bp, 26 predicted proteins | sample M35metaG_FD_115311 | JGI IMG/M metagenome (GOLD analysis project Ga0157375, IMG submission 115311) | Miscanthus rhizosphere microbial communities from Kellogg Biological Station, Michigan, USA - M3-5 metaG | ecosystem: Host-associated > Plants > Roots > Rhizosphere > Soil | place: USA: Michigan... | reverse complement strand
TTTCGGTCACTTGATTGACTGCTTGGATTTTGAATTCTTCGGGATAACGCGGGTTGCTCATGGCACCTCCTGATTGGCCTCATTTTAAGGCATGGAGGTGTCTACGAAACCCGGGGCGATTCACTTCGGGCTGAGGCGTACCGAATAGGGCACGACGCATTTCTTCTTCAGTTAATTCAGAGCTCATAGAACATCTCAAAGTGGGCAGTAATCAGCTCGACGAATTCTACTAGGATGGCGGCTCAAGCGTGTCCTCTGGGAGCATGTACGGCCACTGTGAATTCGTGCTACATGGTCACAACATTTCAACGTGGTAGTGGGCCTGATAGCGATAAAAATGATGCAACGTAAGCTAGGCTATTGAGGGCTTAAGGGGGCATCGCAATGGTTGTCTGGCTTCGTCTTCGACAACTGAGTGAACTGCTCCAATGCGTTTTGGAAGTCCTCCAATGCAAAGCTTACCGGCTTGCGCCCGGCGATCCATTGTGTGTGTCGAGATTCCAACTTCCAGTTTGTCGGAAATACTTCGACCGAAGCGCCGCCAGTGGACGGTGTCGCTCATGCGCTTCTGTGGAGGCTGGAAATGGAGCGCGTTCTTTCGAGCCATGATGCTGATAATTTTCGCGTCCTCCTTCAGGTTCGGCTTGAAAAACGATTGAGTCAATTTTGGACGCTATGACATGGAGCCATGTCTGACTTTTCTTCAAGGCATATGCTCTGAGCATCTGATGGATGCAGCTGCTCGATCTTTCTTCATTCATAACAGATAGCCTTATCAGGTGCACCAAAGGGTCTGTCGAATGCCCTCTATTTCTTTTCACCGCGTCGTTGCTTTGTTGCGCCGGCAACGCTCCGAGCAGTAGAGCACCTCCTCCCAGCAGCGCGCCCATTTCTTTCTCCAAGTAAATGGTAGGCCACACGTCATGCAGGTTTTGACTGGGAGCTCACTCTTTTTCAAAACGACTGACCTTCATCCAGTTTTGCGAGTAACAACTCGCCGCGTCGCCATAACGCCTGCTGTTTGGATTCATCCATGTGGTCGAGGTTTTTATAAATCATGGCCATGCGCTGGTTGCCGCGAAGGCGGTCGCCGTGGCGCATCAGGAAGTGCCAATAGAGCGAGTTGAACGGGCAGGCATCGCCTGTCGTGCTTTCGCTTACTTTGTATGCGCAGCCACGGCAATAATCAGACATACGCTTGATGTACTGCCCGCTCGCGCAGTAGGGTTTCGAGCCTAGATATCCGCCGTCTGCGTGCATAACCATGCCGAGTGTATTGGGCAGCTCCACCCAATCGAAAGCGTCCATGTAGATCGCCAGATACCACTCACATATCTGACTCGGTGCGATACCTGCCAGCAGGGCGAAATTGCCAGTCACCATGAGACGTTGAATGTGGTGAGCGTAGGCATGCTCAAGGCTCTGGTTGATGGCTTGGCGCATGCAATTCATCTGCGTGTCGCCCGTCCAGTAGAACTCTGGGAGCGACCGCGAATTACCGAATGCGTTGCCGTCGGCATAGTCAGGCATCTTCAGCCAGTAGACGCCTCGGACATACTCCCGCCAGCCGATCAGTTGTCGAATAAAACCTTCGGCAGCGTTCAGCGCAATGCTGCCCGACAGGTACGCCGATTCAACATCGCTGCACAGCTGACGAAGATCCAGCAGTCCAATATTCAGCGCGGCGCTTATTCGGGCATGAAACAGGAACGGCTCGTTACAGGCCATCGCGTCTTGGTAGTCGCCGAAGGCTGCCAGGCCCCAGTCGAGGAAGTAATCCCAGAGGGCCTGAGCTTCGGCATGGGTTACCGGGTAGTCGAATGTGTCGAGCGTGCCGTAGTGGCTTGCGAAATTTTTGGCAACTAACGCAAGAACATCTCGGGTAATTGCGTCAGGAGTAAAACGTGCGGGTGATGGAGGCCTTACGCCCTTGGGTAAAGCCTTTCTGTTTTCTGCATCAAAGTTCCATGCACCTCCGACCGGGCTACCGTCCCCATTGAGTAATAGCCGGCTCTTGCGGCGCATCTCGCGATAGAAGAACTCCATGCGCAGCTGCTTTTTGCCATTCGCCCAGGTAAAGAACTCGGCACGGGAGCAGAGAAAGCGAGAATCCGAATGCCATTTTATCGCTAAACCACAGTCCTTTATCGATTGCTCCAAGCGCCAGTCGCCGCACTCGGTGATGTGGATTTCATCCGGTCGCAAAAGTGCGCGCCACCGCTCTAACTCGCGAGGCACCGATCCAGTATTTTCTGGGTCATCGAGCTTTACGTACTGCACCTTGACTCCCCGTTGCTGCAACGCCTCGGCGAAGTGGCGCATAGCGCTGAAGATAAGGGTGATCTTTTGCGGATGATGAGGAACATGGCTGGCTTCTTCCATCACCTCGACCATGAGCACGGTATCGCATTCGATATCAACGGCCTGTAGTGAGGCGAGATCGAACGACAGCTGATCACCTAGGATCAGGCGAAGGCTGCTAGCTTTATTCATCATTACCTCTTGCAGGCGACGTCTTGCTGCCAGTGGCGCGTTTGGTATCAGGCACTACGCAGCCCTCATCGCGACACCGAACGCTGCCATCAGGATGGGGCAGCCATGCTAGATGCGGACGCAAGCGACAAAATAGGCGATAGCCAAGGTTTAGAAGTGGCCTAGTCGAACGCCATGATAACGGCTCCGCCCAGATACCAAGGCCCGCTGCTCGCCAGCTCCAAAGCGTCGCGTCTAAGCCAGTGACCCAGGTTCCATCGCCCAACCTGGCGTGCAGTATCGACTGCATTTCAACGAGCGTGAACCCAAGAGATTTTGCGTCGAAGGTAGGATCGCTGATGTCCACAAACAGGAGACGATCCGGTGCTGCTCGCGCATTTAGGATCTTGATCTCCCGGGCGCAAAGAGGGCACTCGCCGTCGAAATAAAGCGTCAGTGGCCACCGATCATTCTTGTACAACTACTGATACCTTGTATAAGTTTTCAGACAAGATATGCTCAAAAAACTTCGATGACAACCGGGCCTAATCCTCGAAACGAAATCAGGTTCCAAGCGGTGCCTGATCGGGGATTTCAGGTTTGTTTCTGGGACTGGAGCTGAGACGTGTGGCCACGGCAGCTTGCCGACCTGATTGTGACGTTCGTCGTCTCACTGCTTTTCGTTCGTCTGATAGCTAAACGTGTTGCTGATCACGCCGATAAACCTATTAACACCCAACAGGCGGTTTTCCATGTTCAATAAAAAAATCAAGAATCAGCTTGAGGCTCAAACAGCCGAGTTGTCGGAGTTGCGCCAACTGCGTGATGGCCTACACCGTGAAATGCTGACGCTGAGTATCGATACAAATTTTGCAATTACCGCCTGCAACGACAATTTTGCACAGGCTTTGGGGTACACCCAGAATCAGCTTATAGGTCGTGCCATGGCCGACATTGTTCCGCAGTACGTTTCCAAGCTTCCCTGTTTTCACAATTTTCGCGCGGCTGTCGCCGCCGGTAAGTCGATATCCGATGAATACAGGTACCTGCATGCTGACGGCTCATTAGTGTGGATTCATGCTCATTGGCAACCCGTAGCTGATGCGACTGGCCGGTTGAGTCATATCGCAGGCTATGCGACGAACATTACGTCCAGAGTGGAAAAGGCATCGGAAAACGCATCGTTCATTGACGCGCTACTGCGCTCGACGGCGGTCATTGAGTTCGATCTATCCGGGCATGTAATCACGGCGAATGAGCAGTTTTTAAAAGCGATGGGTTACAGCCTGGGACAAGCGCAAGGAAGTCATCATCGTATTTTCTGTCGGCCAGAGGAGGCTTCTTCCCAGCAATACAGGGATTTTTGGTTGACGTTGAACAAGGGTGAGTTTGTCGCTGGCCGATTCCAACGTGTTGATAGTCGGGGTCAGACGGTATGGCTGGAGGCGAGCTATAACCCGGTCTACGACACCGAAGGAACACTGCGCAAGGTAGTTAAGTTTGCAACGGTTATTACCGAACAGGTTGCCCGTGAACACCAAGTCAGTGATGCTGCACAAACGGCATTTGAAATCTCCCAGCAGACTGACGTTACTGCTCAACGTGGTGCGATAGTGGTTAACGACACTATGCACACCATGCGCAAAGTCGCTGGGGATATGCAGGCTGCCTCGGGTGGCGTCGAAGCGCTTGGAAAGCAGTCGCTGTTAATCAGTTCGATCATTCAGACCATCAGTAGTATTGCTCAGCAAACGAACCTTTTGGCATTGAATGCTGCGATTGAGGCTGCACGCGCAGGTGAGCAAGGCCGAGGTTTTGCAGTCGTCGCGGATGAGGTTCGACAATTGGCCGGGCGCACCAGCACGGCGACTGAGGAAATCGCATCAGTTGTTTTGGAAAATCAGAAGCTGGTGGATCAAACTATAGCGGAGATGGCGAACAGTAAGTCCCAAGCTGAGCAAGGTCTTGAGCTAGCCACGCAGGCAGGGCAAGTTATTGTTGAAATTCAGGACGGAGCCAAGAAAGTTGTTGAAGCGGTTGGTAAGTTTGCGACTCAGGTGGCTTAGCACGCTCAATCGTACTGCGTTGGAGTTCGCCCCTAAGGAGTTGTCGAGTGTGTGCAAAGTGAGGGGGAACAACACATGCTTGGCGAGATCGACGGTTCGGGCTTGTTAGGGTTGTCGTTGAGCTTTGGCCTTCGTTACCAGTCATAGTCACATCCGGCAAACCAACCACGCTTGGCTAGTTGTTCAGTTACGTCAATGACGCCCGAGTCACCAAAAAAACCGGTGGTGTTTGGGTAGTGAATACCTGCCAGCGACACCATCGACACCTCGGTCTTGCGGCCGAAGTACGATAGAAAATGCCAGCCGCCAGCTGTACTCCCCAGGTGTGGAAAATTGATCGCAGCTTTATCTGTTATGTAGTGCTCGCGTGAGGCGCGTTTGAGATCAAAATCAAATAGTGGCTGAATCATGGAAGCTTTCTGAGTTGGGCTAGACCTTGCTTGATGTGGCCGGCGTTCTCGCCGATGGTCTCAAGGGCGCCACGCACATTGTTTGCCTTGTCCCGGCGCCACCGCCTCCACCACAGAAGAAGTCGACAACGATCTCATTGTCCTGAGGGTTGAAGCCGAGTCCGTATTGGGTTTTGAAATCGAAGGGGGGCTTCTGCTGTGCGGACATAGGGGATCCTCGCCGGTTGGCGTGATTCGTTGAAGTGGGTGATATGCTTTGCTGCTTATCAAACAAGGACGTGGGTAATGGCCGGTAAAAAGCTTGAAGCGTTCCGCGAGTGGTTCACGCCGCGTAAGCGGTTATGGGCAGGGCTCGCTTTGCTTGTCACTGGGGTATTCGGGCCGCTTTTGTATCCAAGCATAAATGGCTATTGGAGTATCTTTATTGCTCCTGGGATCATGTTTATCTGCAATGCAAGGAATCCCGAAGCTCGCGATAAGCGCTGATAGCCTCGCCGTCTGGTGCTGTTCGGCGATAGGGGGATTACGGGGGACCGGCATGGAGCTGGATTAAGGCGTGTTGCTTGTTCCGCAGTTGCGGCGGTCTTCCCGGTAGCGCTGCGCGTCGCTTATGAACCGACCGCAAGCGGCTTCTGGATGTAAAACTCAGCTGCGTCGGGGTATTGGTCCAGCGCTTCGCTCAGCGTCACATACTGGCAGTCAACACCTACTCTCGCGCTCTGGCATCCACGTAGGCCTTGGGCCACGGGATGTCGGTGTCGCGGTGATCGCAAGCGCCGTCCCGCGTAAACACCTGGGCCTTTGCCAGGTCGGTGACGTACCCAGAGCCACCAAAGCCCCAGAACGATAAGCCGTCGCCGACGTAGGCGTGACTGTGGCTGTCTTGCAGGTAGAACTGGTCGTCCGTGGATTATCTCCAGTTAGGCGCCGGCCTCCGGATGCAGCGAGAAGGATTCTTATTGAAGGTCGCGGCGATAAACTCAGCGCATTCTTAACAGGGAGCATCGCTGCAATGGAACTGAAGTCGCCGAGCAAAAACATATGGATAGTGGGCGACGCCGGGGTGATCGCTGGCGCCGCCATCATCGCCACCAACTCAGAAGGTTTTGTGCATACCTTGGGTGTTGGCATTCTTGCAGGGGGGGCTGCCGCTTTCGCTGCAGGTGGCCGGTTTGTTGGTGATACCTTCACGGCCCCATCGATGTTTCCGTAATTGAGCAGGCTGACAGTAAACCAGCATAGCTTGATCGGAATTGATCAACGGCGGAAACGAAATTTTGACCACCCATGCTTGTATTTAAATGACCCCGTGTCTCCTCGAAGGACATAGAGGGACGTCCGGTAAAATGCTGTAAATCGAGAGAAGCCGAAGCTTCTTATCTTTTTGTAGACCCAAACCCATCCGTGGTGATTGGTAGTTTTGGTGGGTCTCAACACCATTGACGCGTTCCTTGTAGGGTTAATTTGGCGCAGATGATAGCGATGTGCCCCAACGCAAAGGCTGTCAATTAATAACGGAGCGGAACTTCTTGTCGCGACGGGGTCTTTGGCCAAATTCGTTTGAATACAGCGTCTTGCCAACCTTATCCAACTGAGTTGGTTTTTACCCTTGATCCCGCCTTGTATGCGGGTTTTTTTCGCCTGGAGAAAAGACAATGGCACGAATTTCAGCTATCCAAGCGGGCAGTCGTGACGCGTTGGCCTTCCTCGATATGCTCACTTGGTCCGAAGGGACCAGCACATCGCCGGCCACCGCCCTGGATGGCTACGACGTCATCGTGACGGGCATCGACAGGAAGCGTGAGATCTTCACGGATTTCAGTGATCACCCCCTTCGCAAAGGGACGATGCTCGAAGGTCATCAACAGTAAGGGGCTGACATCTAATGCCTCGTGCCGGTACCAGCAGATGCTCAAAGATTGGCCGTATTGCCGAACGCTGCTGGCTCTGTCGGACTTCAGCCCGATCAGCCAGGACCTGCTGGCTTTGCAGCACATCCGCGAATGCCGCGCACTACCGGACGTGCATGCAGGTCGGGTCGGAACCGCAATCGAAAAGTGCCGGATTATTTGGGCAAGCCTGCCTGGTGCAGGGTATGGCCAGCGTGAACACCTGCTTGGCGATCTGATCCAGCAGTACCCCTTGGCGGGTGGAGCACTGTCATGACGGCATTACGGAAAGTGTCCCAGCGCAAGCGCAACATACCCTTCGTCATCCGTTTCCCGTGCTTGTTGATCAGTAAGTATTTGGAATGGGCGCGCACGTCCCTTTCTGTTATCTCCCTAACCAATTTCCCGAGGCTGTTTTCTCCGGCTTCTGTTCGCATCAGAATTCTGAGTGTCTGCCCGGTTTTGCCCTGGGTCACCAGGAGTAATCGCCTGCGGTATCGCCGCTACGCATGATGATCACATCGGCGGGGCGCTGGCCGGTCAGATAGGCCAGATCATCTTTGGTTGATCGCTAGCAAAAACTGACCGTCGACACTTTGTGACCCGCGCATTGGAGTAGGGATTTCCCTAACCGCTTTTCCAGTATTCCTACATTTGAATAGGGATGATCTGATGGTTGCATTGGTGTCAATAAGCCACTATTTGGCCAGGGGCTCATAACCTGTCCACCAGAGGCGACAGGTTATGAGCGGGAGACAGGCAGTGAGCAAACAGACTCCATCCATTCTGCAGCTTTTGCCCGGTTTCGCGTGAGGAGTGCCAGCCTGCTGAACTACAACGATCTTTATATGACATCAATTCTTCGAGCTGACTGATTCCGCTTGTGAATTTCAGGTTCCGAAGTCACGAGAAATCGAGCCGGTAGGTGCGTTGACGGCATTGTTCGACTTTTACGGATGTTGGCTGCCGAAGTAGCGTCCATGTTGTACCGACCTTCCTCAGAGAGATAAAAATGAACATCAGGAATATGAATCTGGCTCCAAGGTCTGCCGCCTTCTTCTCACTCATTGTCCTAGTGGTTTTTGCTCTGGGCATTGTCGCCGTGATGCAAATGGGCAAGCTTCGAGAGTCGGAGCAAGATGTCGAAACTAATTGGATGGCGAGCATCCGTGAGATTGGCAAGATGCAGGTGGGCGTCTTGCGTCTGCGTCTGGAAAGTATCCGTATCACCGTGACCACTGACGAACAACAGCGCCAAACCCGCATCGCTTCGTTGAGCGGCTACCGCAGTACGCTGAAGGACACCATCAGCCATTACGAGCCCCTGGTTACCGGGCCGGCAGAGAATGAGCTCTACCGGGCAGTCGAAGGCGATGTGCAGCAGTATTTCAAGCTGTTGGATGAGCTGGAGCCTTTGTTGCGAAGTGGTGATGACGCCGCAGCTGTTGCCCTGATCAACACCCGCATCAGTCCGATGACCAATACCCTGCAAGACAACCTGAACAAGCTTGCGGACTTCAACGATGAGGGCGCCAAGCGTTCAGGTCTGGATGCTGCCGCGACGTACAGCAATGGTGTGACGCTGGTGATTGGCTTGCTGGTGGCGACCGTCATACTTACCGTGGTGCTGGCTGCAATGCTGACCCGCAGCATTACGACGCCCATTAGCGATGCGTTGGCCGTGGCCGAGCGCATCGCCGGCAGCGACCTGTCCAAGGAGGTCGTGATCATTGGCCGTGATGAAGCCGGTCGCCTGCTGGCCGCTTTGGCGAAGATGCAGGGCAACCTGCGGGAAACCATCGCTCGTATCGCCGATTCTTCCACCCAATTGGCGTCAGCCTCTGAAGAAATGACTGCTGTAACCGAAGAGGCCAGTCGCGGGTTGGTGCGACAGAACGATGAGGTCAATCAGGCCGCGACGGCAGTGACCGAAATGAGCGCTGCGGTGGACGAGGTGGCACGCAATGCCGACGCCGCCGCCCAATCTTCCCGCGAGTCCATGGAATTCACGCGCTCGGGTATCGAGAATGTGGCGCAGACCCTCAAAGCCATCGAAAGTCTGGCCAGCAACGTGGCCAGCACGGGTGACCAGGTCAAGGCCTTGTCAGGCAAAGCTCAGGACATCAGTAAGGTGGTCGAAGTGATTCGCGCGATTGCCGAGCAGACCAACTTGCTGGCGCTTAACGCTGCTATTGAAGCTGCCCGCGCGGGCGAGCAAGGTCGCGGCTTTGCGGTGGTGGCTGATGAAGTGCGTGCCCTGGCCCACCGCACCCAGCAGTCGACCCAGGAAATCGAACAGATGATCAGCGCGATTCAGGCGGACTCGACCCAGGCAGTGGGCGCGATGAACGTCAGTGCCCAGATGGCCAGCAGCTCAATCTCTGTGGCACAGAATGCCGACCTGTCGCTCAAGCAAATCGCTGAGGCCATAGCCCAGATCAATGATCGCAACCTGCTGATCGCCACCGCCTCCGAAGAGCAGGCTCAGGTGGCCCGCGAGGCGGACCAGAACCTGACCAGCATCCGAGAACTGTCGATACAGAGCTCGGCAGGTGCCAATCAGACCGCCAGCGCCTGCAGTGAGATGGCCAACCTGGCTATTGAACTCAATCATCTGGTGGCGCGCTTCAAGGTATGACATGCGTCGTTGTCCTGGCCTGTACTTGCCATATCAGTCGCACCCTCATCGGAGGTGATTACGTTTGCGAGTGTTCGAATCCCTGGTTTCCCGCCAAGATTCAAATGAAAGCCCTGCACTGCGGGGCTATTGCGTTTCTGGGGGGCTGGTACCGCCGCCCTCTGAAAATATGATCGTTTCCGCATCATTTCAGGCAGTTGCCGCAACTCGTGGCGAGTTACGGTTAGCCGGATGGCTTTACGATCTGCGCGCCACATCGGTAAACCGTCTCGGTTACTCGGTCGGGCCTTGCTGGTAGTGGCAGAAGAGGGCATGCCCGCCGATGCCCGGACCGGTATATGCCGAGCCAGCCGATGGAGGGCACGCGTCTTACCCCAGATAGGCGCCGCCCTGACCACCGGATGCAGCGAGTCGGAAGAAGGCGAAACTAAAACCGACAATACCGTCTACCTTTCAAGGGGTAATCCCTTTTGGAGAAAACGGTCATGTTTAAATCTCGCTCGCTTGTAGCCGCTGTTACCTGCCTTGCTTTGGCTGTTGGCTCTGTGGCGGCTGTGGCCGACCCTGGTAATGGGAAGGGCCAAGGCAATGGAAAAGGCAACTCCCAAGGTGGCCAAGGCCATGGCAACCAGGGTAACAAGGGGAAAGGTTCGAGCGGGGATGATTGGGCGCGCGGGCCTAGCATTGACCGGGGCGGCGTATTGGGGGTGGTTGGTGGCTATCGTGACTATTGGCGCCCAGGTCCGTCACTGCCGCCCGGAATACAAAAGAACCTGGCTAGGGGAAAACCTCTTCCTCCAGGCATCGCCAAGAAGCTGGATGGCCGGTTGCTAGGCAGGTTGCCCCATTACGACGGCTACGAGTGGCAACAAGCGGGCACCGATTTGATACTGGTGGCAATTGCCTCCGGCATAATTTACGAGGTGCTCAACGGAGCATTCGATTAAGGCGATAACGCTTCAATGATTTCGTCGCCCTGCTCAGTAATGCTCGCCCTCAACCCTGAGTGTTAGCCCGATAGTCGCGGACACCAGGGCGTGTTGCTCAAACCGGCAGGCGGAATTGCTTACGCAGGGCTTTGTCGAAGAATCCTGCGGGGGCAAAGCGGCGCAGCAGACTGATTTGTCGCGCTGTCTTGCCGGCCGTGTAGCGATGCTGAGGCTGGAAATCGGTCGCCGCTTTGACTATGACCGCTGCCACGACGTCAGGAAGATCGGCTTTTGGCATCACCTCGCCGAGTAGTGCCCGGAACCCTGATCGAGCCTGATCGTACTCTTTCAACGGCGCGTCCGGTTCAATGCTGTTTTGATCGAAAACGGTACGCACGAATGCCGGCTCGATGACCGAGACGCGAATATCGAAGGCTCGAACCTCGTGATCAAGGGATTCCGAATAGCCCTCTAGAGCGTGCTTGACCGCCGAATAATGAGCGGAGTAGGGCGCGGGTATTAATCCCAAAATAGATCCGATATTGATGATGCGCCCTTGGCCACGTTGTCGCATCGAAGGCAATACCGCGTTGGTCATACGGATTACGCCGAACAGATTGACATCGAACAATGCCTGCACCTGTGGGATCGAGAACTCTTCTGCACCGCCCAGCAGGCCAATGCCGGCATTATTGACCAACAGATCGATCCGCCCGGTCTGGGCGAGCACGCTGGAGACGAGAGCACTGACAGAGTTGTCGTCTGTCACATCGCAGGTGAGCATGGATACCTGTGTTGGGCTGGCACCAGCCTTGCGACTCGTGCCAAATACCCTATACCCAGCACGCAGCAGAGCCTCGGCAGTCGCTTGGCCAATCCCGGATGATGCACCGGTCACTATCGCGGTTCTTTCGGAAGAGGTTTTCATTGGGTGCTCCAGTGTGTCCGTGAGTTGCTTTCGGCTATAGCAAGGTGTGAGTTCAACGTTATTGCTCCAGCATTAATGGGCGCAAGACTACTGTTGGCGGTGTTGCTCGCACACGTCTGACGGCAAAAGACATGAGCCCTCGCCCTGAGCTTCAGTTATCGAGTACTCGTTGTAGTCATATGAGCTTAATGATCACCTTACCTTTGGCTCTGCCCCGTTCCACATAACTCAAGGCCTCAGCCGTTGACTCGAAAGGGAAGGTCCGGTCGATGACAGGTGTGATAACGCCAGACTCGACAAGCGCAGTGATTTTCTTCAACTGAGCGCCGCTCGCACGCATGAACACGAACGCATAACTGACGTTCTGTTTGCGGGCTTTTCTGCGTATGCCGCTGCTCAACAGGCGCATTACCCAACCCAGCCCCCAGAACAGCTTCTGTTCTTTTGCGAACTCCGCCGTCGGTGGCCCAGAGATAGAAATAAGCTGGCCGCCAGGCTTGAGAATACTGAGTGATTTTTCCAGCTCGACCGGGCCGAGGCTGTTCAATACGACATCGTAGTCGCGCAAGACGTTTTCGAATTTTTGCTGCGTGTAGTCGATGACGACGTCTGCTCCCAACGCCTTAACCCAAGCCACGTTACTTGTACTGGTCGTCGTCGCAACAAAGGCGCCCAGATGTTTTGCAAGCTGGATGGCCACTGTGCCGACTCCACCGGAACCTGCGTGGATAAAGACTTTTTGCCCCTTCTTCAACCGGGCTGTTTCAACCAGCACCTGCCAGGCGGTCAGTGCAACCAAGGGAAGAGAAGCCGCTTCTTGCAGGGTGATATTGTTGGGTTTCAGCGCAAGGGCACTTTCCTCCACCGCAATCATCTCGGCAAAGGTGCCAATGCGCGATTCGGGTGGGCGTGCATAGACTTCGTCACCCGGCTTGAAGTGCTGCACGCCCGACCCCACGCGAACCACGACGCCGGCTAGGTCATTACCCAGGATCAAAGGGAATGAATACGGCAGGATCAGCTTGAATTCGCCTTTGGCAATCTTCGAATCCAGCATATTGACGCTACTGGCATGTACTTTGACCAGCACGTCGTAGATGCCTGGTTCAGGTACCGGTACCTCGCCAATATGTCCATGGTTCTCGCCGTAGCGGTCGATCAGGAAGGCTTTCATGCTTCAGTTCTCTGGCTTCAATGGGCTGACAGCATGCGCACCCCAACGTAATGTTAGAACCTTTGCAACAAGCGCCTTTACCTCAACGTATGCGTATCAGCACTTGCAGCGTGACAATCACGCCTGGGCTTGATAGCGCTCGGCGACTACCGATTGGCGAATCTCTGAAAGCAAACCTTGGCGGGCAGACTGCAGAGCATCCCAACGCGCGGCGTCTTGTAACGGCGGAATGGTCACCGGCTCGCGACGATCAAAACCCACCAGCGCAGCATCGACCAGGTCGCTCACGTTCATGACTTCGCTCAGGGTATTGATATCGATACCTGCACGTTCCCAGATTTCCGTACGGGTGGCCGCGGGGAGTACAGCTTGCACGTAGACGCCTTTGGGCGAGAGTTCAAGGCTCAACCCTTGCGATAGAAACAGGACAAACGCCTTGGTCGCACCGTAGACGCTCATCCCGAATTCCGGCGCCAGCCCCACGACCGAGCCAATATTGATAATCGCACCATTACCGGCGTGTGCCAGGCGTGGGGCGATGGCGCTGGCGAGGCGTACCAATGCGGTGGTGTTGAGCGCGACCAGGTTGGCAATGCTGTCGGTGGATTGCTCGATGAAGCTGCCCGATTGCGCGGCTCCGGCATTATTCACAAGGATGCCGATACGGGCGTCATCACGTAGACGAGCTTCGACGGTGATCAGATCATTGGTTTGAGTCAGGTCAGCCTGGATCACGTCAATGGAAACACCGTGTTGCTCGCGCAGCCGGGAGGACAGTGCGTCTAACCGGCTTTTGTCGCGGGCAACCAGTACCAGGTTGTGGCCACGTTGGGCAAAACGCTCGGCGTAGGTTGCGCCAATGCCTGTCGAGGCGCCGGTAATCAGTACGGTTTCAGGGATGCTCATAAATGAATGCTCTTGAGTGGACGTGGATAAGCGATGCAGTTTTCAGGGCTGTTCAGCCCTGCGCGCAGCCCCAGAGACATGCGGCGGTGTTTTTATGATGTCGATCATAATCAATGCTGTCAACGGTTTTGATTGCGATCGACATCAGAGTATAGTCAGGCCATTGTTCAGGAGTCCCAGGGGCGCGAAATGAAGATCACCAAGACGCAATCGCTCGCCAATCGAGCCCATATAGTGGAGACGGCGTCAGAGCTGTTTCGTGAGCGTGGCTATGATGGTGTGGGTGTGGCAGAACTCATGGCGACTGCCGGTTTTACTCAGGGCGGCTTTTACAAGCACTTTGGCTCTAAGGCCGATTTGATGGCTGAAGCCGCAGAAAACAGTCTTGCAAAATCTCTCACGAGTACCTGCGATCTTGACCTTCCCGGGTTTGTAAATCTTTACGTGTCGAGGGATCACAGGGACGGCAGGGGAGTGGGTTGTACGATGGCAGCGCTATGTGGTGACGCTGCTCGTCAGTCAAATGAGCTGAAGGCGACCTTTGCGGACGGATTAGAGAGCACGCTGGCAGCACTTGAGGAAAAGTACCTGAAGGGGCTGGATACGATGGGGCAAGACGTTCGGGCAAAAATGATCAACTTGCTGGCACATGCCATCGGTGCCGTCATGTTGTCACGGGCGTGTCCGGATGATTCGTCTCTCGCCGATGAAATACTGGAAACGTGCCGCGCTGAGATCATTGCATCATTGCCATTGAGTGAGAAAAACAGCCTGTAAGTGGCTGGGACACGGTCCCAGCGAGTTGCCGACGTCAGTAACGCTGCGGCAATGCCCCCCCCCCTCATTGCGTGGAGGTTGCCCTGCCTCGAGCGATGGGTGCGGAGGTTTTTCGACGAGTGACGTGTCTAGATCAAGGGTTCTGAGGTTTTTGGGGTTGTCACCTCCGACGTTGGCGTCTACCCTGAAAATGTATGAATTGTTACTAACAATTTCGGAAGCGCCCGTTTTTGAGGCGCGATACTTCAGGACGAGGAACGAAACATGTTTTCACATGAAGGTGCCGCAATAGAGCTGTTGTTGTTCATTATCGGTCTGTCAGGACTGCTCTTGGTCGTCTGGTTTATTCACCATCAATATGAACGAAGGGGCGGGAAAGGCGTAAAAAAACAACATGACCGTAATGCCGGGCGTTCGACGTAGCCTGGCTGTCTATCTCCCATCCAAGCCAGCCGTTTTCGGCGGGTTCCTGGCGGCCACGTCCTGTAGGGATGAGATTCTCCAGCACTGTTCGTGCCGGCCCAGGCTGCCGAGCATTGCCCCCAGAGGATAGGGCACCACTTGAAGAAGAGATGTCTGATGTCGACGCCGTCAACTCGCTGGCGAGCGAGCATCCTGACAACTGATTCAAGCGCTTGAGCCCAGCGAACCCGGCCCGGCGCCGGGTTTTCTGCCGCCCCTCTGCACTTTTTCGAGTTTTCTGGATCTATCGTTGTGCCAGCGACACTCATACTGCGTGTGGCCAGAACAACTAGATCGGGTGCCGATGCCGCGTACTTTGCCTGTTTTTACCGCCTTTTGGACGCGCCGGCCGTTGCTGCTGGCGGTCGTGTTGATGGGGTGTGCCAGCGCTTGCACTCAGCAGCAGGGACGCGATATCGCCAAGCAATTCAGTAACGGCAAGCCCGATGAATTCTTCCAGACCAGCGTCGATCGTATGGCCACCCTGGGCATGCGCGACAACCTGCAAAGCTTGTATCTATTGATGAACAAACTTTATCTGCGTAACCCCAACCAGTGGCGTCAATCGGGGTACCCGGACGCGGTGAGCGCGGCGCGGGAAATTCGCAAGGCCATCGAGAATCGTCAACCATTGCCCGCCCTGGGGGATCGTCGTGACCTGGCGGCATTGAGCTATTCCTTGAGCCCTGAGTTTCGCGGCGACCGGGTGGGGGCGTTTATCTACGCGATTGGCAGCATGCTCGTCACCGCACACGGTGGGCGCACGCAGTTCTACATTTCCGACTCGATCAATCCGCAGTTCGTCAATAACGCTGCGCGCAACATCGAGAAGGCAACCTGGTTGCTCAGCCAACGCCAGGATGCCAATGGCGTGCTGCTGTTGTTTTCTAACGAGATCTCGGAGGAGGGCAGCAACCTCAGTTTTGCGGTGGAGTTCGGCAAGATCGTCGCGCGCCTCGACCTGCTGACCCAGATGCTCGATGAGCGCTACCGACGTATTGGCCTTAACTATGCGCAAAGCCTGTTATTGATGAATTTCCTGCCGGTGCAATGAAATCCCCCGACCTTGCGCTCTGCGCCAGATAGTGCGGTGCTTCCGTTTCCTCTGTAGGAAATGGCCTATCTTGCATCTCGCAACTTGAAACGCTTCCCGGTCGGCAATAGCCTCGGATTTTTCTTAAATATGAGGCCCTACCTTGGGTAAGCGAAAAACGGTTTGGCCCACTGATCGCGAGATTCGCCTGCGGTTTATGCTCTTTGCGGTGATCGACGCCGCGCGTGTCCATGGGGTTGCTGCCGAGCTGCTGTTGAACGCGCACACGGTGCTGCGAGATTCGCCGACGGAGATGCAATTGCGTGACGTGCTCAGCGACATCCTGGCCACCGATGAAATGCAGGGTTTCAGATTCCCGGCGGGGTCAGAGGCTGACGATTTTATGCGCGCACTGGAGCCGTCTGCCGATTAGTCGCCGGGCTCAGCTTGGGTCGGCAATGTCTTGAGTCGCCTCGTCGCTGCCCGAGTTGCACGTCGGCGTCGAGGCAAGGGATGGGTGGGACGTCCTGCCCAAATAGCTCGAAAACCGGGAAAGGGTGGAAATCCTGATCATCTTCACGCGGCGAGTCAGTATCACCCTGGAATTGCAGCACCGCCCGGTGTGACGCCTCGCCAGAATTTGTTCGCGTCAGTTAGATCGTTTATTTCCTTCAGGAATGGGGCTATTGCCTGATCGAATATCTATTGCGATGTAATTGATTTGATAGCAGCCACCTTGGAAGTTGCGGCGTCGTAATCGACGTTATCGCAACAAGGAGGGCTGCATTATCCGATTGAAACCCGCTCAAACGTCATTTTCCGCTGCTGGATCACCTTCTTGCGTCGTGACACCCGCGCTCTAGAATCGGCCCCCAGAGCTTACTCATTTCCTGTCGATTACGGAGTTTCGAACATGATGAATGCCATGCAGATGCCAATGAACACCTCCATGCCAATGATGCCGATGATGGGCATGCCGATGATGATGGCGACCATGAAGTGCGAAATGGCCAGCGACGCCATGATGTGCACCATGAAGCCGGCAGCGGGCATGGATATGGCTCAGTTCAAGACCAACGCCGAAATGATGGCGATGATGATGAACTGTGGCATGCCCATGATGATGCAGTGTGCCAACCTGTCGATGATGTGCATGTCGGCCGACGCCATGGCCATGATGTCGAACATGAACATGCCGATGATGATGCCTATGGGCATGTCGATGCCGATGATGAAGTGCGTGATGGAATGCACGATGCAGGCTGACGGCATGCTCTGCAAAATGATGCCGATGCCAGGCATGAGCATGGACATGATGAACAACTGCTGCATGCTGATGAACAAGATGATGAACGACTGTGCCATGCCGATGATGATGAGCTGCAACGGCATGCCGATGATGTGCTGCACCTGCTGACAGGTTCTGCATGCTGAAAAACGCCCCGATTATCCGGGGCGTTTTTTTTGGCGCAAATTAATCCAACCGTTCCGGATAGGTGATCACCAGAAACGCCACCGCCTCGCTGTCCGATGGGTTGCGGTAGCGGTGGGGCTGGTCGGCATAGAACAGGATCGAGTCGCCGGTGGAAAGCAAATAGCGCTCGTCGTTGACGCTGACCTCCAGCACGCCCTGGGCCACCACCAGGTTTTCCTGGATGCCCGGGCCGTGGCCTGCGGAAATTTCTTCGCCCAAGGCGCGCAGGCGAATCTCATAGAATTCGGACTGGCGCGCCGTATCGTAGGGAAATAACGCGCGGCTGACGAAGGCCCCGTCAGCACTCACCAGGCGCTTACTCTGTTGCGCCGGCAGTACCTCAACCCCTTCAAACGCGCGGTCTTCCAAAAACGCCGCCACCGATACCTTCAAGCCCTTGGCGATCTTGCACAGAACCTTGATCGACGGGACGCTGCGCCCGGATTCGATCTGCGCCAACATCGCCCGGCTGACGCCGCAGGCACGTGCCAGGCCGTCCAGCGACAAGTGGCGCTTGCTGCGCAGGCGTTGCAGGTTATGCGACACGCAGAGGCTGATGACGTCATCGTCGTTGCTGGGCTTGGGCAGCGGTTCAGGTGCTTCGGGAATCACGTGCAGAAAACTCATCGGCCTTACGCCCGGCGAGTGTCGCTGGGCAGGGAAGCTTGGGCGGTGAACAGCATCAACCCGGCACGTGCTGCGTACATCGCCCACATCAACTCGGCCGCAGCTCGTGCCTGGCGGCGTTTGCGGTGGAGGGTGAAGTCGATGACGGTAGCGGATGTGTGCATGGGGGCGGTCTCGTGATGCGTGGGTGACTCAGTGGCTCCACAGTAATGCTTGCCGGTTATTTCTATAAATACTGAGTTTGCATTTGTTAATTCGATTTTGGACTTAAAAATAATCCCCGTCCGATGCTGTTGTGGGAAGGCTCTGGTCCGTTAATCAGGCGTGACCTGATGCACCGGTTTGCCTTCCCATCACTGTTCGCGTGCCAGGCCCTGGCTTCCACGCCCCCGAATTCAAAGGACTCCCCATGCTTTTGCGTCAACCTCCGCTGCTGTTTGCCGCCTTGACCCTCACTTCACTGGTGCAAGCCGAAGAACTGCAACTGGCTCCGGTCGAAGTCACCAGTAGCGAAGCCAGCGCGGGCGAAGTGGCCCAGACGCAGCTCAAGAGCGTGCCTGGCGGCACCAACTACATCGACATGAACAGCGTGCAGCAGGGGCGGGTGAGCACCAATGAAGACGTGTTCAAGTACCAGGCTGGGGTGTACGCCAAGGCGGCCAATAACGAAGGCGTGAAGCTGTCGATCCGTGGCTCGGGCCTGAATCGCAGCCCGGGTGCCCATGCCTCGGGGCTGTATGAAATGCTCGACGGCTTGCCGCTCACCGGGCCTGGCGGTACGCCCTATGAACTCAAGGACCCGCTGTGGCAAAGCCGTGTCGAAGTGCTGCGCGGCGCCAATGGGTTCGATCAAGGCGCATTGGCGCTGGGTGGTTCAGTCAACTATGTGACCCGCACCGGCTACGACGCGCCCAAGTTGCAAGTGCGCTACGAGGCGGGCAGTCGCGGTTATGGCCAGCGTGAGATCAGCTCGGGCCAGGTGCTGGGGGACGCCGACTACTACATCAGCCTCACCGGTTCAGAGTTCGACGGCTACCAGCACCAGAGCACCGGCAGCGGCAAAGGGGTCGCGGCCAATTTCGGCTATCGCTTCAACCCGGACCTGGAAACGCGCTTTTACTTCCGTTACCGCGAAACCACCAATGAGACGCCCGGCAAGCTTACGCGCGACCAGATCAACCACGATCCGCGTGCCGCCAATAGCCTTAACGCCGCCCGCGATTCGAAGCGCCTGCAACCCGGCTCCACCTGGATCGCCAACAAAACCACGCTGCAGTTGGACGATACCTCGCGGCTCGAAGTCGGCCTGGCCTACCACGACTACCCCATGGACCTGCGTGAAGGCACCAATCGCCTGAAAGTCGCCTACACCGATATCAGCAGCACCCTGAAATACATCCGCCAGGACACGCTGTTCGGGCATGCCAGCACCACCACCCTCGGCCTGCGCACCACCCAGGCGATGCCGAACAATGGTGCGTCGGAATACGTGCGAACGCCCGCTGGCAATACGGCCACCTTTGCCCCCGGCACCAAGACCCGCGACTACAGCTACCTGGGCTCCGACACCGTGCTGCACCTCGGCAACGAGCTGGAACTGGTCCCGGACCTGTGGCTGACCACTGGCCTGGCCGCGATCTACACTCGCCGCGAAACCCAAGTCACCTATCCCGAAGGCCAGGCGCCGCTCAGTCAACATGACTGGGACTACGCGCCACGCATCGGCCTGCGTTATGACTTCAACCCGCAATTGCAGGTGTACGGCAACCTGAGCCGCTCGGTCGAGCCACCCCATGCCTGGTCGATGATCTGGGGGTCGAACAAATACTTCCCCGCAGGCAGTGGTGCGGCCACAGGTTTGCAACGCGAAGGCGTGAATCTGAAAAACCAGACCGCCACCACCCTGGAAATCGGCGGGCGCGGTGAAGCGGGGTTCGGCCAGTGGGACCTGGCGCTGTACCGTTCCGAAGTGCGCCACGAACTGCTCACCGTGGAAACCCAGGCGCAGACCTCGACCCGCAATGCCATCGTCGCAGAGTCCAATGCCAGCCCCACCGTGCACCAGGGCGTGGAACTGAGCCTGCTCAGCCCGTTGTGGGACGGTGGTCGCAACGGCGCGCTCGCCCTGCGCCAGGCGTATACCTTCAGCGATTTCCACTACCGCGACGATGAGCGCTTCGGCGACAACACGTTGCCGGGCATCCCCAAGCACTATTACCAGGCACAACTGCGCTACAGCCATCCGACCGGCTTCTACACCAGCCTCAACACCGAGCATTCCTCACGGGTGGCGGTGGACTACGCCAATTCCTACACCGCCGCCGCCTATACCTTGCTGGGTGCCACCGTTGGCTATGACGCGCCCAAGCAGGATTGGCAGGCCTGGGTCGACCTGCGCAACCTCACCAACCGGCGTTACGCCAACACCGTCACGCCCGGTTACGACGACAAGGGCCTGGACGTGGCCCGATCCACACCGGGCGACGGGCGTGGCATCTATACCGGGGTGTCATGGAACTGGCGCTAAGAGGGCAAACAGGGGGGAGGCCCATGCCCCGGTTAGAAATGTAAACGATGTCCCCGGTTTGTAACCTCGCATAAGCCATTCCAGTCGACCGCATTCTTGTGGCGAGCGGGCTTGTTGTGGCGAGCTCGCTTGTTGTGGCAAGCGGCCTTGTTGTGGTGAGCGGGCTTGCCCCGCGTTGGGCTGCGAAGCAGCCCCAAAACCAGGCGATTCAATATGCCTGGATAAACGCGGTGGCCTTATTGGGGCTGCTGCGCAGCCCAACGCGGGGCAAGCCCGCTCACCACAACAAGCCCGCTCGCCACAGGTTACGCTCGCCATAGAGGTCCCAATCTGCTGCGCGACAGCGCTTAGTGCAGCCACCCACATTGGGTTCGCGGTGCTTTTAGAGAGTGTGAGCCCCCTTGCCCCGATATCGTTTTACTGGCATTGTTTGCGCAATTGGTAATATTTCCCATTTGAGAAGTTTTTGCGCATGCATGACATTCCGGCCGCGCTGGGCGATTCAGTGCGTCAGCAAACCCTTACGGCAATGTACAGCGAGCACCACGGCTGGCTGCATGGCTGGCTGCGCAAAAAACTCGGTTGTTCCCAGCACGCTGCCGACCTGGCGCATGACGCGTTCATCCGCGTACTGATGCTGGCCGAGCCGCAAAACATCAAGGAACCCCGTGCGTTCCTTGCGACAACGGCGGGGCGCCTGTTGATCGATGGCGCGCGTCGCCGACGTATTGAAAAAGCCTACATGGAGGCCCTGGGAATCCAGTGCGAAGAGGCAGGCATGCCCGATCCGGCCGCGATCCACGTGGCGCTGCAAGCCCTGGAGCGCATCGCCGAGATGCTCGCCGGCTTGCCCGCCAAGGCGCGCGAAGCCTTCTTGTTGAGCCGCCTCGATGGGCTGACCTACAACGAGATCGCGACCCGCCTGGACGTATCCCCCAGCACCGTCAAAAACTACATCTCCACGGCGCTGGTGCATTGCTACCACAGCCTGCATGCGGCAGACCCATTGGCATGAGTTCCGAACAGATCATCCAGCAGGCTGCGAACTGGCTGACGCGCCTGCACGACGAAGATGTCAGCGACACCGACCGCCAAGCCTTCAATGCCTGGTGCCAGGCCGACCCTCGCCACCGGGTGGCCATCGAACGCATGCGCAGCCTGTGGGGCAGCCTCGACACCTTGCCGGCGCAACCGGCGCGGATTGCCTTGAACCGCGCATTCGCCCCGCAACGCGCGCGCGGTGCCCAGGTGCTGGGCTTGCTCGGCGTATTGCTGTGTGGCTGGCTGGGCCTTGAGCACTTGCCGGTATGGATGGCCGACCAACGCACCGGTGTCGGTGAGCGCCGTCAGATCGCCCTGGAAGACGGCAGCCAATTGCAGCTCAACAGCAACTCGGCGGTCGACGTGAAATTCGACGGCCACCAGCGTGTGATCGAATTGCTGCAGGGCGAGTTATGGGTGGACGTGGCCAAGGATGCACAGCGGCCATTCGTGGTGCGTACCGATCAAGGTACGGCGACCGCACTGGGTACGCGTTATATGGTCAAGCGCGCAGCGGACGGCACGACGGTAGTGACGGTGATCGAATCCACCGTGGCGGTCAAAGGCGAGGGCGCAGACAGCGTGAAAGTCGCTGCCGGCCAGCGTTCGATCCTCGACCACGGCCATGCCCAGGCCGCGCAAGCCATCGCCAACACCGACCCGGACGCCTGGACCCGCGGCCTGCTCAAGGTCAACGACCAACCGCTGGGCGAGGTGCTGCAAACCCTGGCCAGCTATCGTCATGGGGTGGTGCGCTTCGATGCCCAGGCCCTGCGGGATGTGCGAGTGTCTGGCGTATTCAAGCTGGACGACAGTGCAGCCGCGCTCTCAGCGCTGGCGGACAACCTGCCGATCCGGGTGGAGTACTTCACGGATTTGCTGGTGGTGGTCAAACCTCGCTAGCTCAGGCTTCGTTCTGCCGCAGGCGCTTGTACAAGGTGTTGCGGCTGACTCCCAACTCCCGTGCCAGGTGGGAAATGTTCCCGCCTGCTGCCTTCAGGCGTTGCTTCAGGTCGAGGGTCTCATCCAGGTATTCAGTGGCCGGCAGCGGTGCCGTCAGGTTCAAATCCACAAAAAAATCGTCCGGCAGATGCTCCGCGCGGATCGGCTGTTCTTCGGCCATGGCCAGGGCCACCTGCAACACGCTGCTGACCTGGCGTAAATTGCCCGGCCAAGGGTGCTGCTCGAATAGCGCCAGCACCTCGGGACTGAGCCCGGCCCACTGGGTCGGCTCGCGATGCTGCTGCCATAGCTGTTGGAACAGCGCGCGCTTGTCGGTGCGCTCGCGCAGGGGCGGTAGTTCCAAGGTCAGGCCACCGATGCGGTAGTACAAATCCTCACGAAAACGCCCGGCCTGCACAAGCTCTCGCAGTGCGCGGTTGGTGGCGGAGATGATGCGCAAGTCCACCGGGAACAACTCGCTGCTGCCCACGGGTTGCACGCAACGTTCCTGCAATACCCGAAGTAGACGCGCCTGGGTCGGCAGGGGCATGTCACCGATTTCATCGAGAAACAGCGTGCCTTTGTCGGCCTTGCGAATCAGGCCGATGCTGCCTTTCTGATTGGCGCCGGTGAACGCGCCTTTTTCATAGCCGAACAGTTCCGATTCCACCAGCTCTGCCGGAATGGCTGCACAATTCACCGCGATAAACGCCTGCCGGCTGCGCGAACTGGCCTGGTGCAGGGCTTTGACGAACACCTCCTTGCCCACCCCGGTTTCACCGTGGATCAGCAGCGGGATATCTTTTTCCAGCAGCCGCTCGGCCTGGCGTACGGCTTTTTCCACGCGGGCTTCACCGAAATGCAAGGTCTTGAGGCCCATCGCGACGGGCTTGGGCGGTATCGGTTCGCTGAACACGCGCGCCTGCACCGGCGTTTGCTTGGGCCGTTTCAACACGCATTGGAAGCGATTGCGTCCCGCCGCCTGCAACGAGAACGGCAACCCCTCCGGCTGATTGAGCAACTCCAGCAACGACACCTTGAACAAACTGTCGATCATCACCCGCGACAGGCTGATTCCCAGCAGGTTGTCGGCGCGGCGGTTGGCCGAGAGCACCTGGCCGCTTTCATCGAAGATCAGCAGGCCGGCCCACTGGCTGTCGAGGTTGCTCAGGCCAGTATTGAAGGTCAGTTGAAAATGCTCGCCGCGAAACAGGTTGAGGATCAGCCGGTTCTCCACGGTCTGGCTCATCATCTTGACCATGCCCAGGGTGTGCGAGGGCGGCAGGTAGCTGTCGCTGGACACATCCAGCACGGCGATGATTTCACGCTGGGCATCGAAGATCGGCGCCGCGGAGCCGGTCATGAAACGGTTGGCTTTCAAGAAGTGTTCATCGTGCTCGATATGCACCGCCTGGGCACAGGCCAGCGCCGTGCCGATGGCATTGGTACCGCTGGAGCGCTCCATCCAACTGGCGCCAGCGCTGAAACCGCGGGCCAGCTTGGGCTCGATAAAGCGCTGGGTGCCCCACGAAGTCAGGACCTGGCCCTGGTTATCGGCCAGCATGATCAGGCAGTTGGAGTTGCTGAGGATGTTCTCGTAGTAGGGCAGCACTTCCTGATGAGTGGTCTGTACCAGGGAATGCTGGCTTTCCAGCAACTGGCTGATGCCTTCGGCGGGGAGCTGGTCGAAGCTGGGGGGGCTCTGGTGGTCCAGGCCGTACGCACGGCAGCGGCGCCAGGATTCCTGGATTAAGGTGTCGTGAGCCAAGGGTTCGGCCATGGGGCGACCTTCTTTTTATTGTTTTGGGGTCTTGCACTATTTACCCGACGCAACGGGGACAAAATGGGGGACGGGGCAAGCTCTAAGGCTTTTTTGTAGGAGCGAGCTTGCTCGCGAAGAACTCACAGGCGCCGCGTTGATTCAGGAAACACGCGTGATCGTTGAGGTTTTTCGCGAGCAAGCTCGCTCCTACAGAAGGCCATGTACGCTTAACTGACTGGCAGCCCCGTCCCGCATTTGACCTGTGTTGATCGTTCCATCGGGTTCAAACAGTGTTGTTCATAACTGTTCATTGTCAACCCCAGGATTGTTCAATTGTTCAGCCCGATCTGTTCATTTTTGTTCGTTCCTGAACATCACGTTCAGCCCACTGCCTTGTGAATCAAGCACCTGTCGTCTTGGCATGAAACTCGCTCTGAGGACTGGCCAGATTCATTCCAATAATAAAAAGGGCGTGTCATGTCATTGACCCTGGAACATGTCTCCCGCGTCGTCGAAGGCCAGACCTGGATCGACGACGCCAACCTGCGA
>Ga0157375_10000986_pt1 | contig 24628 bp, 21 predicted proteins | sample M35metaG_FD_115311 | JGI IMG/M metagenome (GOLD analysis project Ga0157375, IMG submission 115311) | Miscanthus rhizosphere microbial communities from Kellogg Biological Station, Michigan, USA - M3-5 metaG | ecosystem: Host-associated > Plants > Roots > Rhizosphere > Soil | place: USA: Michigan... | reverse complement strand
ATCTCCCAAAATTACGCCGCTCGGCAAAGGCTGCGTTCCGGAAACGGTGAGTACATCACCAACCGTGGGCGATTGTCCTCCGACATTGTTGAGGTCGATTCGGAGGCTGCCTACGACGGCTTGCCCAATTCCTTCATCCACAGAGTCTACAGAGCCGCGAACGAATACGGCCGTTGCGCCCGGGACTATTGGATCGCCATAGGCTCGAACAGCCGTAGCAACGGGGCGCTTCTCGCCCTTCTTCGCTTCGACGTACACAAGTTGCCCCGGTTGAAGGTCCATGGCTTCCGGGCCCAAGCCGGAGGCATCGAATTCCTGCCCCATCACATTTATCCGGCCTTGCGCAACCGACTCCAAGCCGCCTACCACTACGACGTCGGCCGCACCGGTGCTACTACCAATGCTGCGGGTAATCCCAGTGCCGCCGACGCTGCTGACGATCCCGCTGCCGCCCAGTCCGCTAATTCCGCTACCGCCGAAGCCTTCGGACAGCGCTGCCACAGAGCCCATGGACACACTGCCGCCGAGCCCGCGGTTGCCGCTGCCGCCGAGCCCGCGGTTGCCGCTGCCACCGAGCCCGCGGTTGCCGCTGCCGCCGAGCCCGCGGTTGCCGCTGCCACCGAGCCCGTCGGTGCCGCTGCCAGCGAGAGCGCGGTTGCCGCTGCCGCCGAGCCCGCGGGTGCCGCTGCCACCGAGCCCGCGGTTGCCGCTGCCACCGAGCCCGTCGGTGCCGCTGCCAGCGAGCCCGCGGTTGCCGCTGCCGCCGAGCCCGCGGTTGCCGCTGCCCCCAAGCCCGCGGTTGCCGCTGCCGCCGAGCCCGCGGACTGCGCCGCTGGTAATGCTGGCGACACCATTGTCTGACTTGGCGGCGTCTGCCCCGTACGACGGCCCGCACAGCACGCAAAACGCGGCACTAACCGCGATCGCGCAAACCGACCTATTCGAAATGCGCATTGTGTTCTTCACGCTTTGCTCACTCTTCATCTGCGACCGATTGTGGTGGACTAGCTGACTCAACCTTCTCGAATGGCAACGTTCGATCGAGAAAGTGGAAAATACTGACGCCCGTTATTACCTTCTTCTTCGGAAGCCGCTCCGGCTTCTTCATAGGACCGATCCGACCTTCTTGCATTGCTAACCAATCGTCCAGCGTTTCCAAAAGCTGTTGGCATTTCTGCTGCAGATAAACGCTGAAGTGTTGGTATTGTTCTTCAGTGAGCCCGATGTCCGTTTGGACGTGACGTTCAAACCTCTTTTTTCTTCCAGGCTCTCGACTGTTGTTGAAATCCAAGGTGTCGGCCAATCGCGCTAAGACTTTGCCCAAGTGCTCGATAGCAGCAGGATCCAAAACATTCGGTATGTATGTACGCCCTGTATTTCGAATGCGACCGTCGACATCGATCTCTGCTAAGCCGGTCCTCAACAACTCGTCGAGGAACGCCCGTGGCGCCATGTCGCCGCTGTATCGCCGAACCAATTCGCAGAAGCTTGGCGACTCACTCGTTGGGTCGTCATCAAAGTGAATTGCGACCGGCAGACCATACGGCCCTGTGAATTGCGGATCCTGATTCCACCCCGCGATGACACGCATGACACGACTGAAGTTAGAGACGAACGTGCCCCGATCCGAAGCGTTCCGCAGCCGGTGAACCTCTTTGCGCGACAATCCAGTAAGAATCGCGACACGGGTGTCCGACAGGCGCCTACCTGGCAATTGGAATTCGTCACTCCCAGCTGCATCGACATAGACCTGCCGCAGCAACTCCCCCGCTTCCGGCGCGGTTACTCCGCTTCTAATTAGTATTCGGACCAACGGGTGCAGCAGCCGGCGATACGCACCTTCGAGTTGTTCGCGTAAGTCCCCTGCCATCCAGCTAACATAATCCCGTTAAGTAGGAAGATATTCCCAAAAACATTGGGAAATCAAGCTTATGTCAACGAATCCCTAAGGGTTTTTCCCAGCTATAGAACGACAAAGCCAGTGGGAATCAACGCCGAATCAGGGGCTTATCGGGGGGTAAAGACCTTCGAGCCGGAGCCTATGAATTTCGGGCTTGTGCGCAAAATGAGCCGATCAGTTGCTTCGGCTGCGCAAACAGTTTGCGGCAGTAGACTTGGCGAGATCTCACGACGACTCGATGCTAGTCGTCTTCGTAATAGTAAATGCCGACGCCGACCCGCCTGCTAGCACGATTGGGCGATTGCTCGACCGTTGCGAAGAAGTCATCGAGCTCCTCAGTAAAATCGGTGATCCGCTTGTGGAGCCGCTGGCGAACCTCAGCGACCTTACCGACATTAAGCGGATTGCTCTCGACGAACCTCTCGATGCGACTAAGTTCTTTGGGAGGATCGCTGCTGTTGAAGGCGACAGTCGACGCTAGGGCACGCAGACCGAACACAATGCTAGTGACGATTCGATCATCCAAACCTTCCGGAACGACATGTCTTCGCTTGGCAATCAAGCGCTGAGACCGGTCGAGAACAACAGCGCCACAACGGAGTAGCTCCACACGAATCGCTCCTATCGGTAAATCACCAGCGCATTCCTTCACCAATGTTGCGAAAGAAACCGGACCGCCTCTGTAGCGTAGTTTTTTTGGCAGACCATCTCGGGTGAGGTATGTCGGATTGGTAAACCACTTGTGCAATACGTCGCTAAGGGGGCTGAGTTCCACGCGCGGATTGCCCGGATAGTGGCTCGCTACTTCACGAAGTCGTCGCACTTCTTTGCGGGCAATCCCGGTCATTGCCGATATTCGCGAGACGTTTGTCCGCCTACCGCGAATCCCGTAATCGGTGCCCGCAACCTCAACGAACGAGACACGAGCGATCTCTGCAAATTCGGCGAAACTTACTCCATTTCGGAGTAGGAGCCGCGCGACCGGAAGTAAGAACGAGTAGCAAGCTTGTAATAGGCGTGTGCGTGCCGGCGACCGCTGCATTTCACTAGCTCTTCTACCGTAACGACGTTGGACACCGCTTTCGATTGACACAACGCCTCTAGGTCACAGGAGCGTGACGTACGAGGCATGAGCAGACCCTAATTCTGGTGGCTTCCGACCGATACGCGCGTAATGGGTCAAATACCCCGGAATCTCATCTACTCGTCGGGAGTTCACGAGAACCTCGCTACGTTTCGGAAAGCGACCGGCGAAGGTCGCAGCCGACGACACAGCTGCGGATCAATGCCGCTCCGCCTGTAGCCGATACTCAATTATCTCCTCGCGCAGGTACCTCTCGCGCTGCACGCTCCACGAGCTGCCACGCTCATCGTGAAGATCAGCTGCGAGTTCGACGGATAACGCGCGAGCGGTCTCAACCATCGCGTCGAATCGCGCTACCGGGTCCCCGGTCCCGGGGAGAACGACGAAGAAGGTCAGCCCGGCAATGGTCGTCTCTTGAACATTGGCGAGATCGAACGTGCCCGGCTCGGTGAGGCTCGCTACGCTGAACGCAGGCTCGCCGCCGGCATCTTCTCGATGAAAGATGCCGTACTTGCCGTGCTTGAGGCCTGCTCCGGTCAACGCGACCACAGCACGCTCCATGCTGAGCTCATCGTCGCCGCGGGGTATTAAGCGAAGCGTGATCACGCGATCCGGCGCCGCGGGCTTGCGAGGCGCGGGTTCAGCCGCGGCAACTGGCTCCGGCAGGCTCGAAGCCGCGCCGCCGCCGCCCGTAGCGCTCGAGGGATCTCCGATACTCGGTTCTGCGCGGGCTCGGCGAGAGGTGTCGGGGAGCAGGCGGCGACCGCCCAAACCCTTAGTCCAGAGATACACCCCAACGACTAGCAGGGCACCTAGCCCCAAGAGCACCCATCGCAAGTCCCACATTGCGGTCAGGCAACTACATCGCGGCGAGTCGTACTGCTTCGTCGATGTCCACTGCGACCATTCTGGACACACCGGGCTCGTGCATCGTCACTCCGGTGAGCTGATGCATGGCCTCCATGGTCGTCTTGTTGTGAGTGATGATCACGAACTGAACGCGTCCGGACATCTCGCGCACGATCTCCGAGAAACGACCGACGTTCGCGTCGTCGAGCGGTGCGTCCACCTCGTCGAGCAGGCAGAACGGGGCCGGATTGAGCTCGAAGATGGAGAACACGAGCGCGACGGCCGTCAACGCCTTTTCTCCGCCTGAGAGCAGATGGATCGTGCTGTTCTTCTTGCCCGGTGGCCGGGCCATCACGGTCACGCCCGCTGACAGAACGTCCTCGCCATCGAGCTCGAGATAGGCATGCCCTCCGCCGAAAAGGCGCGGGAACAAACGTCCGAGCCCCTGGTTCGCCTTTTCGAATATTTCCTGGAAACGCGTTCGCGTCTCCCGATCGATCCTGCGGATCGCATTCTCGAGCGTCTCGAGCGCTTCCGTGAGGTCCGCGTACTGCGCATCGAGATACGTCTTGCGCTCGGACTGCTCCCTAAGCTCGTCGATCGCCGCGAGATTGATAGCGCCGAGGCGCTGGATCCTTCGCTCGAGCTGCTCGAACGTCTCGTGCCACGCGGCGAGCGTCGCGTCTGGAGGCAGCTCCGCTATGACCTTGTCGAGCTCGAAGCCCGTCTCGGCGAATTGCTCGGCTACGGTCTCTGCACGAACCTGCACTTCGCGCAGCTGCAATCGCACCTGGTCCGCCGCCTCACGCAGCTCGTTCACGGAGCGCTGGAAAGCAACCCGCTGCTGCTCTGCGTCACGGAGCTGAGAGTCGACCTCCTCGCTCGCCGTACGCGCGTTGGCAAGATCGGTCTCTACGCCCAAACGCTCGTCGAGCTTCCCGACCAGCGTCTGCTCGTCGGTGGAAAGCGGCTCGGCCGCCGCCTCGATCTCGCCACGGAGCTCGCTCTGGCGCTTCTTCAGGTACACGAGCTGACTTTGCACGCGCGTGAGCGCAGCACTCGCAGACTCTTTCGTGCTGCGACGAGATTCGACGCGAATCGCGATCGCCTGCGCTGCTTCACGGTGCTGCTCCGCCTTCGTGCGCGACGCGGTCACACGCTCTTGAAGCTCGCGACGTTGCCCGTCCGACCGCTCACGTTCTGCGACCAGCTCTCGCCGCTGCGCTTCCGAACGGTCGCGCCGCGTACGACTCTCCTCGATCGCCCGCGTGAGCGCCGTATGCTCGGCATCGAGGCTCGCGATAGCGCTATCGAGGGTCCCGGCGCGAGCGCGCACTTGCTCGAGCTCCGCGCGGCACGCCGCGAGCTCGGTTTTCGCCTCGGCCTGCAGTTGCTGGCGCTGCGTCGCTTCGGACTGAGCGACCCCACGCGAGTCTTCGAGTCGGTCGAGTTGTGTCCGCGTGTCGGCAAGAGCCTTGGTCACGTCGTCGATTCGTCGCGACGTGGCGCTCACGGCAGTCTGAAGTCGCTTGATCTCGTCGCCGCGGGCGATTACGCCGACTTGCGGGTCGTCGTTGCTGCTGATCCGCACCCAGCGAGGCCCGATCCAGTAGCCGTCGCGCGTGATCAGCGACTCGCCCGGCGCCAGCTGGCTGCGACGAGCCACCGCGGCTGCGAGCGACTCGGCCACGTGCACGCCTGCCAGCAATGGGGCCACGTCGGCAGGAGCGCGCACGCGCGCGAGCAGCGTGTCGTCTCCAACCGTGGCAGCCGGCGTACCCGCGGACTCGATCAGCGCAAGGCCGCCTTCAGTGAGCTCGGGCAGCCGCCCGGCGACGTCTTCGATGCTGCGAATCGTGACCGCCTGCAGGTACGGCCCGAGCACTGTTTCGACGGCCCGCTCCCAGCCCGGCTCGACGACGAGGTCCTGCGCGAGACGATGGCGCTCGGAAAGCGACTGAGCCTTGAGCCAGCGCCCGACTTGCTCCGACGACGTGCCGAGTGCGACGTCTTGCAGTGCCTCGAGCGAGGCGAGGCGGATGCGATCGTTTTCGAGCTGCTCCCGAAGCTGATTCAGATGCTCCGAGACGTTTCGCTCCTGCTCCCGCAGCTGCTGTATCTGTTGCGTGGCCGTCTCGAGGGCTCGCGAAGCGGTGTCGAATGCGGCGACCAATCGCTCCTCGTTCCCGACCAGCGTCGCGAGTCGGCTTTCGATGTCTGCGGTGCTCAAAGTCGCCCGCTCTTCGGCGTGCCTCTGGCGCTCCTTCTCGAGCCGGTCACCTTGGACACGCAGCTGCTCGGTCAACGTGTCTTCGACGCCCGTCGAGCGTTCGGCAGCCGCGAGCTCCTCGCCGACCTGTCGCGTGCGCTCGCGCCAGCTCTCGAGGACTCGCTCGGCGTCCTCGAGCTCGAGCTGCGACGCGCGCTGCAAAGCCTGCGCCTGCTCGAGCCCGGGCGCGAGCTCACCGAGCAGCTCGTCGAGCTGCGCGAGCTCGACCTCGTCGCTCGCGATGTGCGACTGAATTTCGGCGATCTGCGCGTCGGTGCCTTGCAGATCCTCGGTCTGCCGCTGGATCAACTCCTTGCGGTGTTGAACGGCTTGCTCGAGACGCGCGATCTCGGCGCCGATCTTGTAGTAGCTCCCCTGCACGGCGTTGAATTGCTCGCCGCGATCGGCTAGCTCCACCCGCAGCTTCTCGATCCTGCTCTCGGCCGCGCCCTGCTCCGTGATGGCAGCCTCGAGCGCAAGCTGGCGCTCTGCGAACTGCCGCTCTTGGTCGCCGACCTCGCCGCGCAGCCCGGTGAGCCGCAAAGCGAGCAGCTCGGCGCCGACGCGGCGCTGCTCGGCCTTTGTCGTCTTGTACTTTTCCGCGTCCTTGGCCTGTTTCTGCAGGTGCACGAGCTGCTTGTCGATCTCTTCGCGCACGTCGGCCAAGCGCGCGAGGTTGTCGCGCGTGTGTTGGATCCGGTGCTCGGTTTCCCGGCGCCGCTCCTTATATTTCGAGATTCCCGCCGCTTCCTCCAGGAAGCTGCGCATGTCCTCGGGCTTCGCCTCGACGAGCCGCGAGATCATTCCCTGCTCGATGATCGAATAGCCGCCGTGACCGCCGAGGCCCGTGCCGAGCAAGATCTGGGTGATGTCCTTGCGCCGGCAGCGGCCGTTGTTCAGGTAGTACTGCGACGTGCCGTCGCGCGAGACGGTCCGGCGGACGGCCACTTCGGAGTAGCCGGCGTAAGGCCCGGTAATCGTGCCGTCGGTATTATCGAACGTGAGCTCGATGCTCGCGACGCCGACGGGCTTGCGTCCGCCCGAGCCGTTGAAAATGACGTCGGACATCGAGTCGCCGCGCAGCGTCTTCGCCGAGCCCTCTCCGAGCACCCAGCGGATCGCGTCGATGATGTTGGACTTGCCGCAGCCGTTCGGGCCTACGATGCCCATTAGGTTGCTGGGAAATTTGATCGTCGTCGAATCTACGAAAGACTTGAAGCCCGCAAGCTTGATCTTACTCAGGCGCAAATCGCGTGATCTCCGTGTGGTACGAGTCGGAAGCGCCAGACCGCATGGCTGCAACGACGGCCGGTAGTGTAAAGTAAAAAAGCGCTTCTAGGACACGCTCGACGAAAAAATCTTCGCGCGGAAATTTTGGAGCCGAGCCGTGCCTACCGAACGCCAGAAGCGACCGTCGAAAAAAATTCTCGAGACGTTCCCAAACCCGCAGTCGGATCGCGACTACGCGATTCGGATGCGCATTCCCGAGTTCACGTGTCTCTGTCCGAAGACAGGTCAGCCCGACTTCGCGATCCTGCATCTCGAGTACGTGCCGGACCGACTCTGCGTCGAGCTCAAATCGCTGAAGCTCTACATCTGGTCGTTCCGCGACGAGGGCGCCTTCCACGAGGCCGTGACGAACCGGATCCTCGACGATCTTGCGAGCGTGCTAGACCCTCGCTTCATCCGCTTGACCGCCGAATTCAACGTGCGTGGCGGCATTTACACCAGCATCGTGGCCGAGCAGCGCCGGCCCGGTTGGCGGCCGAGCGCCCCCGTCGATCTGCCCTCCGGAACCCTGGAACCCCTCTGAAGTCGGCCGCCCACGCGGCCCTTCCGCTGCGCGGTCGCGTCTGTATAATCCCGCGTTCCGTTTGAACCGTCTTGGAGGCCAAACCGATGTCTGCCAAGAAAGCAGCGTCGAAGAAAAAGTCCCGCGCGTCGAGCAAAAAGAGCGTCGTCAAGAAGGCGAAGCCGAAGGTCGCCGCTCGCTCGGGTAAGTCGTCCTCTCGCAAGACGATTCAGAAGCCGTCGTCGAAAAAGACAGTGAAGTCAGCCAAGAGCACGAGCCACAAAAAGGTGTCGAAGCACGAAACCCCGACCCACAAGGGTCACAACAAGGAAGTTGCGAAGCCGGCCGCGAGCGTTGCGAAGAAAGCGCCGATGCCTGCTTCGCCGACGTCGCACCACCCCGCGCCCCGACCGCCGATGCCGGTCAAGCGGCGCAGCTCGGGCAACTTGCTGAGCGGGCCGGTCCGCGGCTTCACGCCGTACCAGCCGAAGCGCGGCGAGGAGTACATGAACAAGGACCAGCTGGAGCACTTCCGGCAGCTCCTGCTCGCCTGGAAGCGCGAGCTCATGGAGGAGGTCGACCGCACGATGCTGCACATGAAGGACGATGCGGCCAACTTCCCCGATCCGAACGATCGCGCGACTCAGGAGTCGGAGTTCGGTCTCGAGCTGCGCACGCGCGACCGCGAACGCAAGCTGCTGAAGAAGATCGACTCGGCCCTGTCACGAATCGACGACGGCAGCTACGGTTACTGCGAGGAGACCGGCGACGAGATCGGCTTACGCCGGCTCGAGGCCCGCCCGGTCGCGACGCTCTGCGTCGAGGCGCAGGAGCGGCGCGAGCTCGCCGAACGCCAGTTCCGCGATCGCGAGGATCAGTACCGCTGAGGCTAGGCCGACGGTGAGCTACGTCGGCCGGTTCGCGCCCTCACCTACCGGCCCTTTGCACATCGGCTCGCTCGCGACGGCGGTCGCGAGCTTCCTCCACGCCCGCCAGTCCGCGGGCTCGTGGCTCGTCCGCATCGAAGACATCGACCCGCCGCGTGAAGCTCGCGGCGCGGCCGACGCAATCTTGCGCACGCTGGAAGCCTACGAGCTCTTCTGGGACGGCCCGGCGATCTTCCAGAGCGCCCGACGCGGCGCGTACGAGGCCGCGTGCGCACGCCTTCTGAGCTCAGGGCTCGCGTTTCGTTGTAGCTGCTCACGCAGCACGTTGCGCGGCGACGGCGACGGTACCCCGGGCCCCTATCCCGGCACGTGTCGTGCCCGGGCGACTCACGACGAGGCGACGGCAGTCCGCGTCAGAGTCGCCGACCAGGGGCGCGTTCGCTTCGTCGACGGACTCCAAGGACCGATCGAGACGGAGCTTGCTTCGGTCACCGGCGACTATGTGATTTGGCGACGCGACGATCTGCCCGCGTACCACTTGGCTGTCGTGATCGACGACGCCGACGAAGGCGTAACGACGGTCGTCCGAGGCGTGGACCTGCTCGACTCGACGGCCGTGCACCTGCATCTGCAGGCCGCGCTCGGTTTGCCGTCGCCGGCGTACTTCCACCTGCCCGTCGTGGTCAACCAAGAAGGCCAGAAGCTCTCGAAGCAGACCGGGGCCGCGCCGATCGGGCGGTCCGACCCGGGCACGATCGCCGCTACCGCGCTCGATTTGCTCGGCGCGCGAATCCCGGCCGAGCTGCGCGGAGCGGCGCCGGGCGAGCTCTGGCGTTGGGCCCTGACGAATTGGCGAATCGAAAAGCTGCACGGCCGGCGGAAGCTTGCGCTGCCGCCGGCCGCGGAATGAGAACGAACGGACTGCGCGACGTTAGGAGGCTTCGCTCACGTCGCGCATGCTGAGCCGCACGCGGCCCTGGCGGTCGACCTCCAGCACCTTCACGCGCACGAGATCGCCTTCCTTGAGCTTGTCGCTCACGCGCTCGACGCGATCGTTCGATATCTGCGAGATGTGCACGAGACCGTCGCGACCCGGCAGGATCGTGACGAACGCGCCGAAGTCCATGAGCCGCGCGACCTTGCCCTGGTAAATTCGCCCGACCTCGACGTCCGCGGTGATCAGCTCGATCCGCTCCTTCGCTGCGCGTCCGGCCTTGCCGTCGACCGACGCGATCTTGACGGTGCCGTCGTTCTCGATGTCGATCGTGGCGCCCGTTTCCTCGGTGATCCCGCGAATCACCGCGCCGCCCTTGCCGATGACCTCGCGGATCTTCTCCGGGTCGATCTTCATGGTGATGATCGTCGGCGCCCATTCCGACATCTTCTCGCGCGGGCTGCGAATCACCTTGTTCATCTCGCCGAGGATGTGGAGCCGGCCCTCGCGCGCCTGCGCGAGCGCCTTGGACATGATCTCGCGGGTGATGCCGAAGATTTTGATGTCCATCTGCAGCGCCGTGACGCCGTCCACCGTGCCCGCGACCTTGAAGTCCATGTCGCCAAGGTGATCCTCGTCGCCGAGGATGTCCGTGAGCACCTCGAAGCCATTGTCTTCCTTGATCAGGCCCATCGCGACACCGGCGACGGCCCCCTTGATCGGCACACCCGCATCCATCAGCGAGAGGCTTGTGCCGCAGACGCTCGCCATCGAGCTCGAGCCATTCGACTCGGTGATCTCGGAAACGACGCGGACCACGTACGGATAGGTCTCCATGTTTGGCATCACGGCGGCGACGCCGCGCCGCGCCAGTCGGCCGTGGCCGATCTCACGACGTTTCGGCGAGCCCATAAAGCCTGTCTCACCAACGCTATACGGAGGGAAGTTATAGTGAAGCATGAAGGGATCGCGCCGCTCGCCGTCGAGCGCATCGATGATCTGCGCGTCACGGCCCGTGCCGAGCGTCGTCACCACGAGCGCCTGCGTTTCACCACGCGTGAACACGGCCGAGCCGTGCGTCCGCGGCAGAACGCCGACTTGGACGCTGATCGGCCGAACGGTGCGTGTGTCGCGGCCGTCGATACGCGGCTTGCCCGCGACGATACGGCCGCGAACGATCTTGCGCTCTACGTTATGGAACTCGCCCTCGACCTGACCGGCGCTCCAGCCGCTCGTCTCGGTCGCGACCTCGGCGACGCACTTCTTCTTGATCTCGCCGATCTTCGCGTAACGGGTCTGCTTCTCTGAAATGCCATAGGCCTCAGTGAGTTGCGGTGTAAACTTCTCAACGGCCTTAACTAGCGCCTCGTCGGTCGCCACCTGCTTCCACGTGATCGCGGGACGGCCGGCTTCCTTCGCAAGCGAAGCAATCGCCTCGATGGCTGTCTGCATCTGCTCGTGGCCGAACATCACCGCGCCGAGCATGACCTCTTCCGACAGCATCTCGGCCTGCGACTCGACCATCAACACCGCGTCCTTGGTGCCTGCGACGACGAGGTCGAGCTGCGACTCCTTGAGCTCGGTTGCGGTGGGGTTCAGCAGGTACTGGCCGTTGCGGTAGCCGACGCGCGCACCTCCGATCGGGCCCAAGAACGGCAATCCTGACAGCGCGAGCGCAGCCGAGGCGCCGAGCATCGCGGGAATGTCGGAGTCAACCTCGGTATTCATCGACAGCACGGTCGCGATGACCTGAACTTCGCGCATGAATCCGTCAGGGAACAACGGCCGGATCGGCCGATCAATCAGCCGCGACGTGAGCGTTTCTTTCTCGCTCGGCCGGCCTTCGCGCTTGAAGAAGCCGCCCGGAATGCGTCCCGCGGCGTAGGTCTTCTCTTGATAATTGACGGTGAGCGGAAAAAAGTCGCGGTCAGCGACATCCTTCTTCTCGCCGACGGCGGTGACAAGCACGACTGTGTCGGCCATGTTGACCATGACCGCGCCGTCGGCCTGACGCGCGATAACGCCCGTCTCGATCGTGACGTCGTGGGCGCCGTACTTGAACGTTCTCGTAGCTCTCACTGGATATTCCTTGCGAACGGCAGAGGCGTTCCTCCGAACACGGAACGGCGGTCTGCGTGGTGATTCTAAAAACGTTCAGAGCCGGGCGAACCGGCTCTGAAACACGAAATCGAGCGTCAACGCCGCAGACCGAGGCGGCTAATCAGGTCCTGATAGCGCGTCTGGTCGGCCTGCTTCAGGTAATCGAGCAGCTTGCGCCGCTGATTCACCATCTTGAGCAAGCCGCGGCGCGAGTGGTGATCCTTCACGTGACCCGTGAAGTGGTCCGAGAGCTGCGTGATCCGCGCCGAAAGCAGCGCGACTTGGACTTCCGGCGAGCCGGTGTCCGTCTCGCCTCGGCGGTACTCGCCGATGATGGCGGATTTCTTGTCCGTCTTGAGGGGCATGCTAGTCGTCTCCAGCCGCGTTATCCGGCGGCTCAAGTTGGCCTATTCCACGAAGCCGGGCATTCTACCCAAAGAATCACCGCCGCTCCAATCACTTAACGCGGACGGGCCCGCCGTCCGATCGGCGGGTCGGCAGGACCGCAATTTAACGGCTACCGCGCGAAGACTCGGTGCGGAGCCAAACGCCGATCCGGCGTGATCTCGCCAATGGCCAATAGCTCGCGCGGCTCGCGATAGACCTTCACGCGGCCAGATGGCCAAGCCGGATCCGCGGCGACCGCCTGGCCGTGCGCGAGCCGCTCGGCTGCCTCGCTCGACAATATAACCTCCGGCCAACCGGTGAGCGCGCGATCAGGCGGCAACAGCCGCGCGTCGAGCGCGTCCGTTCCGCCGGAGGCTACGAGTGCCTCGAGCTCCTCGACCGTCACCATCGGCTCGCCACCGAACGGCTCAACCGCGACGCGCCGCAGCTCCGCGACATGCGCGACCGTTCCCAGCGCAGCCGCGAGGTCGACGACGAGCGAGCGGACATAGGTACCCTTCGAGCAGCGCACGTAGATCTGCGCGTCCGGCCATTCGTAGCGCTCGAGCGCAAGCTCGAAGATCGTCACGCGGCGCGGCTCCCGCTCGACCACGACGCCCCGCCTCGCGAGCTCATAGAGCCGCTTGCCGCCTTGCTTCAACGCCGAGTACATCGGCGGCACCTGATCGATCTCACCGCGGAACCGCCCGAGCACATCGTGCAGCGCGCCTGTCGTCGGCCGCGGCTCGTCCACGCGTTCGGTCACTGCGCCATCGGCATCCGCCGTTTCGGTCGCGATCCCGAAGCGCGCCGTGACCCGATAGGCCTTTTCCGCGTCGAGCAGGAAGCCGCCGAGCCGGGTGGCGGCGCCGAAGCAGATCGGCAGCATGCCGGTTGCGAGCGGATCGAGGCTGCCCGTGTGGCCCGCCTTCGCCGCGCCGTACAGCCTTTTTACGTGCTGGAGGACGCGATTGGAGGTGAGGCCGCGCGGCTTGTCGAGCAGCAGGATCCCGCGGACGTCCCTGCCGCGCGTGGTGGTGGCCGGCACCAACGGCTCGGCGTTAGTCGCGAGCGCGGTCCGCGCCGGCTTCGTCGATCAGCCGGCCCATCTCGACACTGCGGCGGGCGCTCGTGTCGTGGCGGAAGCGCAGCTCGGGCACCCGCCGCAGGCCGAGCGCCTGGCCGACTCGCGTGCGCAGGAAGCCGCGGGCCTTCTCGAAGCCTTCGCGGATATCGGCCGGATCGTCGTCGAGGGCGATCGTGCTGAAGAAGATCGTCGCGACACCGAGGTCGCCGCTCACCTCGACCGCGCTCACCGTCGCAACCGCGAGGCGCGGATCCTTGACCTCGCTGCGCAGCAGCTCGTTGACGAGCCGTTGGATCTCGGCCGCGACCTTGTTCTTGCGCGAGCTATCGTTCGCCATCGTTACACAATCTTACGCGCGACCTCGGTCCGTTCGTAGCACTCGATTTGGTCGCCGATCTTGACATCGTTGTAGTTGCGCACGCCGATACCGCACTCGGTGCCCGCGCGCACCTCGCTGACGTCGTCCTTGAAACGGCGCAGCGATTCGAGCTGGCCTTCGAAGATCACGACGTTGTCGCGCAGCACCCGAATCGGCAGGCTACGACGCACGTAGCCGTCGATGACCATGCAGCCGGCGACGTTGCCGAACTTCGGCGACCGGAATACTTCGCGCACCTCGGCGAGCCCAACGATTTGCTCGCGAACTTCGGGCGCGAGCAAGCCGCTCGCAGCGGCTTTGATGTCGTCGATCGCCTCGTAAATGATGCTGTAGTAGCGGATGTCGACGCCGCTTTCCTTGATCGCGTCGCGCGCGCCCGCGTCGGCGCGCACGTTGAAGCCGAGGATGATCGCCTTGGCGGTCGCGGCGAGCTGCACGTCGGATTCCGTGATGCCGCCGACGCCCGCGCCGACCACCGTGATCTTCACTTCGTCGGAGGAGACCTTCTCGAGAGCGTCTTTCAGAGCCTCGGCGCTGCCGTGGACGTCGGCTTTGATCAGCAGCGTGATCGTCGGTTTGCCGCCGGCGGCCATCTGGCTGAACACGTTCTCGAGCTTCGTCGCCTGCTGCTGCGTGAGCTTCGTATCGCGCTCGCGCGCCTGCCGGAATTGCGCGACGTCGCGCGCCTGACGATCGTCCGCGACTACTTGGACGTCGTCGCCGGCGAGCGGTGTGCCGGATAGGCCCAGCACCACAACCGGCGTCGACGGCCCTGCCTCGGGAATCTGCGTGCCGGACTCGTCGAACATCGCGCGAATGCGGCCGTATTCATGGCCCGCGAGCAGGATGTCGCCGATCTTGAGCTTGCCCTTGTTGACGAGCACGGTCGCGACTGCGCCGCGGCCGCGCTCCAAGCTCGACTCGAGCACGACACCCGCGGCGGGCCCGGTGTCCGGCGCCTTGAGCTCGAGCACCTCGGCCTGCAGCAGCAGCGCCTCGAGTAGCTTGTCGACGCCCTCGCCCGTCTGCGCGGAAACGTTCACGAAGATCGTCTCGCCGCCGTACTCTTCGGGTATCAGCTCCTGCGTCACGAGCTCGTTGCGGACTCGGGCCGGATCCGCTCCGTACTTGTCGATCTTGTTGATCGCGACGACGATCGGAACGTCAGCCGCCTTCGCGTGCTGGATCGCCTCGATCGTCTGCGGCATCACGCCGTCGTCCGCTGCGACCACGAGCACGACGATGTCCGTCACGCGCGCGCCGCGCGCGCGCATCGCGGTGAACGCGGCGTGGCCCGGCGTGTCGAGGAACGTGATCTTGCCGTTCGGCGTCTGCACGTTATAGGCGCCGATGTGCTGGGTGATTCCGCCGGCCTCACCCGCTGCAACGCGCGTGCGGCGAATGTAGTCGAGCAGCGACGTCTTGCCGTGGTCGACGTGGCCCATGATCGTCACGACGGGTGCGCGCGGCACTTGCTGGGCGTCGCCCTCGGCCTCCACGACGGCCTCCGCAAGCTTGTCCTCGATCGCGGTCTCTTTGCGCGCCGTCGCCCTGTGCCCCATCTCCTCGACGACTAGGATCGCGGTGTCTTGGTCGAGCGCCTGGTTGATGGTCACCATCATGCCCATCTTCATGAGCGACTTGATGACCTCGGCGCCCTTGACGGCCATCTTCGACGCGAGCTCCGTGACCGTGATCGTCTGGCCGATCTCGATCTCGCGCACGACCGGTTCCGTCGGGCGCTCGAAGACGTGCTGCGGATCGACGTTGACCCCCGCGAGATTCCGGCGGCGCGCCTTCTTCTTGCGGCGCCGTCCCGTCATCCCGTCCGCGACGTGCAGCGTGTGATCGCCTTGGTCGGCTTCAGCGGGCTCCGTGGCCATCCGCTCCTTCTTGACCTTCTGGCGCGTCCGCTCCGCCTCGGCGCGTTGCGCCGCTTCCTTCTCGGACGCCGCGGCGCGCTTGCGCTCTTCGTCGGCGCGGCTGCGAGCTTCCTCTTCGGCCTGCTGAGCGCGGCGCTTCTCGTCCTCTGCCCGGCGGCGCTCATCGGCCGCGCGCGCCTCCGCGGCTTTCCGCTCGCGCTCCTCGGCGTCGCGCTTCTCTTGCGCCTCGCGCTCGACGGCGTTGCGAGCCTCTTCGTCGGCGCGGCGAACGGCGTCGAGCTCCTCTTGTTGCTTGCGCGCCTGCTCCTCGAGCACGTCGCGCTTGATGTACGTGCGCTTCTGACGAACTTCGACGTTGACCGTGCGGGCGCGCCCTTGGCTGCTGCCGAGCTTCAGCTCGCTCGACGACTTGCGGTTCAACGTGATCCGGCGCGGCGCAGATTCGCCGGCATCCTTGCGGCCGTGCGACTTGCGCAGGTGCGTCAGCAGCTCGAGCTTCGCGTCCTCGCTGATCACGTCGTCGGCGCCGCCGACCTTGATGCCAGCTTCGTCGAGCTGCACGAGCAATCGATCGACCGGTACCTTGAGCACCTTCGCAAAATCCGCGACCGTCACTTCCGCCATCCGCCGTCTCCTAGCCCTACTTCGCCTGCTGCTCGCCGTCGAACCAATGCGCCCGCGCGGCCATGATCAGCTTGGCTGCACGCTCCGGATCGACGTCGATCTCGCCTAGGTCGTCGACGGCCTGCTCCGCCAAGTCCTCGCGCGTCACGATGCCGCGGCTCGCGAGCGTCAGCGCGAGCTCGCGATCCATGCCCTCGAGCGCGAGCAAGTCTTCGGCCGGCTCCGCTTGATCGATGACCTCCTCGGTCACGATCGCCTGGGTGATCAACATGTCGCGCGCTCGCGACCGCAGCTCGTTCACGATCTCGGGCGTGAACTCCTCGATGCCGTTCAGCTCGCTCGCGGGCACGTAAGCGATCTCCTCGAGCGAAGAGAAGCCTTCCTGCACGAGGATCGTCGCGACGTCCTCGTCGACGTCGAGCTCCTTCATGAAGTTCTCGACGAGCGCGCGGGCTTCCTTGTCGCTCTTCTCTTCCGCCGCCGATTCCGTCATCACGTTGAGCTGCCAACCCGTGAGCTCGCTCGCGAGCCGGATGTTCTGGCCGCCGCGGCCGATCGCCTGCGACAGCTTTTCCTCCTCGACCGCGAGATCCATGCTGTGCGTGTCCTCGTCGACGACGATGGACGTCACCTCGGCCGGCGACATCGCGTTGATCACGAACTGGGCCGGGTTCTCGTCGTAAAGGATGATGTCGACGCGCTCGCCAGCCAGCTCGTTCGAGACCGCCTGGACGCGCGAGCCGCGCATGCCGACGCACGCACCGACTGGATCGATCCGCTTATCGTTGCTGCGCACCGCGATCTTCGCGCGCAAACCGGCGTCGCGCGCGGCGCCAAGGATCTCGATGAGCCCTTGGCCGACCTCGGGTACCTCGATCTTGAACAGCTCGATTAGAAACTTCGGCGAGGTGCGAGTGAGGAACAGCTGCGGGCCGCGCGGCTCCGCTCGGACCTCGCGGAGCAGACTCTTGATGCGATCCTGCGGCTTGATCGGCTCGCGCGGGATCAAGTCCTCGCGCGGGATGAACCCCTCTGCGTTGCTGCCGAGGTCGATGTAGGCGCCGTTACGGTCGACACGCTTCACGATGCCGCTCACAAGATCGCCGGCGCGATCCTTGTATGCGTCGACGACTTGCTCGCGCTCGGCCTCGCGCACCTTCTGCACAATGACCTGCTTCGCCGTTTGAGCCGCGATGCGGCCGAAGTCGACCGAAGGCATCGGCTGCTCAACGTAGCCACCGACCTCCGCTTTCGGATCGATATCGAGCGCGTCCTCGAGCCGCAGCTCGCGCGCCGGCTCCTCGAGCTCCTTCGAGTCGTCGGCGAACACTTTCCAGCGCCGGAACGTCTCGTACTCGCCGTTGGTGCGATCGATCGCGACGCGTACCTCGATGTCATCGCCATAACGCTTGCGCGTCGCGGACGCGAGCGCGGCCTCGATCGCTTCGAAGATAACGTCCTTCTCGACGCCCTTCTCGTTCGAGACCGCGTCGGCTACCAACAAAATCTCTTTGCTCATGTCGATTCCACCATCAAGCCTGCGGCGCCAGTCGCGCCATAGCGATGTCGTTCAAAGGCACTCGCCAAACTTCGCCGTCCACATCGATCAGCACGCGTTCGGCGTCAGTTCCCGCGAGCTTCCCAGTCAGATTGCGCCGACCCTCGCGCGCGTCCCTCAGCTCCACTTTCACACGCTCGCCCGCGAAACGCGCGAAGTGCGCCAGCGTGCGCAGCCGGCGGTCGAAGCCCGGCGACGACACCTCGAGCACGTAGCTGCCCGGCAGCGGATCCTCGACGTCGAGCCACGCGCCGAGTTGCTCGCTGACCCGCTCGCAATCCTCGAGCTTCACTCCGGCCCCGCGGTCGATGAAGAGCCGCAACAATCCTCGCCGGCCCAAGTGCACGTCCAAATCGGCCAACTCGTAGCCGAGCGCCGCGAGCGCCGGCTCGAGCAATGCGATCAATTTCTCTTTGTCGACCGTTTGACCCATCGCTCTCAAACAAAAAATGGGCCCAGGGCCCATTCTCCGTCGTCCTCGCCCTGCCCAACGCCGACGCGGCGCGGGCCGGACCACATAACAAAAAGCCCCGTAAGGGGCTTGCTAACTAACCATCTTGGTTAACTTCCAGCCCTAACCAGCTGATCCTAAGTAGACTTTGCTGGCGGCTAACGAGCCGACGCACCGTAAAAGCGCCGGCTATGCTAACAAAAACGCCGACGCGGGGGTAGAAGCTTGCCCTAGTCCTTGCGGTCGGCGCCCGCCGGCGGCGGCGCCTCGAGCTTCAGAAGCGAGAACGGATCCACGCGCGCATCGAAGATCCGCACACCCCAATGCAAGTGCGGCCCCGTCACCCGGCCCGTCGCGCCCGCGAGCCCGAGCCGTTGACCACGCTCGACGATCGCGCCCGGCGCGACATCGATCTTCGAGAGATGCAAATACATCGTATAGACACCGAGCCCGTGGTCGACGATCACGGCGTTGCCGCTGTAGAAGAGGTCCTTCGCGAGCACGACGCGGCCGCGGTTCGATGCGTAAACGGGCGTACCGACATCCGCGTGCAGGTCCGCGCCCGCGTGAGGCGCACGCGGCTGACCGTTGAAAACCCTGCGGTGGCCGAAGTTGCGGCCATCCTTGGCGCCGTGAATTGGGGCCACGAACGGCTCGTTCCAATAGCACTCGGTCGTCAGCGTCGCGTAGATCGCATCCGTCTCCTTCGCCTCGCGCGCCGCACGCGCGGCGTCCTCGGGGCTGAGCTCGACGTAGCGATCTTCGACCTTGAGCTCGGTGGTCGGGAATTTCTGAGTTTTTACCGTGACGGGCTCGCGGATACCGCGCGACCGGCCGTCGCGGTAACGGAACGTGATCTCGGCGGAATGCGCGCCCGCTTTCGCATCGAGGTCTACGCCGACCACCGCAATCCAACGAGTGTCGTGCTTCGCAAGCGGGAAACGGTGCCCCTCCCACTGCGCCTCGACCGACGCGAGCCCGGCCTCGTCCGAATACGCGAGCTCGAGCGCCTGTCCTTGCGCCGCCACGAGTGCGAGCGCCGCTGCGATTTCCAACATGCTGCGATGATCGATTGCGATCGGCAGCACGTCAACGCGCTAGGTCTCGGTTCGGCGGCCGCTGCACTGTCGCGCTCGGGCAGCGTCTTGCCACGCGGACTCATCGCGGCAGGTGCGTGCGTCAAGTCACGCGGTAGAACCAGAGCTCGATCTCGCGCGCGTACCGCGCGCCAGTCGCCACGAACACATTCTTGTTGAGCCAATCGTGCGGACCCGGCGAAACGAGAAACGTGGGCGAAGCTCGAAAGTAGTATTCCGCAGGGTCCACATGCTCGCCCTCGGTCAATCGCTGGATCACCTCGGGTGAACCGTGCCGCACGCCGCGATTGCGGATCTGGATCAGCGTGCCGTCGTTCGCCTTCAGCAGATAGACGGCCTCGGCGATCGTGACACCGTCGCTGCGCACGTACTGCCAGTCCGCGCCGCCGCCGAGCACTTCGCCCCGTATGTTCACCCCGTCAAACGCGCCGTCGACGATCGGGATCATCCGCCGCAGCCCCTCGGGCGACTCGCCGATCACGACCATCTCGCCGAGTCGCGCCTTGAGCCCGAACACGAAATCGAGATCCGGCTTCACGAGGGGCATACGACCGACTCCTTCTTCTTATCTAGCGCGTTGCGACGAGCGTGACGAAACCGCGTTCGACGGTAGCCTCGGTCAGCGTGAACCCCGCTTCGCGCAGCCTTTCCTCGACCCAGGCCTGCGCTAGCCGGAGCTTGCGGTAGAAGCTCTTGGCGTACGTCCATTGGCCGTCGACCTTGCGGTAAAGAAGGTCGTGAACCTTCACGGTCTCGGGCTCGTACTCGAGGAAGCACGTCAGGATCGTGGTGTCGTCGCCGCGCACGGGAATGAAGCGGTCGAGCTCGAGCGCCTCGCGCGACAGGTCACGATAAGTGACGACGAATCTTCCGCCGGGCTCGAGCGCGCGCTTGACCTCTGCAAGCAAGGCGATCACGCGCGCTTTCGACTCGAGGTGCACGAGCGTATCGACCATGCAGACCGCGAGCTCGATCGATCCGGGCAAGTGCCGCGCGAAGTGGAGCAGGTCGTCGCGCACGATCGCGATGTCTGCATCGCCCGCGTTTCGGCGGAGCTCCTCGAGCAACTTGCGATCGCTGTCGATCGCGGTCACCGCGAAACCCAACCGCGCAAGCGGAATGGACTGGAATCCGCAGCCCGCGCCGAGATCGACGGCACGGCCGGAACGCGAGGGCGTCATCCCGCGGCTCTTGAAGAAATCGGTGTAGCGCGCGAGCGCCGCATCGTACCCGCCGTACATCCACGAATAGACATCCGACAGAACCTCATCGTAGTGCTGCTCGACGTTGGCCACGGCGTTGTCTTGCTTGCGATCGATGCGCGCGAGTATAGCGTCGGCCGGCACGCGCACGAGGGCGCGCGGACTCGCGGCAAAAAGATGCGGAGTCAGCGCACTGCGAGGTCCGCTGCCGCTTCCGCATCGGCCAGCACGAGCGCGCCCTCGCGCCGCACCCGACTGCCGACGACGCGAGCGTCGCCCGCGACGAGGCCGGCGAGCGCGGTCCGCTTGTCGGCCCCCGTCACGAGCCAAAGGATGCGGCGCGCGCGGTTCAAGACGCGCAGCGTGAGCGTCATCCGCTGCCGTCCGAGGTGCGGTTCCGTCACGACGACGTCGCGCTTACGCTCGGCCACGAGCGGCGAGCCCGGGAAAAGCGACGCGGTGTGGCCGTCGGCGCCTAGGCCGAGATGCACCGTGCCTAAGGCGGGCGGGGATCCGGCCGCAGCCCGGAGCGCATCGGCGTAACGGCGAGCCGCGGCGTCGAGGTCCCGCTCCTCGACCGGCATCCAGCGAAAGCTCCTGGGATAGTGTTCTTCGGCCTCGCGAAACGCGGCCGCGGCTTGCGTGCGGTTACGATCGGCATGGTTTGCCGGCGCAATTCGCTCGTCGACCTGGAATACCGCGATGCGATCCCACGGCAGCTCGAGGTGCGCGAGCCTCTCGAAGACTTGCTGCGGCGTGCGGCCGCCGCTCAGCGCGAGCGTCGCGCCACCGCGCGCGGCGTCTTCCTCGATGTAGCTCGCGAGCAGCTCGGCGCCCCGTGCCGCGACGGCGTCGGGGTCGGGCAGAACCTCGATCGCGAGCTCGACGCTCAAATCCGGCGCCACGTGCAGATCAAGTCGTCGGCCTCCGCGGGTCCCCAGCTGCCCGGCTCATAGAGGTGGACGGGTTGCGTCGAGCCGAGGATCGGATCCACGATGCGCCATTCCTCGAGCACGCCGTCCTCGCGCGCGAACAGCGACGTATCGCCGTGCAGCGCCGCGCCGATCAATCGCTCGTACGCGTCCATCTCGTCTTCGCCGGAATTGGCGACGTAGAGCTCGACGTCGCGCCCCACCATCTCGGGGCCCGCCTTCTTCGCAACCGCGCCGAGCGCAATCGACACCTTGTCGGGCCCAAGCCGAAAGCGCAGATAGTTCGGCGTCTCGAGCACCGAATTGTTGAAGATGTGCTGGGGCGGCGGCTTGAGCGCGACGAATACCTCCGTGCACGTCGTCGCGAGCTTCTTCCCCGCACGCAGGTAGAACGGTACGCCGGCCCAGCGCCACGAGTCGAGGTGCAGGCGCACAGCTGCGTACGTCTCGACGTTCGAGTCCGGTGCGACGCCCTCCTCGCTCCGATAGCCGACGTACTGTCCGAGCACGAGATCGTCGGGCGAAAGCGTCCGGATCGCCTTGAACACCTTCGCCTTCTCGTCGAGCACAGCATCCGACGTGTGCCCTACCGGGGGTTCCATAGCGAGATGAGCGACCACTTGCAGCAAGTGGTTCTCCACGACGTCTCGAATCGCGCCGACCTCCTCGTAAAACTTGCCGCGTGTCTGCACACCGAACGACTCGGCCATCGTGACCTCGACGCGGTCGACGAAGTTACGGTTCCAGATCGGCTCGAGGAACGCGTTCGCGAATCGAAAGAACAGCAGGTTCTGCACGGACTCCTTGCCGAGGTAGTGGTCGATGCGGTACACGTCGCGCTCGGCGAACGTCCTATGCAGAGACTCGTTGAGCTCGCGTGCCGACTGCAGATCGCGCCCGAACGGCTTCTCGACGACCACGCGTGCGCCGTCGGCACTGCCCGACTCGCGCAGGTTATCGGCGACAGTCGCGAACAAGCTCGGCGGCACAGCGAGGTAGTGCAGCGGATGCCCGGAATCGCCGAGCGTCTCGCGCAGCGCGGTGAACGTCGCGGGTTCGCGGTAATCGCCGTCGACGTAGCGCAGCAGCTTGCGCAACTTCGCGAACGCGTCGCCGTCGAGCCCGTCGTGGCTGTGCTCGAGGCTGTCGCGGATCAGCGCCTCGAACCGCTCTAAGTTGGCATTGGAACGCGCGACACCGACCACCGGGACGGCGAGCGTGCCGTGCCGAATCATCGCCTGGAGCGCCGGGTAGATCTTCTTGTGCGCGAGGTCGCCGGTTGCACCGAACAGCACGAGCGCGTCGGCGGTGCCTTCCTTCATCGTTTCACTTCTTCACCGCGCCCGGGTCCGCGGGACGCTCGACGTGACCGCCGAACTCGAGCCTCATGGCGGACAGCAGCCGGTTCGCGAACTCGTCGTCGCCCCGGGAGCTGAAACGCGCGAACAGCGCCGTCGCGAGCACCGGCACCGGCACGCCGGATTCGATCGCCGCGTCGATCGTCCAGCGTCCCTCGCCCGAGTCCGAGACCTGGCCATGGAAGCCGGCGAGACTGCCGTCGCGCTCGAGCGCGGCGGCCGCGAGGTCGAGCAGCCACGAGCGGACCACGCTTCCGTGCCGCCACACCTCGGCGATCGCCGCGAGGTCGAACTGATAAGAAAAGAGCTCGGGATGCTTGAGCGGCGTCGTCTCCGCATCCACCGCCCTCGTGACGAGCCCGGCATTCGCGTGCTTGAGCACGTTCAACCCCTCGGCGTAGGCCGCCATGAGGCCGTACTCGATGCCGTTGTGGACCATCTTCACGAAGTGGCCGGCGCCGTGAGGCCCGCAATGCAGCCAACCCTGCGGCGCGGTGCTCGCGTGCGCCTTGCTTGCGGTGTTCGCGGCTCTCGTGGCCGGCCGCTCGGCGGACGCCGGCGTCTCGCCGCCGGGCGCTAGCGCGCTGAAGATCGGCGCGAGCCGTGCGACGACATCCGGCTCGCCGCCGACCATCTGGCAGTAGCCGTTCTCCCGCCCCCAAACGCCGCCGCTCGTGCCGACGTCGAGGTAGTGCAATCCGAGCTTCTCGAGCTCCGACGCGCGGCGGATGTCGTCGACGTAGTGCGAGTTGCCGCCGTCGATCAGCACGTCGCCGCGGGCGAGCAACGGGGTGAGATCGCGGATTACGCCGTCAACGGCAGCGGCCGGAATCATCAGCCACACCGCGCGCGGCGCACGCAGCTTCGCGACGAAATCCGCGAGCGTCGTCGTGATCGTCGCGCCCGCGGCCTGCAGCGGCTCGACCTTGTCGGTCTTGAGCGCGAATGCGACGCACTCGTGGCCCGCGCCGAGCAGGCGGAGCGTCATGTTCCCGCCCATCCTGCCTACGCCGATCATGCCGAGCTGCATCTTGCTACCTCGCGCGTGCACCGCCTCGCGAACTGCGAACCGCGGCTTCAGTCGCGTCGAACAGCGCCTGTAACTCGTATGACACGTCCTGGATCGTGCCGTTCACGAAGAAGCCCGGCGTAGCTCGGACACGGCTGCGCTTGCCGCCGTCGATCTGCTCGCGGATGCGTTGTAGATAGACGTGATCGTCCATCTCGGCCGTGAATTGCGCCATGTCGAGGCCGAGTCGATCGGCGTAGTCGCGCAGGTGCTTCGACTGCAGGTGCGTCTGATTCGCGAACAACAGCTCGCTCATCTCCCAAAACTTGCCCTGCTCGCCCGCACACTCGGCCGCCTCGGCCGCTGCGAGCGCATGCGGATGCGCTTCCTCGAGCGGGAAATGCCGGAACACGAAGCGCACGTCCGAGGCGTAATCGTCGAGCAGCATCTTGACGGCCGGCGCGGCCGCTTTGCAGCGCGGGCACTCGAAGTCGCCGTATTCGACGACGATCACCCGCGCGTGATCGGGACCGAGAGCGTGATCGGTGGCTTGAATGGGAACCGCGAGGTCGACACGAGGTTGATTCATCTGCGCTCCGTGCATCGATCGAGGGCCGAGATGGCGATCCACTATGCCACAACTATGCGACACCTCGATGTCGCCCCAACGTATCGCCAACGCGCTCTGCCGATCGCCATCATGTCGCCGGATTGCGCGCGCAAAGCTTCCGCCCAAACAACTCCGCCGCGCTCCTTACTCTACGAACTGCGGCGAGCGCGGCAGCTTCGCGTGCGTCGCGATGTCGTGCTCGATCCAGAGCTCGGCCTTGTTGTCCTTCACGAACT
>Ga0157375_10000985_pt1 | contig 24652 bp, 20 predicted proteins | sample M35metaG_FD_115311 | JGI IMG/M metagenome (GOLD analysis project Ga0157375, IMG submission 115311) | Miscanthus rhizosphere microbial communities from Kellogg Biological Station, Michigan, USA - M3-5 metaG | ecosystem: Host-associated > Plants > Roots > Rhizosphere > Soil | place: USA: Michigan... | reverse complement strand
GAGCGAAAAATGCTGGCCTCGGGAGCGAGCGAGCCGACATTTCGCGTTTCCGAGAGCTGAGTGTTGTGCGCGACCGGATCATTCTTGGATCGCGCGGGAGCGATCTGGCACGGGCGCAGGTGCATCTGGTCGAGCAGGCTCTGCACAAGGCCTGGCCGGAACTGGAAGTGGTGATCGAAATCATCCGGACCAGCGGCGACGAGCACGCCCGCGGCGGGCCGATTACAGACCGCAAGGCCGGGCGCAAAGGGCTTTTCACGCGCGAGATCGAGACGCAACTTCTCGTTAGGCGGATCGATCTCGCGGTGCACAGCGCGAAGGATCTGCCGAGCGACGCGGTGGCGGGCCTGGGAGTGCGCGCGACTTTGCCGCGGGCGGCAACCGAAGATGTTTTGATCACCAAGGGCGCCGCCGGCCTTAGGAATCTCCCCAAGGGAAGCGTGATTGCGACCGGCAGCGTCCGACGGCAGCGGCAGCTTGGCTGGATTCGGCCCGACCTGGAGATTGTCGATCTGCGCGGAAACGTGCCGACCCGGCTGCGCAAGTTGCGCCAAAACACGAGTTGGAGCGGAATCATTCTGGCGCGGGCCGGATTGGAAAGGCTCGGGTTGGTGGAGGAAGGAGAAATTCTTTCGCCGCAAGATTTCGTGCCGGCCGGTGGCCAGGGCGTGATCGCCCTGCAAGTGCGCCGCGATGACGCGCGTGTGCGGGAACTGATCGACGCAGTCAACGATCGAGAAACGCAGGTCTGCCTGCGGGCAGAGCGTGAATTCCTGCGCCTGCTCGATGGCGATTGCGATTCTCCCGTGGGCGTGCAAGCGAAGGTGGAAGCGGACAAGATTCGCATACACGCCCAAGTCTTCGAGGCGCCGGGCGCCCCCCCGCGGGTGGGGACGGAGGTGGGCCCCTCGGATGATCCCGAAGCGATCGCGGAGCAATTGATGAAAAAACTTTATGGCGGATAAGAAAAAAAAAGGCCGGTGTTACCTGGTCGGGGCAGGCCCGGGGGATCTTGGACTGGTGACCCTGCGCGCGAAGCAATTGCTCGAGCGGGCCGAGGTTGTGATTTACGATTACCTCTGCAACCCGGAGATGCTGCGGTGGGCGCCGGAAAGCGCAGAAATCATTTACGCGGGGAAAAAGGCGGGCGCACATACCCTCAAACAGGACGAAATCAATGCCCTCCTCGTCGAGAAGACTGGCGCAGGCCGTCAAGTCGTCAGGCTCAAAGGGGGTGATCCGTTCCTTTTCGGGCGCGGCGGGGAGGAGGCGCAGGCTCTGGCCACAGCGTCCCTGCCTTTCGAAGTGGTGCCGGGAGTTACTTCGGCGATCGCTGCCCCGGCCTACGCTGGCATTCCCGTGACCCACCGGGGAATGGCCTCGCACGTGACGTTTTTTACGGGTCATGAAGATCCGGAAAAAACGGAGAGTTCGATCGACTTCGAGGCTTTGGCCAGGCTGGGCGGGACCCAGGTGATGTTAATGGGGGTGGAGCGGATCGACGCGATCGTGCGCCAGATGCGGGAGCACGGCGTGCGTCCGGACTTGCCCGTCGCACTCATCCGCTGGGGGACAACGAGCCGGCAGGCGATCATCCGGGGGACCTTAGGCCAGATCGAGCAACTGGTGGCCGAGGGGAATTTCCTGCCTCCGGCAGTGGCGGTTTTTGGCGAGGTGGCTTCGTTAGGGGCAGAACTTTCCTGGCAACAGGCGCGGCCCCTTGGCGGCAAACGGATCGTGGTTACCCGGACGCGGAAGCAGGCGGGTGCGCTGAGCGAGCAATTACGTGATCTCGGCGCCGAGGTGATCGAATTGCCAACCATCCGAATTGACCCTCCACCGGACCTCCGAGAATTCGCCGAGCTGGTGCAGGATGCGCACGCCTACGATTGGATTGTTTTCACCAGTCCAAACGGCGTGACCGCGTTTTTCGAGATGTTTTACAAACTTTATGATGATGCGCGGGCGATCGGCGGGGCCCGGATCGCGGCGATCGGACCGGCCACGGCACAGCGCGTCCGGGATTTTCACCTCAAGGTGGATTTGCAGCCAGACGAGTCCGTGGCCGAGGCGGTACTAAAGGAATTTCAAAAGGTGGGGGACTTGGAAAACCTCCGGATTCTCATCGCAAGGGCGGAAGAGGCGCGGGACCTGCTACCGAAGGGGCTCGGCGCCCTGGGTGCCATCGTAGATGTCGCCATTACATACAGAACAGTCGCGGAAACCAACGATAGAACCGAAGCAAGAGCGCGGCTGGCGGCCGAAGGTGCGGACATGATTACATTTACCAGTTCATCGACGGTGGAAAACTACCTCGCTCTAGGGCTGCCCTGGCCGGCGGGGATGGAGGTGGCCAGTATCGGTCCGATCACGTCGAAGACCGCGCGGGACCGCGGTCTTATAATCGCCGTAGAAGCGGCGCGGCATGACATTCCCGGGCTGGTCGATGCGATACGGCGTTTCTTTAGCCAGCACTGATTGAGCATGAGCCAGGCGTCTGAAATCGAGGTGGACTTTGCGGCGGTGATGCAGGAGCTGAGCGCCGCGGCCGCGGCCGCGCCGATTGGGGATCTGCCTGCTGCGGCGAGCAGCTCCGAGCTGGGAATCTCGGCACTGATTAGCGCCGTGCACTCACTCGGGCAACGAGTCGAGACCCTGGAAGAATCAGTCATGCGGAAATTCGAAGGGCTGCAATTCCAGAAGCTCGAGCAGCAACTCGCGAAGATCCGAGATACCGACAACGTCAATCAGAAGTTGTTCGATTCCCTGCACGAGGAACTCATCAGCTATCGCGACAACTTTGTTCGGGATTCGCTGCAAAAGCCGTTCATTCGCGACCTGCTGGTCCTGTTCGATGATCTAAGCGCGATTGCCTGGCATTTCGAGCAGGCGGCCTCCGAAGAGGATAGCCCTCCGGATAAGGTGCAGGCCCGGGACAACCTCAACAACATGCTCCATTTTCTGATCGAGATTCTGCATCGCCTCGAGGTGAAGGAGATCGACCAATTGGCCGTGGTCGATCTCGCCGTCCACCGGGTCATCGGCTATGTGGCGGCCGACAGCGCGGAGGACGATGGCCGCATCGCCCGGCGGGTAAAATATGGCTTCAAGTGGCACGGCCAGCTCCTCCGTCCCGAAGAGGTCATTGCGCAGCGTTTCGGCTAAGGATTTGCGGTTCGCCCTCAGGCCTTTGTGGAGGGGGAAATATTCGTGTGCAATTCGGAGGCCGAAGGCATGAAAACTGCATCCAGAGCAGCGAGCAGTCCAGCCAACTGAATTCAATAGTCCTTTCTAAAACATGAGCAATCGCAAAGCAGTCGGAATCGATCTTGGTACGACCTTCTCCGCCGTCGCGCACATCGACGCCTACGGGAAACCGCAAATCATCCCCAACTCCGAGAGTGAGCGCATCACCCCCTCGGTCGTCCTCTTCGATGGCGATAAGGCCATCGTCGGAACGGTGGCCAAGAACAATACCGTCGCGGAGCCGGAAAGCATCGTTGATTTCGTAAAGCGCGAGATTGGCAAGTCGAAGGAGCAATTTCAACGCGAGTTCGGCGGCAAGAGCTACTCGGCAGAAGAGCTTTCCGCGCTCATCCTGCGCAAACTGAAAAACGACGCCGAGAAATACCTCAAGGTGGCCGTGACGGACGCGGTCATCACTGTCCCGGCCTACTTCAACGACGCGGAACGCACCGCGACCATCACGGCAGGACGGCTGGCTGGCTTAAACGTCCTGCAAATTATCAACGAACCGACATCTGCAGCGCTGGCTTACGGATTGGACAAACTGGACGAAAACCAAACCGTTTTCGTCTTCGACCTTGGCGGCGGCACGTTTGACGTCACGCTCATGAAAATCGAAGGGCATCGCCTGGAGATGGTGGCCACCAATGGCGATCACCGCCTCGGCGGCAAGGACTGGGACGACATCATCGTTAACCACGTCGCGGAAGAATTTGATCGCGCCCACGGCGAAAATCCGCTCCTTGATCTGCAAAGCTACCAGGACCTGCAAAGCCGCGCCTTGGCGGCCAAGATCCAGCTCTCCAGCCGCGACCGAACAACGATCGTGCAGAGTCACAATGGCAAAAGTGTGAAGGTCGAGCTGACCCGGGAAGATTTCGAGAAAATGACCAAGCACCTGATCGAAAAGTGCAAGGCGATCTGCGAAATCGTGATGCGCGAGGCGAAGCTGGATTGGTCGCAAGTGAACAAAATTTTGCTCGTCGGCGGCATGACGCGAATGCCGATGGTCCGCAAAATGATCGGCGAGCTCACCTCGGTTCCTTTGGCCGAGGACGTGAATCCGGATGAAGCGGTCGCGGTCGGCGCGGCCATTCAAGCGGTGCTCTCCTTGCTCAATGAAGAAGAAGCTACCGGGGAAATGACGCTGCCCTCCGATACCCGCCAGCAGTTTTCTTCGCGCGAAGGCGGCCTCATCCAAGTGCAGAACATCACCTCGCATACGCTTGGTGTGGTCCTCTGGGATGAGTCGCAGCTCGAGGAATACGTTTTCCCCATGATCAAGAAAATGAGCGCCATGCCGGCCACGGCGAAGAACTCGTTCGGCACCGCCACCGCCAACATGCAGCGCGCGATCGTCCGCATCGTGGAAGGCGAAAGCACCCTTCCCGGCGAGTGTACGCCGCTGGGCATCTGTGATGTCGAGTTGCCGCCCTTCCTCCCGAAGGGTTCACCGGTCGAATTGACCTACGAATACAACGAGAATCAGGTGCTGGAAGTCGCGGTCGAAGCGTGTGGCGCCTGCGCGTCGGTCTCGATCGAACGCAAGACCGGTCTGACCGAAGCGGAGCTCGGCCGGGCCACCGCGGCCCTCGGGCTCTTGAGCGTCGTCTAGGTGGCTGAAGCCATGGTCAGCTTTCCGGTGCCGCTTCCGGACGACCCGCGCAAATGGGACGGGTGGAGCCGATACGATTCGCCCGACCCTTACGAGCGGCTTGGGCTCGATCCGCGGAGCAAGCCGACCAATGCAGAGATCGAAGAGCGCTTTCGCGAGCTTGTTCTGTGGTGGCAGAAGAAGCTGCCGCTGAAGAATCAGCCGAGCAATCCGCTCGCACAGATGCTCCGTGCTGGCCTGGACGAGTCGTCGCGCTACCTCACCCAGGCTCGCGTTGAACTTCTTGACCCCGAGCGCCGCCAGCTGCGCGACCAGGAACTGGCTGCCCAAGCGGAGGAAGAAGCCATTGCGGAGTTCAACAAATACCTCGCCTTCGCCCTTAACGATAACACGCTGCGCCCGCCGGAAGAAGAGGCGCTGCTCGAGTTTGGCCGCAACCAGGGCCTCACGAACGAGCGCATGCTCGAACTCATCGAAGCGGAGTTACTCAGGTCCGGCGCAGTTCGGGTAGCGGATTCCGCGCCCGTGCAGGGCGCGAATGGCTCGGAAGCGGTCGCACTTGATCCGAACGAGGATTTCATGCGCATGTTGCGATTGAGCGGCCTCGACAGCGATGGGATGACCGATGACCAGCGCGATGCCTTCGTCAACATGGCGGAAAATCTGGGGATCAACCCCGGCGATGCAGAGGACCTGGTCGATCTCTATTTGGAGGAGATCGAGAAAGCTCAGATTGCAACGCCGGCCAAACCGATTGCGAAAACGGCGCCTAACACCGTACCCCCACCTAAGGCCGCACAGGCGTCTGCCGCCGAAGCTCCCGCTGAGGCCGGAGCGCTCGGTGAGGCCGGAGCGCCCGCAGTGCCGGAGAAGAATTTCGCCAACGGCATCGGGGCCGAGATGATCATCGTGCCGGCGGGCGTTTTTCGAATGGGCAGCGAAGCGCCGGATGCTCCACCTAACGAGCGCCCGATCACGCAGGTCACGCTGAGTCGCTACTTTATTTCCCGACATCCGATCACGAACGCGCAGTATGAGATGTTTGACCCGAGCCATGCCCGCAAACGAACTCCGGGCGCGGGCGACCGGCATCCCGTGGTCCATGTGAACAGCAATGAAGCGGCCAAGTTTTGTCAATGGCTTAGCGCGCGCGAAAAGCGGCGCTACCGCTTGCCGACCGAAGCGGAGTGGGAATATGCCGCCCGGGGAAGCGATGAGCGCAAGTACCCGTGGGGCAGCCAGGAAGGTCGGGGGGATCTCGCGAATTTTGCCGATCGCAACACTATTTTCGCCTGGAGCGACCGCCGCATCGATGACGGTTTTGCCGAAAGCTCTCCCGTGGGATCATTTCCCAAGGGGGCGAGTCCGTTCGGGGTGGAGGATATGGCGGGCAACGTCTGGGAGTGGTGCTTTGACTTCATGGAGGCCTATCGCGGGACCCCAAAAATCAACCCACGCGGGGCGGTCTCAGGCGCGAAGCGGGTTTACCGCGGCGGAAGCTGGAAATCGCGTTTTCCCAGTCTGCGCGCAACAACACGCGGTGGAAACGTCCTGAGCTATTCGTGCAACGACCTGGGGTTTCGCATCGTCTGCGAGTGCGAGTGATCGGGCGGAACCCGCTAAATCGAGAACAGTGAATCGCTAAATCGGAAAAGCCGATTCACGATTCACGAATCCGATCAACTTCCCGGCCTACGACGGATTGAAACGGAACTTGGCGCGGCCGCGTTTGGCGTTGGCTTTCGCCTTGCGACGGGTCTTTTGTGAAGGGGTTTCGAAAGCGCGCAAACGGCGCACTTCTTCCAAAATGCCTTCCGCGTCCAGCTTGTTCTTCAGCCGTTTCAAGGCCCGGTCCACCGGTTCACCTTTTCGAACGATCACTTCTGGCATGCGATTATTGTCTCCTGGTCCTGTTAAAATTTCTAGATCTCCCAGCCGACTGGCGAGCGATCCTACGGCCCGCTCCCCTGAGCGTCAACTGCGGGTTTAGGAAGCCGAAGTGGGGGTGGTTACGCTCGCTTTCTGGGCCACTTCACGCCGCAAACTACTCGCGCTGCCGCCGCGCGCGCGGGTCCACCAGAGGACAATCGGCGAAGCGATGAAAATCGATGAATACGTCCCGACGACGACGCCGACAATGATCGCGAGCGAAAAGTCGTGCAGGACGGCGCCGCCGAAGAAGAACAGACACAGGATCGGAATCAACGTCACCGTGCTTGTGAGGATGGTGCGACTGAGCGTCTGATTGATGCTCTCGTTCATGATCTGCTCGATTGAGCCTTTGCGCCCGCTCGCCAAACCTTCTCGGATCCGATCGTAAACCACGATCGTGTCGTTGATCGAATAACCGGCGATCGTCAATACCGCACCGACCATCGTAAGGGTCAGTTCCTTTCCGAGAAGAGAAAAGATTCCAACCGTCATGAGGACGTCGTGGAGCAGCGCCACGATCGCGCCCACTGCAAAGGAGAGTTCGAACCGGAAGGTGACATAAATCAGGATCCCCAAAATGCCGAGGCCGAGCGCCCAGAGGGAATTTTTCGCCAACTCGCCTCCGACCAGGGCCCCGACCCGCTCTTCGCGCTCGACTTTGAATTGGCCATTCGGGATGTGCTCCTTGATCGATTTCGCGACCGCTTCGCTGGTGTTAATCGGGCTGCGAATGGTGATGAATGTTCGATCGCCCTGAACGGATTGCTGGATTGGCTCGTTGTCGAGATGAATCGGCTTTAGCGCCTCGCGCACCTGCGCGACCTGGACCGTCCGCGCCGCGCTCAGCGAGAGCAGATCGCCGCCCCGGAAATCAACCCCGAAGTTGCGATCGCCGCGCATTACGAAAGCCGTCGCGCCCGCGATCAGCAATGCGATTGAGCACATCGTCGCGATGAAGCCTTTACCGAGGAAATTGATATTCTTCGACGAGATGAGATGGAGCATCGAAATGCGCTTCACCTTTTCGGTATCAACGAACCAGCTGAAGAGATTCCGCCCCACGATCAGTGCGGTGAAAAGAGAGGCGAGAATGCCTAAGGTCAGCGAGATCGCGAAGCCCTTGATAGGTCCACTCGCTTTCCAAAACAGAATCGCGGCCGTGATCAGTGTGGTGACATTGGCGTCGAGAATGGAAGAGAATGCCTTGTCATAAGCGGTCTGGAGCGCGACCTTAAGCGACTTGCCGAGCGCAAGTTCTTCGCGAAGTCGTTCGTAAATCAGGACGCTCGCATCAACGGCCAGACCAATCGTCAGGATAATGCCGGCAATGCCCGGAAGGGTGAGGACGAAGTTGAACATCGTCAGCGCACCCATCAACAGGATGATGTTTACGATCAGCGCGAGATTGGCGATAAGGCCGGCGAATTTGTAGTAAATCATCACGAGCACCAGGGTGATCGCGAGTCCCATCAGACCGGCAAAAATACTGCTCCGGATCGAGTCGAGTCCGAGCGTCGGCGAGACGCTGCGCTCCTCCTCCACGCTGACCGGCGTCTGCAGCGGATTCTCCAGCACGCTGGCCAGTCCGCGCGCTTCCTGTTCGCCGAAACGGCCTGTGATAATGGCGTCGCCGCCATAGATGGCGGTGCGGATGCTCGGTGCTGATTGAATCACCCCGTCGAGCACGATCGCAAAACGATGCCCTACGTTCGCCTCCGTGATCTGGCCAAATTTTTTCGCGCCTTCACTGTCGAATTTTAGCTGCACCGTCCAGCCTTCATTGCCGTAGTAGGCATTCGACTGGGTCACACGATCGCCGCCCAGGTCCGACTTCTTTTTCACCAGGAGGCGTTCCTCCACTGCCTTCTGGCCCTCCTCGGCCTGCATTTTGTAAGTCTCGATGCGATACTCGGGCGGAATTACCTCCGTGCCCCCGTCGATCGCCCGCAGGCGCTCGCCGTTGTCCGGATAAACGAGGCGGAATTCGAGTTTCGCGACCCGCGAAAGCTGCTGCCGCGCCTCGACGATCTTAGCCGGATCAAGCCCGGGGATTTGCACGAGGATGCGATCCGTTCCCACCGGACTGATGACCGGTTCGCCGCCGCCGAAATAATCGACGCGCTTGCGGATGACTTCGACCGCCTGCTCGAGGTTATTTTTGGTCAAAGGCTTGTCGCCCTGTCCCGGCACGAGGCGGATGAGGAAAGAGGTGCCGCCCTGGATATCCAAGCCGAGTTGAATTTTCTTGCTCGGCGGCCAGATGGTCATGACGCTAAAGGCCACCAGGAGGAGCATCAGCAGAGTCGCCAGCAGACGCTTTCTCGGTCCGAAGTCGGTTGCGAAATACCAACCGAACAGGATGAGCAGGATAAGCCCAATAAGGAAAGTCAGCGCAGGAGTCATATCATTTCAGCGGTCGGAGTGGAACGTTCATCGGCATCCTCAAGCCGTCGCTCCATTGGTCTTGCTGACGTTGGCGACAGCAGATTTGTCCATCTCGATCTTCACGTTGTCCGCGACTTTCACGGTCACGGTCGTGTCCTTCACGTTCGTGATCATGCCGTGGATGCCGGAGGTGGTCACGACGCGGTCGCCGGTCTTGAGCGAAGAGATGAGGCGTTGATGCTCCTTCTGCCGCTTCGATTGCGGCCGGATCATGACATAGTACATGATCACGATCATGGCTCCGAACCAAACTATGGTGGTGGTGCCACTAAAGGGGCTGCCTTGGGGAGCAGCCGTGGGCGCTTGAGCAAGAAAGAAATGGAGCATCGTAAGTTGACCTGGCGTGGCGGCGGCTTCGCATCGAACGCAGCGCCTGCCGAAGCGGCATTCCACTGAGCACAGGAACGCTCGAAATGCAAGGGTCGCGAATGTGGGAGGGGCCTTTCTGCCCGATCCCGCGACGGGGCGCAATGGTTTCGGGGCACAAGGGCCCCGCGACGTTCAAACGCCGCAAAATTTTACATGGCCAGCGAGGATGTTAAGTTTTCGAGTGCGCCGCTCGGCGCCGCCCCAATAAAATCTAATGAATCAGAATCCGCCTTTTCCCACCCCCGAAGAATTGCAATCCAAGCTTTCCGAGTTCATGAAATCGAACTTCGGCGACAAAGTTTCTTTCGCGACTTTTGCGCAGCCGGAACGCGCCGAGGCGGGCGATGACGAGAAGCCGGCCAAGCCCACCGGCGGCGAGTTCGTTTTTGATTTCCTGCCGCGCGACATCAAGGCCCATCTCGATCGCTTCGTGATCAAGCAGGATGAAGCCAAGAAGGTTCTCTCAATCGCCGTCTGCGATCACTACAACCACGTCAATTACCTGCGCCGGCTCGAAAGCGAAGACGCCATCCGCGCCGAAGAAACCGAGTATGCCAAGCAAAACGTCATTCTCGTCGGCCCGACCGGGGTCGGAAAAACCTACCTTATCAAGCACATCGCCGACCTCATCAAAGTGCCGTTCGTCAAAGCCGACGCGACCAAATTCAGCGAGACCGGTTACGTCGGGGGCGACGTCGAAGATCTCGTTAGGGAACTCGTGCAAAAAGCCGATGGCGATGTCGCGCTTGCACAGTTCGGCATCATTTATATCGACGAAGTCGATAAGCTCGCTTCCGCTTCCAACCTGATCGGCCGCGATGTCAGCGGACGCGGCGTGCAAACGACCCTTTTGAAGTTGATGGAAGACACCGAGGTGCCGCTGCGGAGTGCGAATGATATCCAGGGCCAGCTCCAGGCCGCCTTCGAATTCCAAAGACGGGGCAAGACCAAACGCGAAACGATCAGTACCCGGCACATTTTGTTTGTCGTGAGCGGCGCCTTCGAACGCCTCAAAACGCAAGTGTCCCGCCGTCTCGCCCAGGGCCAGATTGGATTTCAGGCCGAACCCCTCAAGGTTCTCGACAACGAAATTTTCCGGCATGTCGGCACGCAGGATTTTATCGAATACGGCTTTGAGCCGGAATTCATCGGCCGCCTCCCGGTCCGCGTCGTCTGCGAAGAGCTGAGCGCGGATGATCTCTACAAAATCATGAAGTACTCGGAAGGCAGCATCCTGCGCCAATACGAGCGCGCTTTCCGGGCCTACGGGATCGAAATCAGTTTCGAGGACGAAGCGCTCCTCCTTATCGCCAGTGCGGCAGCCTTGGAGAAAACCGGCGCGCGCGGCCTGCTCACCGTCTGGGAAAAATTATTCCGCGATTACAAGTATCACCTCGCCGGTTCCGGCCTTTCGCAGTTGCGCGTCACAGAAGAACTCGTCCGTGAACCACAACGGGTGCTCGAGCGTCTCATGGCCGAGGGCCAGCAGCACGAGAAAGCGGCGCTCTCCCAGGAAGCGCGAATGTTTGCCGATCGTTTCTCAGGGGAGCACGGAGTGGAATTGCAGTTCGACCACTCTGCCCTGGAGCGCCTGGTCGAGCGTGCCGAAGCCGAACGCATGAGGATGAGCGATCTCTGTGCGCATCTTTTCAAGGATTTCCAGTTTGGCCTCAGTTTGATCAGGAAAAACACGCACAAGGACAAGTTCGTCCTCGACGCCGCGGCGATTGATGCGCCAGATAAGTTCTTGAGCGAACTGGTCCTGCACTCCTATGGCCCGGGCCAGCGCCCGGCAAAATGAAGCGCTCTCTTGTTGCCACGCTTTGGATCGGCACGGTTGCGACCGCGTTCGCCCTCGCGCTGCAATTGAGTGGTCTGCTCGCCCGCCCCGCGGCTTGGCTGGCCGACATGATGGCCGCGCCTAACGAGGCCCCTGGCTTCGGCAATTATCTGCTCGTCATCGCGCTCGCCTTCGCCACGGCCTGGGCGCTTTTGCAGGTGCCGGAAGCGATCCGGCGCGTGGGCCTGGTGGCATTCGTCGTCGTCGATCTGATCGGCGGAGCCTGGGTCCTGGGCAGCAGCGGCATTTCTTTTGCGCCGCTGCCCGGCATTATGGCCACGATCGTGGCGGCGCTGCTTGTCGTGCTCGTCGACCTCACCCGGTCGGGACGGCAACGCCACGCGACAGCGCGTCTCTTCATTGGACGTCTCGCGCAATCGGGGCTCGATCGCCTGACGAAAAGTGACGGGCTCGATCTTTCCCAGCCCACGACGCGTGAGGCAAGTTTCATTTTTTGCGAAATCGCCAACCAAGCCGATCTGATCGACGAACTTCCGGTCGCAGCCTGCGCGCAGTTGCTGCGCGAGTTCACCGACTATGCGAGCGCGCGTTTTCTGCGGGAGGGTGGTTATCTGCACGGCGCAGATGGCGAGGGAGTGCGGGTCCTTTTTGGTTTTCCCAATGCCAGCGAAGAACACGCGCTTGAGGCGGCCCGCGCCGCGCTCGCTTTCCGGGAGAGTTTTCGCGCCGAGGCCGCCGCCAAATCGGATTCGTTAGGCAAGATTGATCTTCGCGTCGGGGTCAGTTCCGGGGTGGTGGTGGCGACGCGGCGGGACGACACTCCGCAGAGTGATATTGTCGTTTCCGGCGAGCCTTTCGAGGTCGCGCGCCGGCTCGCTCGCGTCAACCAAGTCTACGGCTCCCAGATCCTCCTCGGGCCGCGGACCTATAACGCAGCGAACAAAGGGATTGTGGCGCGGCCAATTGATTTTCTGCGCAGCGCAGTGCCGCACGATCGACTGGAAGTTTACGAATTGCTCGCCCTTGCCGAGAAAGCGACCGCGGCGGAATTCGCGCGGCGTGATAGCTTCTGGACGGCGGTCGTCTTATTTCGCGAACGCCGCTGGAACGAAGCCTTCGCCGAATTCAATCGCGCGCGGGGCGACAACGGCCAGCTGGATCAGCCCCTGCAATGGTATTTGCGCCGTCTCGAGCCGCTCTGCCTGCACATCGCGACGGAGCCCGCGCCGGCCGGCGAACCGCTCGCCCCGTTGTGAGACGCACGGAGTATCCGGGCGCGATCCGCGAGTTGATCGTGCAGTTACGCCAGATGCCGGGAGTGGGTCCGCGTTCCGCGGAACGAATCGCCCTCTGGATTGTGCAGGCGCGCCCGGGCCCGCCCGAGGGGATTGCAAACGCAATCACGCAGACGCGCGCAGCGATTCATCCCTGTGTCCAGTGCGGTTTCTTCGCCGCCGCGGAACTCTGCGAGATTTGCGCTGATGATTCGCGCGCCCGCGACCTCCTCTGCGTGGTTGAGCAGGCGACCGATATTCTCCCCCTGGAAAAGACGAGCGCCTTTCGCGGCCGCTATCACTCGTTAGGCGGCCGTATCTCGCCGCTCGACCGGGTTGCACCGGAGGACCTGCGCATCGACGCGCTGATCGAGCGCGTGGGCAGGGAAACGCCTAACGAGATTATCTTCGCCCTCGCGGCCGATGTGGAAGGGGAGGCGACGACCAACTATCTCGTCGATCTCCTGAAGAAGTTCCCAGTCACTCTCACCCGTATCGCGCACGGCCTGCCCGCCGGCGGTGGCCTCGAATCGGCGGACGAGCTAACTCTCTCCCGCGCCCTCGCCGGTCGGACGAAATTGTAGAGATCACACAATCAGGCTAGACTCTTTCGCCGGTGGCGGAAGTGCCTCATCCATAGCCCTGCCTAACGAGACTAAGATTCGGAATTCCGATCGGCCGGCGACAGCGCCCGTACCAGGTCGAATTTCTCGCCCTCGCGCGCCGCGCTCACCGCCATCGAGGCGCCGGCCGCGGCCACCCTTTCTTCCGCCGCCACCGCCAGCTCGTTCATCTTGTTGTCGTCATGATCAGGATCATGATGGAACAAGAACAATTGTTTCACTCCCGCGCGCAGGGCGAGGTCAACGGCATCGTCAACGCAAGTGTGCCCCCAGCCAAGGCGGCTCGGGTATTCGGCCGCGTCGTATTGTGTATCAGTAATAAGGACGTCGGCTTCACGAATGAAATCGATCATCTTTTCATCTTCGGCTCGCGCGTGGTCAAGACCCAGTTGCGAGGCCTTGCCAGAACACTTTTGCTGTTCGATTTCGTGGCGCTCGTAGGCTTCGTGGTCGGGCATGTAAACGATGTCACCGCTCGGCGTTTTCAACCTGTAACCGCGACAGATGCCGGGATGATGGGCCTGAATGCTGCGCACTTTGACGGCGCCGATCTCAAACTCATCCTCACTCAATTCGTCGAAAATGACGTGGCGTCCCATCTGACTGAGGGTAACGGGAAAGAAGGCGCTTTTCATTTGCTCGGTCAGCGCTTCGCGCAAACTGTGCACCGCGCTCCCGTATCCGAAAATGCGGACGTTAACCTTCGGGTTGTAGGCTGGAACGAAGAAGGGAAAACCCTGGATATGGTCCCAATGGGTGTGGGTGATGAGCAACGTGACGTCGAGCGACTTGGCGCGGAATTCGTCCATCAGCCGCTGACCAAGGCCGCGGATGCCAGAGCCGGCGTCCAGAATGATGATTTGATCGCCAACGCGCACCTCGACGCAGGAGGTATTTCCGCCAAAGATCTTGGTTTTGTCTCCGGGCGTTGGGATTGAGCCGCGGACGCCCCAGAAGCGGATCAAAGTCGGGCCAGTAACGGCTGGCTTTGTTCCCGCGGAATCCTCCTGGTCACGGCATTGATCGAGCGCCGCGAGTAACTCTGAGGGAGCGATGGGTTTGACGAGGTATCGATTCGCGCCCATCGCAAGGGCTGTCTCGCGATCGCTGTTAAAACGGCTCACGCCCGTGAGGACGACGCGGGTTGAATTGAGTTGCGGTTGTGCGCGGATCAGCTGGCATACCTTGAAGCCGTTGCGTTTCGGTGCGCGCAAATCGCAAATGACGGCGGCCGGTTGATGCTCGAGGATGAGTTCGAGGCCGGATTCACCCTCCTCCGCTTCGAACACGCGCCAGCCTTCGCCGGCCAGGCATTCCGAAAACAGGGCGCGGGAGAGCGCGTCGCTGTCGATCAAGACCAGGGTCTTCATGCCGCAGCACTGCTTTTCGGGAGGCGGATCCAGAAACGGTTGCCGCCGCCAGAAAGCGGGGAGCAACCAATTTCGCCGCCACAATTCTCCACCACGATTCGGCAAAAATGCAGGCGAAGCCCGGCCGCATTTGCCGGGTCCCATTTTGCGAGCAGACTCTCGCAAATCTGCGGCGCGATCGCAGCTCCGTTATCCTCCACCTGCAGACAGAGCGTCTCCGGTTCGTTTGCCGTTCGCACCATCACCGTGCCGCCAGCCGGCGTTCGTTCGAGCGCGTTTTCGAGCAGGTTCCCAACCACCCGCTCGAGCTGCATGGCATCGAGCGAAATCCGAATTTCGCTGGTGGCGGCGTCAGCGGCGCTGAGACTAACCCCTTTTTCGGCAAAGAGCGGGGTCGCCGCATCCAGGGCCTGACGCAAGACCGTGTCCCAATGCGCGTTTGTTTTCGTTAGGCCGGATTCGCCGTAGGCGCCGCGCAGTTCGTCCTCGAAAACGCCCAAGATGCGCTGAATGAGGGCCTGTTGTTCTTGCGTCGCGCGGTTCGCCAGACCGAGCAGGAGCTGGGTGCGCGGTCCGTTGTCTTCCATTTCGATCAGCCGTAATGAGGTCGTGGCGTTGGCGAGCGCGGCGGTCATTTCATCCGCTACGCAGTGCAGGAGGATTTCCTTCTTTTGTATTTCGGAGTTCAGGCGCTGATGCGCGATGACCGTTTCGCGCGCGTGTTGCAGGACGTTTTTCTTCGCCTCAAACTCTTCCCCGAGGCGTTGCAGGAGGAGAAGCGGCTGGCCATTTGCGGTCAGGGCGGTGGCTTCGAGTTGGGCCTCGGACCCGCTCCCGTCCTCGACCCACGGTCCCGACTTGGCCTGTCCGCTGCCGCCCGCGTTCCAGCATTCCTCGGCATCGATCAGGAAGTTCTCGAAGAAGGGCGAGGCGTCGGCGATGGGCAGGACTCCGTCGTTCTCCGCGAGCGCGGGCCAGAGCACACCGAGCCAGGCCGGCGTCTCGCCGAGCAATCGCAGAGCGCCCGACTCTTCACGCGCGAAAAGGACGAAGCCGAGCGCTTCGAGCACGGATTGTGCGGGCGAGGCGGCTTCCGGCATTTCGTTAGGCGGGCTGGATCATGCGCCGTGCAAGCTGCTCGAAGGCATCTCCCACTCCAGTACCTTCCTTGGCGCTCGTTTTAATAATCGTAAGCCCGTCGCTTGCGAGCCCGCTCATTCGTCCTTCATCGACTTCCCAGCGCGACTCGAGATCCGATTTGTTCAGCAAAAGGAGCGCGCACGGTGTGCTACCTATTTGTTCGGCGTAGCGTTCTCGCATCTTGATCACATGATCGAGCGTCATTCCGCGGGTTCCATCCGCCACCATCAGATAACCGCTCGCGCCACGGAGGTAGGCGCGCTCTAGCGGCTGAAACTTATCGTCACCCGCGAGGTCCCAAATGATCAGGGTGATGTCGCTGTCATCCACCCGCACCACTTTCTTCTTAATCGCGACTCCTACACTCGTTAGGTAATTCTCGGAAAAGCTACCGTCAACATAGCGCGCGATCAGGCTCGTTTTGCCGACGCCGGAGGTTCCAAGGAGGCAGACTTTTTTTTGAATCATGATTTCGGCACAACCTTTAACGCCACCCGGCGATCGGATTGCTCCGGCGTCGGCTTGCTCGTGACGGGCGGCGCCCCCAAACCCATCGCCTTGAAGAGGGACGGGTCGAAATCGCACTTTACAAGGAAATCGCGCACTGCGTTGGCGCGGCGCTGGCTGAGGTCGAGATTTTTGGCCTCGCCCCCCACCGAATCCGCGTAGCCGTTCACCTCGATCTGCACTTCCTGCCCGAGCCGGCCTGCCGCCGAAAGGCAGCGCCTGATTTCTTCCGGCAGACGCGAGAGCGCGGTGAAACCTTCGGTCGCGAAGTTGTCCTTATTGACGAGAAAATAAACAAAGGCGCTTTCGATGACGGATTTGGATTGTTGAAAGGCGCGTTGATCGAGATCGACCAGATTGTGTTTGTCGAGCGCGCCGACGCCGGGGACGGAGGTCGCATCGCGTTGCACTCGTGTCAGCCAGGCATGGGGGGCTTCCCCGGCCAGAACGAGAGTGTTTTTTTCCATCTTGGCGTTGACGGTGTCGGGGAGATTGAAGCGGTCGACGAAACGCTGCAGGACAAATTTGTCGTCGTAGATAACCTGCAGATGCTGCTCGGAGATTTCCTTGATCCCGGGAAGTTTGGTCGCGCCCTCGCGCACCGGCGCGAGCCACTCGTAGGGAGCGGCGCCGGCCAACTCGAGCGTTCCGGCCGCCACCTGCGCGGTAGTGCCCTGCGGGAGCGGAAAGGCGCGGCGAAAGCGGCTGAGCGCCAATCCGGGATCGTAGGTTTCGCGGACGTCGTTTTCGGTAATCGAGGTGATGCCCGGCGATTGCATGCCGTCTATCCGCACCCGCCGGATCCATTCGTAGGGGGCCGCGCCGCTGATGGCGAGAGCGCCGTTCGTTAGGCTGAGTTGCGCCCCGGCAGGTTTCCCAAATCGCTTCTCGAAACGGCGCAGCACGCTGGTGTCATCGAGCGCGAGGTAATCTTTCCATTCGAAGCGGAGCCGTTCGGGATTGACTCCGACGGCGCGGGCCAGCGCGACGGGGTCGGCCACGGCGGGATCGCGCAGACCGGCCACGCGGGAGCGAAAGATCCAGCCTTTCTCCGCCTGGGTGACGGCTATGCCGGGCGCGGCATTCAATCGCCTAACGAAATCCTGCCAGCGTCGCTCGCTCCGCCAGCCGACAATCAGGGCTGCCATGATCAAGCCCGCACCGGCCGCGAGCGCAATCCACGCCGTCCGATTCCCGCCAGAGGATTTTTTCGCCGCGAATTGCGACTGCAGGCAGGCTTCCAATTCCGGTCGGAGCGATTCGAATTCCGCCGTGTCGCCCTCGAATTTTGCCAGAGTCGAGCCGCGCAGGACATGGATGCTTTCAAGCGCGTCTTCCAGCGTGGTGTGCAGCTCACGTGGCGGATTGCCGCGGATGACAGCGGCGAGGTACGCGTGCGTGCCCGGCACAATCCAGACCTGCAATTCACCGATCCGAAATTCTTCCAATCCTTCATCGCGCCCGGTCTTGAAGGAATCACGCGCGAAATCCTGGATGGCACTGAGCATGCCGGCGACCATGTCGGAATTCTGCGCTTCCGTTGCATCCGCACTCACGTGCAGGAGCGAGAGACTGGTCTCGCGATGAATTAGAAAAACCTGCTCCACCCGATAAACGAGACTGCGCAGCATCACCACTTCAGCGAAACTCTTGCCGGTTCGCAGCGCTTCGAAACGCCACTTCAAACCTTGCCAGGAAAAGCTCTTCTCGAGCGCTTGGTTGAGTGATTGCAGGAATGCGCGCAGGCTCTCGGCGACCGATCGTCTAACGAGAGGGCCAATGATTGGGTGGAGGGCGTCGACAAAAACCTGCGGCCGTTTTTCGATCGACTCGCGCACCGATCCCTCCACCGCCGGCTGGATGGCGCGGGTTAATTCCGCGCTGCGATCCCGGCTGAGGGTGAGCGCCTCGGGCAGGACGGAAGCGATCTCGTGTGCGCGTTGCTCCTTGTCGTCGAGACGGTCGTGCAGATCCTGCAGCTTGTCCCGCTCCGGCTGATTGATCAGCCGGCGCAGTTCCGCCAGGTCGTCCACCGGTTCTCGCGGCGAGAAGCGCATGCAGAGTCGCTAGGATGCGCCCGGAACGCGGAATTCGTTTTTCAAACGCATCGCCACTTCGGTCAGCATCTCGGCCAGCGCTTCGCGTCCGGTCATGGCGTCGCGAATTTGACCGGCCTCGTGTTCGAGGCGGCCTTTCATCTGGTCGTGCTTTTCCTTCATTTCATCGCCCAGCGCCTTGGCTTGCTCGAGCAATTGCGCGCGCAGGTCGCGAATATCTTTCGCCGCCTGGCTGTCAAGATTGCTGATTTTCAGCTCGAGGCCTTTGACCGTTTCTCCCATCTCGTGCGCGAGTTGTTGGACCGCCTGCACGCGCTCCGTCTGCTCGGTCTTGACCCGGTTGGCCATCGATTCCGTTTCACCTTTCATGAACGTCTCGAGGGCCTGCAACTGCCGCTGCAGGTCGCTTCGCAATTCCCCCGCTTCGCGCGCGAGGCGTTCTTCAAGTTTTTGGAAACGACCGTCGTAATCGCGCATTTGCGATCCGAAAAGAATGTTGCGAATGCGATCGACATTGCCGCTTTCGTCGATCGTCCCGTTCTGCCGATGAGCCGATGTCTGTTCCTTTTCCTGTGCGTTCATGATTCCTCCTATTAATAATGGCAAACGCGAATGGCGCTTGTCGCCGGCATGTTATGCAAATTCACGTGCGATAAGCAATCCTTTGTCTGCCACCTCCAGCTTTAAGTTTTAAGCTTTAAGTGTTAAGAGGATTTGCGCGTTCCCGACTAAAAACTTAAAACTTAACCACTTTAGGCTACCGAAAATGTCCTGCGCCAAGATCGATCCCGCCCTGCACCAGGCGCAGAAGCCGCCCTGGATCAAAGTACGCCTGCCTTCCAATCCGGTCTTCTTTTCGACCAAGGCGCTCATCTCCGATCTGCGTTTGCATACCGTCTGCGAGAGCGCGCATTGCCCGAATCGCTGGGAATGCTGGAGCCAGGGCACCGCGACAATGATGATCGCCGGCGAACGCTGCACCCGGGCTTGTGGCTTTTGCGCCGTCAGTACTGCCAAGCCCTTCGCCCTGGAGGAAGACGAGCCGCAGCGCGTCGCCGAAGCCGTCAGGCGGCTCCGGCTCCAGCATGTCGTCATCACCGCGGTGGCGCGCGACGACTTGAAGGATGGCGGGGCGGAACACTTCGCGCGCACCATTCGCGCCATCCGCGAGATGGATTCCGCGATCATCATCGAAGTGCTGGTACCGGATTTCCATGCTCAGGAATGGTGCATCCGACGCGTGCTCGACGCCGGCCCGGATATTTTCAACCACAACCTCGAAACCGTTGAACGCCTCACGCCTTCGGTCCGCTCGCGCGCGAAATACCGCACTTCGCTCCTGGTCCTGCGCCGCGCCAAAGAGTTTGCGCCGGATACCGTCACCAAAAGCGGCGTCATGCTCGGTCTCGGCGAAACTGAGCCGGAACTTTTCCAGGCGATGGACGACCTGCGCGAGGTTGGCTGCCAGGTCTTGACGTTAGGCCAGTATCTGCGCCCGACTCCGCAGCACCTGCCGGTCGTCGAATACATCACGCCCGAGCAGTTCGATCTCTATGGCGACCTCGCGCGGAGTAAAGGCTTTGCCCATGTTGCCTCCGGCCCGCTCGTTCGCAGCTCGTACCACGCGGCGGATTTCCATCCGGTGGTTCGTCGCTCCGCTGTAGCCCCGATCGGTGATCCCGGCCGCAACGTGGTCCGTTAACGATGGAGCCCGCGGCCCCGCAGCCAGGTCGGCCGCTGAATCGCACCAACGTCGCCGCGGCCATTCCCGCTTATCACGAGGCTGAGCACGTTCGTGGCGTCGCCGAGCGCGTATGCGCGCAGCTCGATCACGTTCTCGTGATCGATGACGGCTCGACCGACGCGACCGCGGCGCGCGCGCGCGAAGGCGGCGCGGAGGTCATCGTCCATCCGGTGAACCTGGGTAAAGGCGAGGCGATCAAGACCGGGCTGCGTCATTGGCTCGAGCGCCCGGAGATTGAATTCATCGTCCTGCTCGATTCCGATGGACAGCATTTGCCCGAAGAAATTTCGCGCTTTTTCAAGGCTGCCGCCGGCACGGAGGCGAGCCTCTTCATCGGCACGCGCATGCACGACGTGCGCGAAATGCCATTCGTTAGGCGGAGGGTCAACCGCTACATGAGCCATCGCATCAGCCTGCTTTGCGGGCAGGTGGTGCCCGATACGCAGTGCGGTTATCGCATGATCCACCGCGACGTCGTGCCGCTCCTCCTCGCCGGCACAAGCCGGTTTGATTACGAGACCGAGATGTTGATCGTCGCCAGCCGAGCCGGTTTTCGCATCGCTTCCGTGCCGATCAGCACGATTTATTCAGATGAGGTCAGCAGTATCCACCCGGTGCGCGATACCATTCGTTTTTTCCAGTTAATGCGGCGCTACGAAAGGCAGCGTTAGCCCAGTCGCTAGAGAATAATTCGCGGTTACCGGCCAGCTCGATACGCGCTGCGGCCCATCGGTTTGCGAATCTCCTGAGATTAGCTTGCGCATTTGTGTCTAAAGTAACGAGGGACTGGGTTCGGGTTTTGCTGATTGGACTCGCGGCCACGCTGGCTGCTGCCCTGATCCGGGCTATCCTCTTTCGCTTCGTCGGGACGGCAATTCCGTTTCTCACTTTCTTCCCGGCCGTGATCCTCGCTTCCCTCTGGGGTGGCACCCGTGCCGGAATCGCGACCTCTCTCCTCTCGCTCCTGCTTGCGCCGCTCTGGATGGCGTCCGGGTTCGCTGCGATGGATCGAGTCGATTGGCTGAATCTTCTTTTCTTCGGGCTCACTTGCGCGCTGATCGTGTGGGGGGTATGTCACGCTCACTGGTCCCGGCTGCGATCGATTGAGCTCGGGTTGAAGCTGGAGGAAACCGAAGCCCGTTTCCGTCATTTGGCTGACAACATTCCGCAGCTTGCCTGGATGGCGCGGCCCGACGGCCACATTTTTTGGTACAACCGCCGCTGGTTTGAATACACCGGCACCACGATGCAAGAGATGGACGGCTGGGGTTGGCAGAAGGTGCACGATTCCGAGAGGGTGCCCAAGGTTGTGGCGACCTGGAGACACTCGCTGAAAAGCGGCCTGCCATGGGAGCACACTTTTCCTCTGCGCCGGTCCGACGGCGTCTTCCGGTGGTTCCTCTCCCGGGCCATGCCCCTGCGCGATGCCGCCGGCAAAATCACCCTCTGGTTTGGCTCCAACACCGACATTACCGAGCAGCGCGAAAACGCCGAGGAACGCCATCGTCTTCTCGAGAGCGAGCGCGCCGCTCGCTCCAGCGCCGAGCGTGCCAGTTTTCTGAAAGATGAATTCCTAGCGACCCTCTCGCATGAATTGCGCACCCCGCTCAATGCCATTCTGGGATGGACGCAGTTACTGCGCGCCGGCGGGAACGACCCGGCCTCCATCGAGGAAGGTCTCGAAACGATCGAGCGCAACGCGCGCGCCCAGACCCGTATCATCGAGGATCTGCTCGAGATGAGCCGCATCATTTCCGGCAAAACCCGGCTCGATGTTCAGGCGATCGACCTCTCTGCCATCGTCGAATCCGCCCTCGGCAGTGTGCTTCCCGCCGCTGCCGCCAAACAAGTGCGCATCATCAAGATGCTCGACCCCGTGCAGGCGATGTCCGGCGATCCGGCCCGGCTGCAACAAGTGCTTTGGAATCTTCTCGCCAACGCGATAAAATTTACTCCCAAGGGAGGTCGCGTCACGGTCGTTCTCGAACGCATCAACTCCCACGTCGAGATCAGCGTGAGCGACAACGGAGAGGGGATTGCGCCCGAATTCCTCCCTTATGTCTTCGATCGTTTCCGCCAGCAGGACGCTTCCCGGACGCGACGTCATTGCGGCCTCGGTCTCGGGTTATCGATCGTCAAGAATCTGGTCGAACTGCACGGCGGCAATGTCCGCGTGGAAAGCGAAGGCCTGGGTAAAGGCGCAACCTTCACGGTCGCGCTGCCATTCGCTCCCCCGCGCCGGGGCGAAAACGGCGCCCATCCGCGCGCGGAGGCCCTCGACGGCAGCCCCGTTGACGTGGGGTTGGAAGGAGTGCGCGTTCTCGTCGTCGATGACGAGCGCGACTCGCTCGAATGGGTCCATCGGCTTTTGAAGGAATGCAAAGCCAAGGTCACGCTCGCCACTTCCGCCCAGGATGGATTGCGCCTGGTCAGCCAAGAACCGCCGGATGTCATTGTCAGCGACATCGGCATGCCCGAAAAAGACGGCTTGGAAATGATGCGCGAGCTGCGCGCCCGGGCTGATCAGGTGGGCAAAACTCCTGCCATCGCGCTCACCGCCTTTTCTCGCTCCGAAGATCGCACCCGCGCCATGCTCGCCGGTTATCAGGTCCACCTCGCCAAACCGGTCGAACCGCAGGAACTCCTCGCCGCCGTCGCCAATCTCGCCGGCCGCACCAGCGGCGAAGCCAGGTATTAATTCGGAGGGCGAGATCGAGTCCGTGATCTTCGCGATCAAAGTCGAGGTTTGCGACCCGGCTGCGCAGACGTTCGAGTTTCGGGCGCAAAAGACGATGTATGGCGGCAAGCATATCGCCGCAGGCAACACCATCTTCGTATTCGCGAGCGAGAACGAAGGCGGATCAGGCCTCATCGCGAGTGGAGTCGTCACCTCGGCCAAGGCGCTGGCAAAGAAACCCGGGCTCGCGCGGCAAACGCCACGCGTGAGCATCACCGTCAGACGCGTGGCGTTGGCGAAGCGGCCCCTCGGGCGGAACCAGCTCAAACATTTCGCGAATTGGAGCGACGGTCGGCCGGAGACCGAGCTGAATTTCAAATTCTATCGTCAGGCGACGAACAAGATTGTCGGCATCTCGACGCAAGCAGCCGCGTTTCTCCGCAGATTCTTTTGACGCGGCGCAAGCGATCGACTGGCACTGGCGGCTGCGCTGAGGTAGCCGGGTCTTAGCCGCACTTTGTGAGCGCGTCGGCCTAACAACATCAAGTCGCGTCCGGCCGAGCCGGCTACACCAGGCCGCGTCGGCGAAAATCGCCCAAATTCCCGCCCGAGGAACGTTCGATCAGGTCGATCGTGAACTTGAGCAGGCAAACTTCCCAGGCGTCATCGACACCCTGAATGACGGCGCTGAGCGGTTCGTCGGCGCGCTCGACCTGCGCTTTCGTCTCTTCGATCACCGACGCCATCGAAGCGCGGACTGTTTTTTCCACCACATCCGTCTTGCGAAACTGGAACCCATAGCGCAAGACGGCGAACTGCTGCGCCCGCTCCCGTAATTGTTCGGCGTAGCGTTCCGCTTTGTCGCCGAACCCCTCGAGTAAGAGCCGGGCGTAATGATCGGGCGCCACGATTTGCGGCCGTTCGGCGTGAATCCGCCCGTCCCGCACCCGCACCTCGTTCACCTGATCCATCAACTCGCTGACCAGGTAAAAGCGAAAACTGGTATGGCCGAAGGTCGCAATCTTTCCCTGCGGCGCGAGAATCACTTCCGTGTTCTCGACTGCGTATTGGAAATTGTCTTCGCTCCACATGGCCGGGGAAGGTAGCGCAGGCTGCACGCTTTCCTACGACAAACCGCTTATCGCGCCAGGCGCACGCCGGACGTCTTGCTCGAGCGCCAGCGCGCAACGGCGTCGGCGGTAAAGATGACGAGGGCGATCCAGATGAGCACGAAGGTAATCAACTGCTCCCGCCGAAAAGGCTCGTGGAAAGCGAAAATGCCGAGGACAAAAGTGCAGCTCGGCGCAAGATATTGCAGGAACCCAAGCGTCGTTAGGCGCAAATTGCGCGCGGCGTGGGCGAACCACAACAGCGGCACACCGGTCACAATACCGGTGCTGATCAAGAGGAGCGACAACCGGGGTGTTGCGAGGCCAAACGAAGTCCGGGGCGTTTGCGCCGCGAAAAGCAACCAGCCGAGTGCGAGCGGCACAATGGTCGTCGTCTCCAGGAAAAGTCCGGGCACCGGCGCTGCGCCTGAGACTTTGCGCAGGAGCCCGTAGGTTCCGAACGAAAAGCAAAGGGTCAGGGCAACCCACGGCGCACGGCCAAACCCAAAGGTTAGACAAAGAACCGCCCCCGTTGCGAGCAGGACCGAGAGGAGTTGCGCGCGCGAGAGGCGCTCGCGGAGGAAGATGGCGCCGAAGAGCACGTTCACGAGCGGAGTCATGAAATAGCCGAGGCTCGTCTCGAGGACATGACCGGCATTAACCGCCCAGATAAAAACGAACCAATTAATCGCGATGGCCAGGCCGCTGCCGGCGCAGAATAGCGCGGTCCGCCGGGAGCGCAG
>Ga0157375_10000984_pt1 | contig 24667 bp, 17 predicted proteins | sample M35metaG_FD_115311 | JGI IMG/M metagenome (GOLD analysis project Ga0157375, IMG submission 115311) | Miscanthus rhizosphere microbial communities from Kellogg Biological Station, Michigan, USA - M3-5 metaG | ecosystem: Host-associated > Plants > Roots > Rhizosphere > Soil | place: USA: Michigan... | reverse complement strand
GCAGCAGGTGCTGAAGAATCTCCTCGGCAATGCGTTCAAGTTCACCGAGAAAGGCGGCGTGACGCTGCACGCGGCGACAGTCAGCGAAGGGTGGACGCCGGGCCACGAAACGCTGGAGCGCGCGTCATCGGTGATCGCGTTCAGCGTTTCGGACACTGGAATCGGCATCCCCGACGAGAAGCAGCGAATCATTTTCGAGGCGTTCCAGCAGGCCGATGCCAGCACGACGCGCAAGTTCGGCGGCACGGGCCTCGGCCTCTCGATCAGCCGCGAAATTGCCCGCCTCCTCGGCGGCGAAATTCGCGTGACGAGCGAGGAAGGCACCGGTTCGTCGTTCACGCTCTTCCTGCCGCAGAGTTACGTGGCTCCGACGCGCCGCCGCGATGAGGATCGCAACGGTTCGACGCTGGAGACGCCGATCACGTCGGAAATCGCGCTGCGCCGCGCCGGCGATTCCGACGCGCAGGCGCGCACATCAACCGACGCGCCGAACGTCGAGGCGCGCCGCACGCGGCGCGAGGACGAGAGTCGCATCGACGAAACGCAGCTCATCGTTGAGGAGCAGGTTCCCGATGATCGCGATTCGATCGCCGAGGGCGACCGGCTCGTGCTGATCGTGGAGGATGACGTGACCTTCGCCAGCATCCTGCTCGACATGGCCCACGACAAGGGCTTCAAAGGCGTCGTGGCCACGCGCGGCGAGAGCGGGCTGCAACTCGCGAAACGCTATCGTCCCGACGCGATCACGCTCGACATCGCGCTGCCCGACATGGAAGGGTGGACGGTGCTCGACCGGCTCAAGCACGACAAGTCGACGCGCCACATCCCGGTGCACATCATTTCCGGCGACGACGAAACCGCGCGCGGGCTGAAGCTCGGTGCCTTCGCGCAGGTGCAGAAACCGGTGACGAAGGATGCGCTCGACGAGGCGTTCGCGAAGATCAAGGGCTTCGTCGATCGTCCGAACAAGTCGCTGCTGATCATCGAGGACAACGAGCAGCAGCGTTCCGCGATCACGGAGCTGATCGGCGGCGACGGCGACGTCGACATCACCTCGGCCGCCAGCGGCGAAGAGGCGCTGCAGATCCTGCGCGACCGCCGTTTCGACTGCATGGTCCTCGACCTCGGCCTCCCGGACATGAACGGCTTCGAGTTCATCAGCCGCATGCGCAACGAGCTCGGCGTCGACGACATCCCGATCGTGGTCTACACGGGCCGCGAGCTGACGAAGAAGGAGGAGACGGAGCTGAAGCGGATGGCCGAGGCCATCATCGTGAAGGACGCGCGCTCGCCGGAGCGGTTGCTCGACGAGACCGCGCTCTTCCTCCACCGCGTCGAAGCGAACCTGCCAGAACAAAAGCGGCAGATCCTCGAACAGCTGCACGAGTCCGACCCGGTTCTGGCCGGCAAGAAGGCCCTGATCGTCGACGACGACATGCGCAACATCTACGCGCTGACGTCGCTCCTGGAACGCCACAAGATGAACGTGCTCTACGCCGAAAGCGGCGCCGACGGCATCGAGCAACTCCGCAGCCATCCCGACATCGACGTCGTCCTGATGGACGTGATGATGCCCGAGATGGACGGCTACGAAGCCATGCGCCGCATCCGTTCGATGGAGGAGTACAAGAACCTGCCGATGATCGCCCTCACCGCGAAAGCAATGAAAGGCGACCGCGAGAAATGCATGGAAGCCGGAGCCAGCGACTACATCACAAAGCCGATTGACGCGCAGCAGTTGATTTCGTTGCTTAGGGTTTGGTTGTATTTGTAAGGAGTTCGCCGCCGGTTCGCCGCCGGCAAAGCTTCGCTAGTACCAGTTCTCGACACGCAAATCTCGGACACGTTTGAAGTGCTGCACATTGCGCGTGATCAGCGTAGCCCGAACTGTGAGTGCGGTCGCGGCTATCATGACGTCGCGGTCTCCGATCGGCGTTCCTTCTCGGGCAAGGGTACTGGCGATCGCTCCGAAGTGTCGCGCGCAGAACTCGTCGAAGGGAACAACTTCAACGGTGGCGACGAACGTATCGATCTTCTCGTGGAGCTTGCTCGATTCACGCTTATCGGCGCCGAATCGGAGCTCCGCGATCGTTATTGCGCTGACGCACAACACCGAAGGATGATGCGCCACGATTTTGGCAGCAACGTGTCCTTCGTCGCGCCACAAAAAGCTGACCGTATCGGTATCCAGCATGAAGCGACCGCTACTCAATCGAACGGATCCTTCATTTCGCTGATGTTGCGCTGTGGCAGCCGCTCGATTTCGTCAGGCCATGAACCTATCAGTTCGAGGAATTCAGGCGGCCACTCGTCGGCAGGTTCGAGAACGATCTTCTTGCCGACGCGACGTGCGACAACCTCGCGTTGCCCATCAGGAAAGCGGCAGGCTTTCGGGAGGCGAACCGCCTGGCTTCCTCCGTTTTGAAAAATCTTGGCGCGTTGTGTCATCATCCGCCTCCGTATAGACACGAGTATATACTAACTTCAATGAGACGAAAAAGCCCGCGCCCTTTCGGGCGCGGGCTGGGGATTGAATCGATAAACGGCTAGTGGTGCTTGAGGACGGACTTGTTCGGGACCACCTCGATCAACTGCATCATGCCGCGGTCCTCGTGCGCGAGGATGTGGCAGTGCAGGACGTACTGGCCGGGATAGTCGGAGAAACGGCTGCGGAACTTGAAGTAGCCGGGGATGGTGACCATCGCGCCGGCGGCGTTCGGGACCTTGATTCCGCCCGGCATTCCGAAGACATCCCACCAAATATACGGAGGCGAGAGCTTCGTCAGGGCGCAGGGATGCCATGTCGTGTCGTCATCGGGATTCACGTAGCAATTCGTTCCCGGCTTCGACTCCGCGGCGGTGTACACGTAGACCGGATTCCACGGATCGAAAAGCTCGACGACCTGGAACGGATTGATGTGAATGTGGAAGGGATGCATGATCGCGCCCGGCTGCGCGCGTTTGGTCTTATCGAGAGTGTCGGCGGTGGTGTTGATGATCGTCCACTCCTCATTCGTGTTGAGGAGCATGGTCTGATCGATTTTGTCGCCGAACTTATTGTTGTTGATGGTGTGATTCGCGCCGGAGCCGCGGTTCGTGCTGTTGAACGTCAGCTTTTTGTAATCGAAGATCGAGCTGTCCGGAATGCTGTCGGGGAGGAACGGGGGCATCGTCGGGAACTCCACGGCGCTGATGAACCCCATGGCCGGATCGGGATTCATGCCGGGATCGGAGACGACCCTCACCGTGACCAGCGGCTCGGGTGTTTTCGGTTGGGCCTGGTTCGCCGTGGGGAGTTCCGTCGCCTTGACCACGTCGTAGACCATGATCTTGAATTCCGTTTTGTCGGGGACGCCCGGCGGAACGCGGACCAGAAGATCGGCGCGGTTGCCGGCCGACATCATGATCGGCTGGCTGGCGGCGCCGGGAGCAGGCGGATGATAGTTTTTCGGATTGAACTGTACGCCGTCCTGCGCGATCTGGACCCACTGCAATGAGGTGTCGTTGGACGTAGCGGCTGGCGGGACGAGGTACGAGCCGCTGCGTGCGGGACCATTGACGATGCGCCACATCTGCACTTCGCCCGGATGCATGGTCACGACCGGCTGGCGGCGGCCGTTGACGGAGAAGATCGGCCGTCCCTGACCGGCCGCGCGTTCCAGGTTTGGCGTCACGCTGACCTGCTGGATGACCATCACCTTGATGTTCTTGTCGTACTTTTTGTCGTCGAGGGCCCACCAGTTCTTTCTCGCGGCGGTGCTCTTGTACTGATCCATGAGCTGGTCGTCGTACTTGCCTTCGATGATGAAGGCGCCGATGAGCGTGTTGTTCACGTTCAGCGTCGTCGAGCCGTGCTTGTGCATGTGGTACCACATCGTGCCCGGCGCCTGGCCCATCTGCAGAATCTTCGGATCGGCTGCTCGCGGATCCGGCGGAACGGCCGGCGTCTCACCCTCGGGATACTCGGGGAGCTGGTAGCAGGTCGGATACGCGCCGATGTAGTACTGCGGCCATGCCCCCGCTTCGATCGCTTCCTCATTTTGCGGCCACAGCTTCTGCTCTTCCTTGAGCCCCTCGTCGTGCTTTTTCAGCAGTTCTTCCTGCTTGTCCCGGTAGTACTTGGGCATCTGCGTCTTGTAGTGCGTCGGCCAGTAGCTCGGCTTCGTGGCCAGGTTCACCGCGCAGTCCGCGAAGAACTTTTGGAACGACTCTTTGAACGTATCTTTGTCGATGACCGGCTTTCCCTTCACGCGCGGCGTCGGCCGGATCTGGAGCAGGACGTTGTCGCCCGTGCTGCCCGGGTTCGTGTGCGTGCCGTGGAAGTGGACGTTGGCCGTGCTCGAACCGTGGAAGCAGTTGGGATACTTGTCGTCGATCGCGCCGGCCGGCTTGTTGCTCGGATAGATGCCGGCCGTCTCGTCGCAGCCGTCGCGGTCGAAGTACTGGCTGTTGGGGAAATTGGTCAGGTTGATCTCGTTGAAAAAGCTAAGCTGCACGAGATCGCCGACGCGCGCGCGCAGCGTCGGACCGGGCATCGGCAGCTGCGGTCCCTTGGCGGCCGCCGGCTCGCTGTCTCCCGTCTTGTAGCCGTCGAAGTAGCGGAGGTGCTGGGCCGCGCAGTACTCGGGGCTCCCGTTGATGCTGGGAAACCAGACGATGCGGTCCTGGTCCTTTACTTCCATGACGCCATCCAGCTTCTTGGTCGTGGCGTTTCTGTCGATTTCTTTGACTTTAAGTAACGGCTCGCCGAACGGCGGACATTTGACAAACGCCTGCGCATTCGCCGCGATTGGCGCGATCAGGGTAGCGATCGCTGCCACTGCCAGGACGAAGCTCCGGATGCCGCTGCGGCGTGGGGATGTGAGGTCACGTGGTGACATACATTGGCTCCTTTCCTTGAGCGGCTGATCAGAATGTCGGCGGTACTTTGATGACGTCGAAGGTGCCGGTTTCATTCGGGTGGATCTTGCACTGGTATGTAGCCGGACCGTACACAGGGACGGTCTTGCCGTTGACCAGGACTGGCTGTCCGTTGGAATCGAGCTGCACCGGCGCCACAACCGAATACGTCGGATTCGACGACTGGTCGGGTGGAACCTCATCGACTCCGAACGCCGCCGGCCAGGCCGGCGGTTTCGGACTCACCGGCACCGGTTGATGGGGGTCATCGGTCCGGTTCGTCCAGGTGATGTTGTCGCCGACCAATACCTGCTGCGTCGCGGGTTGAAATGCTGCGGTGGGGCCGCCGGGCTCTGTGGGAGTGACGGAGACGATCTCGATCAACCAATCGGGCATGGTATGGCTCCTTTTGTCAGAGTTGGAGGACAGGACACCCGAGGATGTCCGGGAAACTACCGATCTCTCACCGGGGAGTGTAGCGGAAAGGAACTTTCCCTACCCACAGTTGAGCATGCCGTTTGCTCTTAGCAGGGCAACGTGGTCACACGGGTACTTGCGGAAGCTGAGGAACAAGAGAAGAGCGATCTCGAAGGGATCGAGGTGCACCTGCTCACCGAGGGGATCTACCAGCACTACGGATACGACTTCCGAGACTATTCGCTCCCATCGCTCCGCCGCCGCCTCTGGAAACGCGTCTACGCCGAGGGACTGACCACCATCTCCGCGCTGCAGGAAAAAGTTCTGCACGACTCCTCATGCATGGAGCGGCTGCTGCTCGACCTCTCCATCAACACCACGGCCATGTTTCGCGACCCGACCTTCTACCTTTCATTCCGGCAGAAGGTCGTCCCGCTGCTGCGCACGTATCCGTTCGTCCGCATCTGGCACGCCGGCTGTTCGACGGGCGAAGAGGTCTACTCGATGGCCATCCTGCTGCAGGAGGAAGGGCTCTACGACCGCTGCCGGATCTATGCGACCGACATCAACGAGGCCGTGCTGCAGCGCGCGAAGGACGGCATCTTTCCGCTGAACACGATGCAGGAGAACACCGCGAACTACATCGCCGCGGGCGGCAACGGAACGTTCTCCGGCTACTACACGGCGCGCTACGACTACGCGATGTTCCGTCCGTCGCTGCGGGAGAACGTCGTCTTCGCGCAGCACAACCTGGTCACCGACGCCTCGTTCAATCACTTCAACGTCATCTTCTGCCGCAACGTCCTGATCTACTTCAACAATCGTCTTCAGGAACGCGTGCAGGACCTTTTCCTCAACAGCATGGAGATGTTCGGCATCCTCGGCCTCGGCAAGAAGGAGACGATCCGCTACACGAATGTTTCTTCTAACTACGAAGAGATCGATGCCGAGGAGCGGCTGTACCGGAGGATTCGATGACGACGATCGAACGGCGGCGCAACTGGTCTCCGGTCATCGAACGGCGAGATCGTGTCATCCCGACTGTCGCTCGCGGTCCCGAGCTGATCGTGATCGGCTGTTCCCTCGGCGGCATGAACGCGCTCCAGGTCATCCTCAGCAATCTCTCGCACGACTTCTGCGTGCCGATCGCCGTCGCGCAGCATCGCCACAAAAAATCGAACGAAGGACTGCCGGCCTACTTCCGGCGGCAGACCGATCTGCGAGTCGTCGACGCCGAGGACAAGCAGTGGATCCAGCCGGGCCACGTCTACCTCGCGCCGGCCGATTACCACCTTCTGATCGAGCGCAACGGTCCGCGCGGAGAGCTGAGCCTTTCCGTCGATGAGGCCGTGCGCTACTCGCGGCCGTCGATCGACGTGCTCTTCGAATCGGCGGCCGACGCGTACAAAGATCGCGTCGTGGCCATCGTCCTTACCGGCGCGAATGACGACGGCTCGCGTGGCGCGGCACGCATCAAAGCGCGCGGCGGAATGGTCATCGCCCAGCATCCCGAAACCGCCGAAGCGCCGGCCATGCCGCGCGCCACGATCGAGGCCGTTCAAGTGGATCGAATCTTGCGTCTGGAGGACATTGCCCCATTCCTGACCGAGGTCTGCCATCCCACCGTGAGCCATTCATGACCGCCATCGCCGAAGAGAAGGTGAACATCCTTCTGGTCGACGACCAGACCAGCAATCTGCTCGCGCTGGAATCGATCCTCGCGGACATGAATCTGAACCTCGTGCGCGCCGAGTCGGGCCGCGGCGCGTTGCGGGCGCTGCTCGAACGCGAGTTTGCCGTCATCCTGCTCGACGTGCAGATGCCCGACCTCGACGGTTTCGAAACGGCGAGCCTCGTCCGCGAACGCGACAAATCGCGAGGCACGCCGATCATTTTCCTGACGGCGCTCAGCCGCAGCGAGACGCACGTCTTTCGCGGCTACGAGCTCGGCGCCGTCGACTACATCTTCAAGCCGTACCAGCCGGAGATCCTCCGCTACAAGGTCAACGTTTTCGTCGAGCTGTTCCGGAAGACGCAGGCCATCACGCGCCAGGCGCAGGAGCTGGCGCGCCTCAGCCGGCAGAATGAGCTGATCCTCAACGCCGCGGTCGAGGGTGTGTTCGGCGTGAACCTCGAAGGCGAGGCGACGTTCGTCAATCCCGCCGCGGCGCGGATGATCGGACGCAATGTTGCGGACGTCATCGGCCACGAGGTTCATCCGCTGCTTCATCCTTCGTTTCCCGGCGTGGCCACGTGCGATATCCGACACTGCTCGCTCAACGTCGCGCTGCACGGCGACCGCGTGCGCGACGAGATGGCCGACACGTTTTTCCGCGACGACGGCGCCAGTTTCCCGGTCGAGTTCTGCGCCTCTCCGATGCACGACGAGGAGGGCAACACGATCGGCTCGGTGATCACGTTCCGCGACGTCACCGAAAAACGCGCTGCCGCTGCAGCCGCCGAAAACGAGCGTCGCTATCGCGAAGCCGAGGCCCAGAATCGCGCCAAGGACAACTTCCTGGCCACGCTCTCTCACGAGCTGCGCACGCCAATGACCTCGATCCTCGGCTGGGTGCAGTTCCTCCGCTCCGGCGACTACTCGCCCGACGAGCTGCGCGAGGCGCTGCACATGATCGAGAACAGCGCGCAACTGCAGAAACGCCTCATCGACGACATGCTCGACGTCTCCCGCATCATTCTCGGCAAGTTCCAGGTCGAACTTCGCCCGACGCATCTGTCCGACATCGTGGAAGCCGCTGTATCAAACGCGCGTCCCGACGCGGCCGAGCGCGGCGTGCGTTTGACCTCGGACCTGATCCGTCCGCCCGACGACGTCGTCGAAGCCGACGCCACGCGCCTGCAGCAGGTCATCGGCAACATCCTCTCGAACGCGATCAAGTTCACGCCACCCGGCAAGCAGGTCGATCTGCGCCTCGAACGCGTCGATCACAAACTGCAGATCAGCGTTCACGACGAAGGCGAAGGGATCGAGCCGTCGTTCCTGCCGCACGTTTTCGAACGTCTCCGCCAGGCTGACGCCTCCGCCAAACGCAGCGGCCTCGGCCTCGGCCTCGCCATCGCCCGCCACATCATCGACCTCCACCACGGCGACATCCGCGCCGAATCCGAAGGCCTCGGCAAAGGCGCGCGCTTCACCGTGACGCTGCCGGTGATCGAGCAATCGCAAATGATGGGCCCCGGCGATCCGATGCTGTCGTCGCGCGCGTAGTGCGGACGTCTCGTCTGCAACCGCTGGGCGTCTCGCCCGGCGGGGGTGTCTGTGATGTTTCCCAAACTGCGATTGAATCCCAGAAACCACCGTCGGGCGAGACGCCCGCCGGATGCAGACGAGACGTCCGCACTACACCCTCACAGCAGCGTGCACGCCTCCTCGAACGTCAGCCGCGGATTGCGGGGATGGAGTTTCGACGGATCGCCGTAGCCGAGGTTGATGAGGAAGTTCGATTTGACGTGGCCCTCGGGGAAGAACTCCTGGTCGCAGCCCTCGCACTCGCGGCCGGCGTCGAAGAACTCCATGTCCAGCTTCGCATTGTCGAAACCTGACATCGGACCGCAATCGAGCCCGAGACCGCGCGCGGCGACGATCAGGTACGCGCCCTGGAGCGTCGAATTGCGCCTCGCCGTCGTCTCCACAAGTTGCGGATTCGAAGCAAACATGTCTCGCATCGACGGCGAGTGCGGGAAGAGTCGCTGCAGCTTTTCGTAGAACTTCAGATCGTAGGCGACGATCACCACCACCGGCGCGGCCATCGTCTTGTCGACATTGCCCGGCGCGAGCGACGGCCGCAGCCGCTCCTTCGCCTGTTTCGTGCGCAGGAAGACGAAGCGCGCCGGATTCGTATTCGCGCTGGTCGGCCCCCATTTCATCGCGTCGTAGAGCTGGCGCAACGTGTCGTCGCTGACCGGTTTGTCGAGCCACGCGTTGTGCGTGCGGGCGTTGCGGAAGATGAGATCGAGACAGCTTTCGTCGGCCATTCGTTGCTCCTGGAGTGCGCGGTATTGTGCGTTAGTCGGTGCTGGTGGCCGAGCCTAGGGCAACCAACGCCGCCGGCCGTGCCGGCCCTCTTATACTGCGCTGCAAAAGGAGAGCACGAATGAGCAGCAGAGAGGGATCGGGCTATCCGATCGGCAAGATCATTTTCGCCTCGGGTCTCGGCACGATGATCGAGTGGTACGACTTCTACATCTTCGGCAGCCTGGCCGTGATCATGTCGCAGCTCATGTTTCCGAAGGACCAGCCGGCGTGGGCGCTGATCCAGACGTGGGCGCTCTTCGCGACCGGATTTGTGGTCCGCCCGTTTGGCGCGATCGTCTTCGGCCGCGTTGGGGATCTGATCGGACGCAAGTACGCGTTCCTGGTGACGCTGACGATCATGGGTCTCTCGACCTTCGTCATCGGACTGCTGCCGACCTACGCCTCGGTCGGATTACTCGCGCCGTCGATCCTGCTGCTGCTTCGCCTGCTGCAAGGACTCGCGCTTGGCGGCGAGTACGGCGGTGCCGCGGTTTACGTCGCCGAACACGTGCCGGACAACAAGCGCGGCTACTACACGAGTTTCATCCAGATCACGGCCACGCTCGGCCTCTTCGTCTCCCTCGGCGTCATTCTCGCGGTGAAGAAGATGATGAGCGACGCCGACTTCAAAGCGTGGGGCTGGCGCGTGCCCTTCCTGCTTTCGATCGTGCTGGTGTTGATCTCGCTCTGGATTCGCATGTCGCTGAAGGAATCGCCGCTCTTCGAGTCGATCAAGGCGCAGGGGAAGGCGTCGATCGCACCGCTGCGCGAGAGTTTCGGCAACTGGGCCAACCTGCGCATCGTCCTGCTCGTCCTCTTCGGCGCGACCGCGGGACAAGGCATCGTCTGGTACACGGGCCAGTTCTACGCGCTGTCGTTCCTGCAGACGGTGCTGAAAATCGAACTGGCGAAAGCGAGCATCATTGTGGCCGTGGCGTTGCTGCTGGCGATGCCGTTCTTCGTCGTCTTCGGCGCGCTCTCCGACCGCATCGGACGCCTGAAGGTCATGATGGCTGGCAATCTCCTGGCCGCGCTGACCTACCTCCCGATCTACCACGCGATGAAGGATCACGCCGGCGATCCGAAGAATCCGAACATGGCCATCCTGATCGGCCTGATCTTCATCCAGGTGATCTACGTGACGATGGTCTACGGTCCGATCGCCGCATTCCTGATCGAGTCGTTCCCGGCGAAGATCCGCTATACGTCGTTCTCGCTGCCCTACCACCTCGGCAACGGCTGGTTCGGCGGCACGCTGCCGCTGATCGCGAGCCTGTTGGTGGCGAAGTTCAACAACATCTACGCGGGTTTGTACTGGGTGGTAGGCGTCGCGCTGATGACATTCATCATCGGATCGATCTTCCTCAACGAACGGCACCGGGTCGAGATCTGGGCGGAAGCGGAGGAAGCCCGGCCGACGTAAACAGCACAACCGGTCGCGTAGCGAACGTAAGAACCGTAGCCCCCAGCTTTGAGCTGGGGGTATCGAGAGTGAGCCGAATTTGTGAGCCCGTTTTTAACGGGCGAAAGAAAGCTTTCTATCGCGCGCTAAAGCGCGCTCCCAATATCGCCGCATCCGAAAAACCCCCGCCTCGAAGGCGGGGGCTACGGCTCTTACGCCGGCTACGCCGACGGAGTGTCGCCTTCTACTCCGCCGCCGCGATCTGGTACTGCTCGATTTTCCCGTCCGGCATGATGAACGTCGTCAGCGCCAGGGTCTTTGTCGGGAACTTGATGCGGTAGCGGCGGAGCGTCATTCCTCCGCGGAGCGATTGGCCGGATTGGACGAACTCCTGCGGCGTGCCGAGCGGTGCCAGACTCGCGGCGAAATCCTTGATGGCCTGATCCTCAAAGTACGCGTTCGCGTTGGACGTGAACTGCGAGCGGTCGATGCGCCCCTTTTGCAACTCGTCGAAGATCTTGCGCATCTGCTCCGTCGTTTTCGGCGTCGCCGGATCGGTCGACGCGAAAATCGTTTTCGAAATGCTGGTGGCGATCTGTGCCGGAGTGCCGGTTGCGTCCATGTTCGTCAGGACGACGATGGCCACGCGATCGTCGGGGTAGACCTCGTTGCGGGCGGTGAAGCCGGAGACTTCGCCGCCGTGAGAAATCACGCGGCGGCCGTCGCTGATGCCGATGCCGACGCCGAGTCCGTAGCGCGAGCCGACTCCGTTGTTCAACTCCACCTCGGTCTCCATCGCCCGATACGACGACGGTTTCAGGATCGTCTGATCGATCATCGAAATGTCCCAAAGCGCCAGGTCGTGCGCGGTCATGGCCAGTTCGCCGGCGGCGAACATCCAGCCCGCGCCTTCCTTCGGTGCGGGGCGCACCGGCCCGAGCGCGTAGCGCAGGTAGCGCATCGGATCTGCGGGCCCGAGGGGCGCGGCGTCCGTGTTTGAGACGGTGGTCATGTGCAGCGGAACGAAGACGCGCTTCTGCAGGAAATCGAGCAGCGGCATGCCGGCGACCTTCTCCGCGATCATGCCGGCGGCCACGTAGTTCGTGTTGCTGTACTGCCACTTCGCGCCCGGCTCGAAATCGAGCGGCTTCTTCGCCCAGCCGGTGAGGATCTCCGGCGCCGTTACCGGCTTCATCATCATCGGCATCACGTAATCCTGCGGCCAGAAATCCTGGTAGCCGGAGGTCATCGACAGCAGCTGACGGATGGTGACGTCGCCGGCGCGCGTGAGGTCGGGCAGCCAGCGGATCACCTTGTCGTCGAGCGAGAGCTTGCCTTCCTCGGCCAGCATCAGCAGCGCGGCGGACGTGAACTGCTTGCTGATCGAGCCGATCGAGTAGCGCATCTGAGGCGACGCCGGCAGCTTCGTCTCGACGTTCGCCATTCCGTAGGCGTGCTCGTACGCGATCTTGCCGTCGCGGACGACCGCCACCGAGGCGCTTGGGACGCCGTTCTTGGCGAGGATGTCCGCGGCGGCTTTATCGATGCTGGCCCGCATTTCCGCGGGAAGTTCCTGCGCCTGCAGGATCGTGGTGACGGCGGCGATGGCGACGAATGCGATGACGGTCTTGCGCATGGCCGCGCATTCTAACTGCGCTTCGCGCGTTGTCGGTTGTCGGTTGGGTGCGCTGCGGCGCGTTGTCCGGGTCGGGTTGCTTCTGTCGTCGACAACGCGCGAAGCGAAATCAACCGACAACCGACAACGCGCGCGAAGCGCGATCAAGGATGCGATGGCGCGTAGACGCTGACGATCTTCGTGCCGCTGCTCGTCTCCACCTGCGCGTTGACGGTGCGGGGCGGATACTGCGAAACGAGGCCGAAGAAGTAGCTGCTCTCGCCGCGGCCGGGACTGGCGCCGCTGAAGATACGCCGCGAAAAGTTGAAGCGCAGCGGGTTCGCGGCGACCTGCACCACGGAGTTGAGACCGACCACGCCCAGGCCGCCGCTGGTGACGACGAAGACCTCCTCGGAGGCATGTCCGTCGCGGTTGAAATCGAGCGTATTCAAGCCGCCGAAATCGACGGACAGCGCCGACACCCACTGCGGCGCCGTGATGCCGGCGACGTTGGTCAGATCGACGCGATATTCGTAAACGTATTTGCCGGCGGCCGGCGACGCGGCCTCGGAACGGTAGATGCGCGACTGCACGAAGCCACTGCCGAGGACCGGCGAGGTTTTGTCGGTGACCGTGACCGTGCCGGTGTGGTTGAAGACGAAGTTCACCGACGGCGCGTTCACGTTGACGATGCGGTAGGCGATGGCCTGAGCGAGCAGCGGCAGAGCGGCGATGGCGATGAGCACGGACGCGAGCTTTTTCATGCTCTGGTAGTGCGCCGGCAACGCAAAGCGTTACACGGCGCGTTGTCGGTTGTCGGTTGATTGCGCTGTGGCGCGTTGTCGGTGCTTCTTTCGTTGACAACGCGCGAAGCGAAATCAACCGACAACCGACAACGCGCCGCAGCGCAGAATTACTTGCCCGGCTCTTCTTTCAATCCGCGTTCGAGCAGCAGCGGTTCGACGATCGGATCGCGGCCGCGGAAGGCGCGGTAGAGCGCCGCCTCGTCCATCGTGCCGCCGCGCGAGAGGATCATGTCGCGGAAGCGCTGGCCGTTCGCGCGCGTCATCCCGCCGTTCTCCTTGAACCAGTAGTACGCGTCGTCGTCGATCAGTTCCGACCACAGATACGCGTAGTAGCCGGCGGCGTAGCCGCCGCCCCAGATGTGCGAAAAGTACGTCGTGTGATAGCGCGGCGGAACTTCGGCCATGGCGATGTTGAAGCTCTTCAGCACCTCCGGCTCGAAGACGTTCACGTCGCGCTGCGCGGTGCCCGGCGCCTGCGTGTGCCAGGCCATGTCCAGCAGCGCGGCGGCGAGGTACTCGGTGGTGGCGTAGCCCTGATTGAACGTGCGCGACTTCTTGATGCGGTCGACGAGATCCTGCGGCATCGGAGCGCCGGTCTTGTAGTGCTTCGCGTAGTTCGCGAACACCTTCGGCTCCAGCGACCAATGCTCGTTGAACTGCGACGGGAACTCGACGAAGTCGCGCGGCACGTTGGTGCCGGCGAGTGTCGGGTACTTCACGTTCGAGAGCATGCCGTGCAGCGCGTGGCCGAACTCGTGGAAGATCGTAGTGACGTTGTCGAACGTCAGCAGCGCCGGCTGGCCGGGCGCGGGTTTGGTGAAGTTCGTTACATTGAAGACGACCGGCTTCGTGCCGATGAGTCCCGACTGATCGACGAAGCTGTCCATCCACGCGCCGCCGCTCTTGTTCGGACGCGAGAAGTAGTCGCCGTAATAAAGCGCCATCGATTTGCCATTGGCGTCGAAGACCTCGAACACGCGCACGTCCGGCTGGTAGACCGGGATGTCGTGGCGCTCCTTGAACGTGAGGCCGTACAGCTGATTGGCCGCGTAGAAGACGCCTTTCTGCAGCACGGTGTCGAGCTCGAAGTACGGCCGCACCTGCGCCTCATCGAGGTCGTACTCGGCCTTGCGGACCTTCTCCGAGTAGAGATCCCAATCGTACGGCGCGAGCTGGAAGCCGCCCTTTTCCGCGTCGATGATGGCCTGCATCTTCGCCACTTCCGAACGCGCTTTCGCGGTCGACGCGGGAACGAGTCCAGTCAGCAGCTTGATGGCGTTCTCGGGAGTCGAGGCCATCTGATCGTCGAGCGAAAAAGCGGCGTACGTCGGGTAGCCGAGGAGCTTGGCTTTGTCCGCGCGGAGCTGCGCGAGACGGGTGACGATGGCCTTCGTGTCGTTCGGGCCGCCGTGATTGCCGCGCTGAACCGAGGCGTTGAACAGCTTCTCGCGCAGCGCGCGGTTCTGCAGATAGGTGAGGGCCGGCTGCTGCGTCGTGTTCTGCAGGGTGAGGACGTACTTGCCAGTCAGCTTCTTTTCTTTGGCAGCGTCGGCCGCGGCGGCGATGTCGGAGTCCGGCAGTCCGGCCAGCTCCTCTTTCGTGTCGACGACGATGGCCGCGGCGGCGGTGTCGGCGAGGACGTGCTCGCGGAACTTCGTCGTCAGCGTCGACTCTTCCTTGTTCAGCGCGCGCAACGTTTTCTGATCGGCGTCGTTGAGCTGTGCGCCGGCGCGGACGAAGAATTTGTAGTAACGCTCGATGAGGTACTGCGACTCGGCATCGAGTCCGCTGCTGGCGCGCTTGTCGTACAGCGTTTTCACACGCGCGTACAGCTTCTTATTCATGTAGATGGCGTCGTTGTGCGCCGCGAGCTTCGGCGACTCCTCGGCCTCGATCTTCTGGAACGTGTCGTTCGTATTCGACCCGGTCAGGGCGAAGAAGATCTTGGACGCGCGCGTAAGCAGCGCTCCCGACTTCTCCATCGCTTCGATCGTGTTGGCGAACGTCGGCGCTGCCTTCTGGTCGGCGATGGCCTTGATCTCGGCGAGCTGCTGCTTCATCCCCGCTTCGATGGCCGGCTTGTAGTCGCCGGTCTTGATCTTGTCGAACGGCGGCGCGTGGAACGGCAGCGGGCTGGCCTTGAGCAGCGGATTCTGCCGGGCCGCGGCGGTGGTCTTAGCCTGCATGGCAAACGCGGTCAGCACGATCGCTGCCGCAAAAAGGGTCGTGTGCGTCGTTTTCATGACGATGCGCAACACAGGAGGCAGGCGTCGTCATCCCGTTTTGGAAACCAGCGATTTCAGAGCCTCGCGGATCACCGCCGCGACCTCGTCATCGACATTCTCATCGCGCACTTTCTTCGGCGACGACCACGTCCCCGTCACGCGCCAGTTCATCGTCGTCAGCGTCTCGACCAGCGAGTCGCGCGCGAACTCTCCGCCGACCGGCGAGGCGTTGATCACCGCGACCGGCTTGTCGACCAGGGCGCCGTCGGACACCAGCCAGTCGAGCGCGTTCTTCAGCGAGCCGGGAACGCCGTGCGCGTACTCCGGCGAGGAGATGAGGATGCCATCCGCGCTTGCGAGCATGGTGCGAAGTTCAGCGACTGCGCGCGGCGGCGTCGCGCCTTCGACGTCGTCATCGGGATTGAAGTGGGGGAGGTTTGCCAGTCCCTCGTAGATTTCCACCTCGGCCGCGATCGTCGCCGCCACGCGCAGCAGTGCGAGATTCGACGATTGCGCGCGCAGGCTGCCGCAGATGGCGATGATTTTCATTTCAGGTATCTGCCGCGTTAGCGGCTTCAGAAGGTAGCCAGGGGTTGAGCGAAGCGACACCCCTGGAAAAAGGGCGGCGCCCACAATTCGTGCCGCGTCAGCGGCACTGGATGGAGTGTCACATTTTTCCAGTGCCGCTGACGCGGCACACTTCTTTTCCCATTTTCGTTTCGAGGGGTGCTCGCGATGAAGCTGCTCGCACCCCTCGCTACCTTCTTGAAGCCGCTAACGCGGCGACACAGCCTACTTCCCCGTAAGCCCTCTCTCTTCGAGCAGCGGCTCTACCTTCGGATCGCGTCCGCGGAACGCGCGGTACATCGCGGCCGGATCCTCGGTGCCGCCGCGGGAGAGGATCATCTTGCGGAACTTGTCGCCGTTCGCGCGGGTCATGCCGCCGTTTTCCTTGAACCAGTAGTAGGCGTCGTCGTCGAGCACTTCGCTCCAGAGGTAGGCGTAGTAGCCGGCCGCGTAGCCGCCGCCCCAGATGTGCGAAAAGTACGTCGACTTGTAGCGCGGCGGGACTTGATCGAGAGAGATGTTGTAGCGCTTCAGCGACTCCGCTTCGAACGCGTTCGCGTCCTGCAGCGGCGCATCGGACGGGGTCGTGTGCCAAGCCATGTCCAACAGCGCCGCGCCGAGGTATTCGTGTGTCGCGAAGCCCTGGTTGAACGTGCGCGCCTTCTTCAGTTTCTCCACGAGCTCCTTCGGCATCGGAGCTCCCGTTTTGTAATCCTTCGCGTAGTTCGCGAATACCGTCGGCTCCATCGCCCAGTGCTCGTTGAACTGCGACGGGAACTCGACGAAATCGCGCGGCACGGCCGAGCCGCCGAACGACGGGTACTTCACGTTCGAGAACATCCCGTGCAGCGCGTGGCCGAACTCGTGGAACATCGTCGTCACTTCGGTGAACGTCAGCAGCGCGGGCTGGCCGGCCGCCGGCTTCGTGTAGTTCTCGTTGTTCGTCACCACCGGCTTCGTGCCGAGGAGTTTGCTCTGGCCGACGAAGCTGCTGGTCCACGCGCCGCCGGCCTTGTTCGGACGCGAGAAAAAGTCGATGTAGAAAAGCGCCAGCGGCTTGCCGTCGGAGTCGATGACGTCGAACACGCGGACGTCGGCCTGATAGACCGGGATGTCGTGCCGCTCCTTGAACGTGATGCCGTAGAGCTTCGTGGCGGCGAAGAAGACGCCGTTCTGCAGGACGTTGTTGATCTCGAAGTACGGCCGAACCTGACCCTCATCGAGATCGAATTCGTTCTTGCGCACCTGCTCCGCGTAGAACTGCCAGTCGTACGGCTCCAGCGTGAAGCCGCCCTTCTGCTCGTCGATCAGCTTCTGCATCCTCGCGGCCTCGGCGCGCGCTTTCGACGTCGCGGCGGGAACCATGTCCGTCATCAGCTTGATGGCATTGGCGGGCGTCTTCGACATCTCGTCGTCGAGGTTGTAGTCGGCATAGGTCGGATATCCGAGGAGTTTGGCGCGCTGGGCTCGGAGCTGCGCGAGGCGGGTGATGATCGCCTTCGTGTCGTTGTCGCCGCCGTGATTGCCGCGCGCGATCGACGCCTCGTAGAGCCGTTTGCGCAGGTCGCGATTTTTCAGGTACGTCTGCGGCGGCTGCTGCGTCGTGTTCTGCAGTGTGAGCAGCCACTTCCCTTCCATGCCGCGGCCTTTCGCGCGTTCGGCGGCAGCGGCGATGTCGGATTCCGGCAGGCCGTCGAGGAGTGACTTGTCGTCGATGACGATGGCCGAGGCGTTCGTGTCGGCCAGGACGCGATCGCGGAATTGGGTGGTGAGCTTCGACTGCTCCTGATTCAGCGCCCGCAGCGCGGTCTTGTCGGCCTCGTTGAGCTGCGCGCCGGAGCGGACGAAGTTCTTGTAGTAGCGCTCCACGAGGAACTTCTGTTCGGCATCGAGCCCGAGCGTGTTGTGACGGTCGTAAAGCGATTTGATGCGTGCGAAGAGTTTCGGATCGAGGTTGATGGCGTCGCGATGTGCGGCCGCTTTCGGCGCGACCGCGGACTGAATCTTCTGCAGCGTCGGATTGGTATTCGACTGCGTCATCCCGCCGAACACGCGCTGCACGCGCCGCAGCAGGTCGCCCGTTTTCTCCATCGCCTCGATGGTGTTGGCGAACGTCGGCGCGTCGGGATTGTTGGCGATGGCCTGGACCTCGGCCAGCTCGCGCTTCATCCCTTCCTCGATGGCCGGCTGGAAATCGCTGTCCTTGATGCGATCGAACGGCGGCGCCTCGAAGGGCAGCGGACTCTTCTCGAAGAACGGATTCATGGCCGGCGGATCGTCGGCAAACGCGGCGAAAGGCATGAGCAGAAGGACGGCGGCAAAGGCGTAGCGCAGTTTCATGGCGCTCTTATAACGGAAGTCGCCGCCGAAGTTCGGTGACGGTTCGCTGTCATCCTGAGCCGCCGTAGGCGTTGACGCGCGAAGCGCGGAACGCCGAAGGACGTCGAAGGACCCGCAACTGATAACGGCGCATGCGCAGCGGATCGACGACGCGCCGCCATTTTCCGATCGCGGCAGCGGTCGCGGAGGGAATGCACGCCGTCTGATATTTGATACGCGACCTCTGCCGGGGTCGAGTAGCAATCGGTGCCGATTTCGGCATTCCGCGAACTTGGAGTCTGCGGTGCACTGCTGATGCTCGACATCGTCACGTTCCGCACTCCGCAACGGCGGGACACATCTTTCATTTGCCGAAACGCCTTCTGAATGAGGCCTTCTGGATTGTCCAGCGGCGTCTGAATAAGCCCAAAGAACATCTGAACGTGGCCAAACGGAGATCGAGCTCTGAAAATCAGAGCTCAAGGTCTGAAAATCAGAGCTGAAGGTCTGAAAATCAGAGCTCAAGGTCTAAAAATCAGAGCTGAGGGTCTAAAGATCAGAGCTGAAGGTCTGAAGATCAGAGCTGGAGGTCTGAAAATCAGAGCTCAAGGTCTAAAAATCAGAGCTGAAGGTCTGAAAATCAGAGCTGAGTGGTCCCAATTATCCGTCGCTTTGCTTCTGAACGTGCCGGGAGGGCGAACGGAAGGCACGCGAGATGTCGAGAAAGGGCGCCGAGGGCGTTCGTTCAGGCCTCCGCTGTTCTCCGCCTCTCCGCGTGAACGTTCTCTCCGGCTATCATTCGCAGCCATGCGAATTCTGCGCGTCCTTGTCCTTCTCACCTGCACGAGCGCCTTCGCCGCGGTCGATCCAACTCTTTTCCACGATCTCCACTGGCGCCTTCTCGGCCCCTTTCGGGCGGGACGCGTCCTCGCGGTTACCGGTGTTCCCGGGGAGGCGGAGCATTTCTACTTCGGCAGCGTGAACGGCGGTGTATGGGAGACGAAGGATGCCGGCCGCACGTGGACGCCGATCTTCGACGATCAGCCGATCGGATCGATCGGCGCGATCGCGGTGGCGCCGTCGAATCCGCGCGTGATCTACGTCGGCAGCGGCGAGGCCGACATGCGCTCCGACATCGCGCAAGGCAACGGGATGTACAAGTCGTACGACGGCGGCAAGACGTGGTCGCGCATCGGGCTGACGGACTCACAGCAGATCGGACGCATCGTCGTCCATCCGACCAATCCGGACATCGTCTATGTCGCGGCCCTCGGACATCCGTACGGTCCGAATGCGGAGCGCGGCGTCTTTCGTTCGAAAGACGGCGGCGCGACGTGGCAGCGCATCCTCTCCCGCAACAACGACAGCGACACCGGCGCGATCGACATCACCTTCGAGCCCGCCAATTCCAACGTTCTCTACGCCTCGCTCTGGCAGACGCGGCGCACGCCGTGGAGCGTCTATCCGCCTTCGAACGGACCTGGCAGCGGTCTGTTCAAATCAATCGACGGCGGCGATCACTGGACTGAGATTGTGGGCCACGGATTTCCCGCGAAGCCGGGACGCATCGGCGTCGCCGTCGCGCCATCGAATCCGCAGCGCGTCTACGCCATCGTCGATGCGGTTTCGGACGGCGGCATGTATCGCAGCGACGACGGCGGTGCGAACTGGACGCGCAGTAGCAGCGACGCGCGCATCTGGTCGCGCGGCTGGTACTTCGGCGAGGTGGCCGTCGAGCCGAAGGACGCCGACACCGTCTACTCGATCAACGTCAACGTCTATCGTTCCACCGACGGCGGCAAGAACTTCGCGCCGGTGAAGGGCGCGCCGGGCGGCGACGACTATCATCAACTGTGGATCGATCCCGATCACCCCGAGCGCCGCATCCTCGGCGTCGATCAGGGCACGGTAGTCTCCGTCAACAACGGCCGCACATGGTCCAGCTGGTTCAATCAGCCGACCGGCCAGTTCTACCACGTCATCACCGACAACCGCTTTCCCTACTGGGTTTACGGCGCGCAGCAGGACTCCGGCGCGGCGCGCATCCCGAGCCGCACCGGCACGATCGACGGCGTCTCGCTGATGGAGTTTCGCGAGACCACCGCGGGCGGCGAGAGCGACAACCTCGCGCCCGATCCGAAGGATCCGGACATTATTTATGGCGGCCGCGTCGATCGCCTCGACACGCGCACGCAACAGACGCAGTCGGTCGATCCGACTATCGCCTATCCGGGCAACGACCGCCGCACCTGGACGCTGCCGCTGGTCTTTTCGCCGCGCGATCCGCGCGTGCTCTATTTTTCGAATCAGCGCATGTTCCGCACCGACGACGGCGGGAAGCATTGGACGGTGATCAGTCCCGACCTGACGCGCGAGAATCCGCCCGTTCCTGGAAATCTCGATCCGCTGACCGCTGCGAACAAAGCCCAACCCGGGCCGCGGCAGGGCGTGATCTACGCGATCGCGCCGTCGCGCATGATCGATCACGACATCTGGGCCGGCACTGACGACGGCCAGATCTGGCGCACGCACGATGAAGGGGCGCACTGGCAGAACGTGACGCCGGCCGCGCTGACGGCGTGGTCGAAGGTCGGCATCATCGACGCGTCGCATTTCGACGGCGAGACCGCGTACGCCGCGGTCGATCGCCATCGCATCGAAGATACGAAGGCATACGTCTATCGCACGCACGACGGCGGCAAGTCGTGGCAGCTGGCGTCGAACGGCATCAACGAGACGGTGAACGTCGTCCGCGAAGATCCGGTCCGCCGAGGAATGCTTTACGCGGGCACGGAACGCGGCGTGTATGTGTCGCTCGACGACGGCGATCACTGGCAGACGCTCCAACTGAACCTTCCCACAACCTCGGTGCGCGACATCGACGTTCACGGCGACGGCGTCGTCATCGCCACGCACGGCCGCGCCTTCTGGGCCATCGACAACGTGACGCCGCTGCGCCAGGACGTCCCCGCCGGCGATTTTCTTTTCAAGCCGGCGATTGCGGTCCGCGAACGTCCGGCTGGATTCACCGGTTCGCCGATGCCGAAGGACGAGCCGATGGCTCCCAATCCGCCGTTCGGCGCGTACATCGATTACGTGATCCGCAGCGCGTCATCGCAGCCGGTTACGATCGAAATCCTCGACGCGAACGACGCCCTCGTGCGCCGCTACAGCAGCGCCGACGTGCCCGCGGCCATGGACCTCAAGCGCCTCGGCACCGCGCCGGAGTGGTTCAACACGCCGTCGACGGTCGCCGCGACGCCGGGCATGCACCGCTTCGTCTGGCCGCTGCACTATCCCGCGCCCGCCGGCGTGGGCGGGCGCCGCGGTGGTGGCGGCAGCGGTCCGTTCGCGGACGGCATCTGGGCGCCGCCCGGCAATTACAAAGTCGTGCTGACGGTGAACGGCCAGAAGTTTACCCAGCCGCTGACCGTCGTCCCCGATCCGCGCGTCAACCTTCCCGCAACCGCCTACGCCGAACAGTTCGCACTCGCGCGCGAAGTCGAACAGACGCGCGCGTCGCTCTCCGTCGCGCTCACAGAAGCCGGCGCCTTCGTGAAACGCACCGACATCAGCGAGGCGTTGAAGCACCGCGCGACGGAAATCTCCGGCACGATCACCGTCGACGAGTTCACCGCCCCGCCGCCACCGGAATCCTCACTCCGCTTCATCAATCAAGCGCTGGCGAAATTAGCCGGCGCGATCGACAGCGCCGACGTCGCCCCCACAACCGACGCCCGCGCCAGCTGGACCCAACTCAAACCCGCCGCCGACACCGCGCTGGCCGCCTGGGCGGGTGTGAAGGGGGAGGCGCCGGTAAAGAAGTGATTAGTAGATTAGAACGTTAACCGTCGGCGTAGCCGGCGTAAGAACCGTAGCCCCCGCCTTTGAGGCGGGGGTTTTCGGATACGTCGAAAATTGGGAGCGCGCTTTAGCGCGCGAAAGAAAGCTTTCTCTCGCCCGTTAAAACGGGCTCACGAATTCCGCGCGTTTTCGGCCCCCAGCTAAAAGCTGGGGGCTACGGTTCTTATGCTGGCTACGCCAGCAATACCAAATCGTGATCGGCTACTCGAACGTTGTCCGCAGTTTCTTCGTCTGCGCGCGGCGCTTCTTCTCTTCCAATCGCCGCTGCTTTTGCGATTTCGAGATGCGTGTGGGCTTGCGGGATGCCTGCTCGGCGAACGCGTCGGACAGCAACTCTTCCATCCGCGCTAATGCGCGATCGCGATTGGTGACTTGGCTTCGCTCGGCCTGCGACGTCACGCGCAGTACGCCGGCTTTGTTGATCCGTCCGGCAAGGCGCTCGCGGATGCGCGCCTTGCGATCATCGGGCAGCGGGAGCGCATCGACATCGACTTCGATCGTGACGCGGGTTTCCACCTTGTTCACGTTCTGTCCGCCGGGGCCGCCGGCGCGCGAGGTTGCGGCGCGGAGGAGACTTGCGGGAACGACGATGCCGTCGCCGAGGTCGAGGTCGCGCATGGCTATTGGCAGATGCCGAGCCGCACGCGGCGGATGGCTTCGTTGAGCGGGCGGTCGGCGAAGAGGGGATCGACGAGGTTTCTTATCAGTAGATAGAGCTCCGCGGTGCCGGTGCCGAGGAATCGCGCGATTTCAGATGCGCGTCCGGAGACGGCGGCTTCGAATGCGGCGGCCTGCGTTTCCGCGTCCGCGAGGTTATGCGCTTCGGGGACGCCGCGCATCATCGCGACGCGCCATTCGACGGCCTGCGCGGCGACGATCAGTTCGATGGCGATGACGCTCTGTACGTTGCCGAGGATCGTGCGCATCTTCCTCGCCGCGTGCGTCGACATCGACACATGATCCTCGGCATTCGCGCCGGTCGGAATCGAATCGACCGAGGCGGGATGCGCGAGCACCTTATTCTCGGAGACGAGCGACGCGGCGGTGTACTGCGTGATCATCAGTCCCGAATTCACGCCGGGACGCGTGGTCAGGTTCGGCGGCAGACCGCGATTGTGATCGCTGTCGAGCATCATCTGCGTGCGGCGCTCGGAGATGTTTGCCAGCTCGGCCAGCGCGATGCTGAGAAAGTCGGCGGCGAGCGCGATCGGCTGGCCGTGGAAGTTTCCGGCGGAGTAGGCGAGGCGCTGATCGCCGCGATAGCCGTCCGGCCAGTTGTCGCGAAAGCGGATGTCGAACGGCTCGCCGTCGAAAAACAGCGGATTGTCGGTCGCGGCGTTGACTTCGCGCTCGGCGACGTCGCGCGCATAGCGGATTGCGGCGCGCGAGGCGCCGTGGACCTGCGGCGCACAGCGCAGCGAATACGGATCCTGCACGGCGCCGGCGCGCTCGACGAGTTTGCTGCCGTCGATCAGATCGCGTATCCGTGCGGCGCTGGCGATCTGCCCGGCGTGGCCGCGCGCGGTGTGAACTTTCTCATCGAGCGCGCGCGTGCAGCCGCACATCGCTTCGAGCGTCATCGCGGCCGCGGCGTCGGCGAGATCGGCCAGGCGCTCGGCGTCGGCGACGCCGAAAGCGAGCATCGATGCGGAGAAATTGACACCGTTGACGAGGGCTAGTCCCTCTTTGAACGTTGGTTTGAGTTCTTCGGAGTCGAAGCCTAGGACTGTTGGCAGTTCCGACGCATCGCGAAGATCCTTCGTGCCGGCGATGCAGAAACGTCCGGCGCCGAGGAGCGTGGCGAAGGTGTGCGATAGCGGGCAGAGATCGCCGCTGGCGCCGACGGAGCCGCGCAGCGGGACGAGCGGGATCACGCCGCGGTTGAGCATGGCCTGCACGATGTCGACGAGCTTGCGGCGGACGCCGGAGTGTCCCTGCAGAAACGAGTTGAGACGCGTGGCCAGGACGGCGCGGACGACATCGGTGGGGAAGTAGTTCGACAGATCGTCGGGATCGCAATTCTCGCCGACGCCTACGGAGTGCGACAGCAGCAGGTTGCGCTGCAGCTGTTCGAGATCGGCCGGAGCGATCGGCTTGTCTTTGAACTCGCCAAAGCCTGTCGTGACGCCGTACTCGGTTGCAGCGGGCTGCCCCGCCTCCCACGCGTTCCGATAGTTCTCGACGATCTGCGCGATGAGCTGTTCGCTTGCAGCAACGCGTTCATCGCACGACGGATCGATCTCGACGCGCACGTTCTCCCGCGCGATGCGCACGAGCTGCTCGATCGTGAGCGAGTAGCCGTCGAGGAGGATGGTGTCGGTCATTGCGCGCCTGTCATCCTGAGCCGCCGAAGGACGGTCGAAGGGCCCCCAGCTGTTAACCGCCGCCCAACCGGGTTAGCAGGTGGGGCTCCTTCACCGCGCTTTACCCCTCCGGGGTGCCGCCGGTTCAGGATGACAGTGTCTCCATCTCCGCGAGCAGGTAACGAATCCCCTCCACCAGCCGCTCGCGCGGAAT
>Ga0157375_10000979_pt1 | contig 24702 bp, 25 predicted proteins | sample M35metaG_FD_115311 | JGI IMG/M metagenome (GOLD analysis project Ga0157375, IMG submission 115311) | Miscanthus rhizosphere microbial communities from Kellogg Biological Station, Michigan, USA - M3-5 metaG | ecosystem: Host-associated > Plants > Roots > Rhizosphere > Soil | place: USA: Michigan... | reverse complement strand
TGGGCAGGTCTTTGTTTTCCGGCTCGCGGGCCAGTTGGTCGACCAGTTCCTGGGACGGGTTGCCCGGAATGTACTTGGCGATAAACGTACCGAAGATCGGCCCGGCGATGATGGCGGTCGGCAGCGCGACGATCAGCCCGTAGAGAATGGTCTTGCCGATATCAGCGCCAAACACGCCGATGGCCAGCAGCGGGCCCGGGTGCGGCGGCACCAGGCCGTGCACCGCTGACAAGCCGGCGAGCAGCGGGATGCCGATTTTGATCAGCGACACGCCGGTGCGGCGCGCCACGATAAACACCAGCGGAATCAGCAATACAAAGCCGATCTCGAAGAACAGCGGAATGCCCACCAGGAATGCGGCGAACATCATGGCCCACTGGACTTTCTCTTTGCCGAAGGCGCGGATCAGGGTCTGGGCGATCTGATCGGCGCCGCCGGATTCGGCCATCATCTTGCCGAGCATCGTACCCAGCGCAAGGATAATGCCGACAAAGCCGAGCACGCCGCCGAAGCCGTCCTGGAACGCCTTGATGATCTTGTCCACGGGCATGCCCGAGGTCAGGCCCAGGAAGCCGGCCGCGATGATCAGTGCAATGAACGGGTGCACCTTGAATTTGGTGATCAGAACGATCAACCCGATGATAGTGACCACTGCATCAAGCAGTAGGTAAGACTCGTGGGACATGCCAAACATGGGGGGTCTCTCCTGTTTGTTGTTGTTATTAAAGCGGGTGTTGAATCTTTCGCCGGGGATAGCGCTATCTTTTCCGGCAAAAAATTAATGAGTAGGTTCAAAGCCGTGTTGCAGCCACCAGGCATGGGTTTGCTCGGCCAGGTTCTCGACGCTGTCTTCGCTGGCGTTGAGGGCCAGGGTCAGCGGCTCGCCCACGGGCGATTCAAGGGTGGCGAACTGGCTGTCGATCAAGCTTGCCGGCATGAAATGGCCGGGGCGATGGGACACGCGGTCGGCGGCGACGGCGCGGGTCAGCTCCAGGAAGACGAACCCCAGGCCGGGTGCGGCTTCGCGCAGGTGGTCGCGGTATTTCTTTTTCAGGGCTGAACAGGTAAGCACCGGGTGCTCGCCCGCCTTGAGCGAACGGCGCAGTTCATCGCACAGGATGTCGAGCCAGCCGGCGCGGTCGTCGTCGTTGAGGGGGTGGCCGGCGCTCATCTTCTCGATGTTCGCGGCGGGGTGAAAGCTGTCGCCTTCAATGGCGGTGGCGCCGTTCAGCAGGCACAGGGCCTCGCTGACGCTGGACTTGCCACAGCCGGAAACACCCATGATCACGAGGGCAGTAACAGGTTGACTCATGAAACACCTCAAGACGCAGATAGCGCTACCTTTGCACGCTGTAAGGCTAGTGCAAAAACAGGCTTTTCCCGCGCCGTCTTGTCATTTTTATGGAGTGACGCGTGCATCCTCTCCAATCATTTGAACCGGATCAGGCAACCCTGCGTTCAAGAATTTGCAGCCATTTGGAGACAGCGCTACCTTAGTGCCTCGATTTTTGTTTGGCAAGCCGCCTGATGACCTCCAAGAACGATAAAAAATTGCGCACCACGGGTCGCCCGACCCTCAACGAAGTCGCCCGCCTGGCCGGCGTCAGCCCGATTACCGCGTCCCGCGCCTTGCGAGGCGTGAGCACCGTGGCCAAGGAGCTGGTGGAAAAAGTCCAGCAGGCCGCCAGCGAGCTGAACTACGTGGTCAACCCGGCCGCCCGTGCCCTGGCGTCGGCCCAGAGCCATTCGGTGGTGGTCATCGTGCCGTCGCTGTCCAACCTGCTGTTTATCGAAACCCTCGAAGCCATCCACCAGGTACTGCGGCCCAAGGGCTTTGAAGTGCTGATCGGCAACTCCCACTATTCCCGTGAAGAAGAAGAGAACCTGCTGCGCAACTACATGGCCTATCAGCCACGAGGCTTGCTGCTGACCGGCTTCGACCGCACCGAGAGCGCGCGACGGATGGTCGAGGCCAGCAATGTGCCGTGCATCTACATGATGGACCTGGACCCCAACGCCGGCGTGAACTGCGTGGGTTTCTCGCAACTGAGCGCGGGGGAAACGGCGGCGGCGCACCTGCTGTCCCGTGGGCGCAAGCGCCTGGCGTATATCGGTGCGCAGTTGGACCAGCGCACCTTGCTGAGGGGCGAGGGCTTTCGCCGCGCGTTGCAGCAGGCGGGCCTGTACGACCCGGCGCTGGAACTGCTGACCCCGCGCCCCTCCTCCGTTGGCCTGGGCGGCGAGCTGTTCTTGCAGATGCTGGCAGCCCATCCGGACGTGGACGCGATCTTCTTTGGCAACGACGACCTGGCCCAAGGCGCCCTGCTGGAAGCCCTGCGCCATGGTATCAAGGTGCCAGAGCGTGTGGCGGTGCTGGGTTTCAACGATTTGCCGGCGTCCTCCTTCATGGTGCCGCGTCTGAGCAGCATCAGCACTCCGAGAGAGGCCATCGGGCGGCGTGCGGCGGAACATTTGCTGACGGTCATGGCCGGCAACAAGATCGCCAAGCCGGTGGTAGACATGGGGTTTGAGTTGCAGGTTCGCGAAAGCACCTGAGCTGCGTGCCAAGCACATCCCTGGCGATGGCGGTGTGTCAGGCAATGCTGTGCCGGCTGATCTGCCGCTATTGCAGGCAAGCCAGCTCCCACATTTTTGACCGCGCCGGCTCCTACGGTGATGTGGGCGGGTCAGTCCGGGTTGGCCAGCCGTTGTACCAGCGCCGAGGCGCCTTTGTGCAAGGGCTGGTGCTTCAACCACACCGCGTTCACCACCATCGCCAGCCCGTTCTCGATGTTCTTGAAGTCCAACCGCCGTAACCGGCCTGCCGCCAGCAGTGGCGCCACCGCCGATTGCGGGAAATTGCCCCAGCCCAGGCCCGCCTCGACCATGTCCAACGCCACGCCCAGGCTGTCGGTACGCCAATAGGATTGCCCCACGAGTGGGCGGCGATCGCTGAGAGGACTGTCCCGGCCCGCCACCAGAATCTGCCGTACCCGCACCAGGTCTTCCAGAAACGGCTCGCCCTGCGCCTGCGGATGGTGCGGGCTGATGCAGGCGATCAACTGCTCACTGGCGACAAACTGAAAACGCTCCAACACGTTCACGCTCAGCCCTGCAAACACCAGGCACACCTGCACGCGCCCGCTGTGCAGCAACTGCAACACGTCATCTTGTGGCGCTGTCAGCACTTCGATTTCCAACAGTGGAAATTGCTCGCTGATGTCGGCGATGGCCGCGAGCAAACGCCGAGTATTGATATCCACCCCCACACCTATCGACAACTTGCTTTCCAACCCCTGGGACAGCTGCAACGCGTGCACCTGCAACTGCTTGAGCTGTTCGGCCATCAACCGTGCATGGGGGATCAGCGCCAGCGCGAGGTCGGTGGGCACCGGCTCGCGGTGGCTGCGATCAAACAATAGGTAACCAAGTTCGGCCTCAAGGTTGGCGATGCCCATGCTCACCGCCGAAGGCACCTTGCCCAGCGCCCGCGCCGCCGCTGAAAAAGAGCCGCCCTCCACCACGGCCAGGAACACTTCAACGCTGTCGCTGGAAAAGCTCATCTCGCCACCTGTCAACAAAACTGAAAGCTTCTGACTTTTTATGTCAGCCATATTGACGCTATCTTCCGCGCCTTGTGACGTTCCTGTCACCCGAAAAAAGAGGAAGCGGTATGCAAGGCGTGAAACGCAAACTGGTGTATGTGTCGCTCTATGAGCTGATCGGCATGACCTTCTCGGCCCTCGGCCTGGCGCTGCTGTCCGGCACACACCCGTCCAGCACTGGTCCCCTGGCGGTGGTGATCACCACCGTTGCGGTCACCTGGAACTTCATCTACACCACCCTGTTCGAGCGTTGGGAAAGCCGCCAGCATGACCGCACGCGCACAGTCAAACGGCGCATCGCCCACGCCGTGGGGTTCCAGCTGACGCTGATCGTGTTCCTGATTCCGCTGATCGCCTGGTGGATGAACGTGAGCCTCGTGCAGGCGTTCCTGCTGGACCTGGCGCTGATCCTGTTCATCCCCTGCTACACCTTTGCCTTCAACTGGCTGTTCGACCGCACCTTCGGCCTGCCCGCATCGGCGCTACCCGCCACATCGACGTAGCTTCGAGCGTGCACCGCTGCTAGATTCCTTCAGGTCATTTTCAGCGACAGGGAAGCACCATGGGACACTCATTGAAAATCTTGGGCCGCACGTCCTCCATCAACGTGCGAAAAGTCCTGTGGACCTGCCAGGAACTGGGCATCGACTACCACCGTGAAGACTGGGGCATCGGCTACAGCCCTACCCAGTCCCCCGAGTTCCTCGCCCTGAACCCCAACGCCCAAGTGCCGGTGCTGATCGACGACCATGGCGTGCTGTGGGAATCGAACACCATCTGCCGTTACCTCGTAGGCCTCTACCAACGCCACGACCTGCTGCCTGCCGAACCCGCCCCACGGGCCCGGGTGGAGCAATGGATGGACTGGCAAGCCACCGAACTCAACCCATCATGGGGCTACGCGTTCCACGCCCTGGTGCGCCAGAACCCGGACTACCAGGACCCGCAACGCATCAGCGCGGGCGTGCAAGCCTGGAATGACAAGATGGGCCTGCTGGAGCAACAGTTGCTGAAAACGGGCGCCTATGTAGCCGGCGATGAGTTCAGCCTCGCCGACATCCTCGTCGGCCTGTCGGTACACCGCTGGCGCAATGCGCCACTGGAGCACCCGCCCTACCCGGCGGTCGAGGCGTATTACCAGCGGCTCAGCCAGCGCCCGGGTTTCCAGAAGTTCGCCCTGGACGGTCACAACTGAGCCCCGCGCCATAAAACCTGCAAACACAACGCCTTGGCGCAATAAATCGGTGAATGTGAGGCCAAACACAGGCAACTTCACACACACCGATTTCCGTTAGCCGGCTAAGATTCCAGGCCACTGCTCCTGGAATCTCGCTCATGTCGACACTCACTGTCTCTGCCACTGACGGCATCGACCCGATCCGTGCCGCCCATATCAGCGCACGCATTGACCGCCTGCCCGCCGTCGCCACCGTCTGGCGCCTGGTGGCGCTGCTGTCGATTGGCGGCTTTTTCGAGCTGTATGACCTGTTCCAGACGGCCTATATCAGCCCTGGCCTGATCAGCGACGGGCTGTTCCACACCGGCAGCGAGGGTGTGTTCGGCTTCTCGGACCAGGCCGCGTTCGCCTCGGCGACCTTCCTCGGCCTGTTCCTTGGCGCCAGCCTGCTCAGCCCGATTGCCGACCGTTTCGGGCGCCGTGCAATCTTCACCTTCGCGCTGGTCTGGTACACCGTCGCCACAGTGTTGATGGGGATCCAGACCTCCGCCCTGGGCATTATTTGCATGCGTTTTTTGGTGGGCATTGGCCTGGGGATCGAGTTGGTGACCATCGATGCCTACTTGTCGGAACTGGTGCCCAAGCGCATGCGCAGCTCGGCGTTTGCCTTCGCGTTTTTCGTGCAATTCCTGTCGGTGCCGGCCGTGGCGCTGATGTCGTGGTGGCTGGTGCCCCAGGCACCGTTTGGCATTTCCGGCTGGCGCTGGGTGGTGTTGGCCAGTGCGGTGTTTGCGCTGTTTATCTGGTGGCTGCGCAAACGCCTGCCGGAATCACCGCGCTGGCTCGCACAGAAAGGCCGCTTCGAGGAAGCCAGTGCGATCCTCGACACTCTGGAAGCCCGCTGCCAGAAGGATCACGGCAAGCCCCTGGATGCGCCGGAGCCCGAGCCCGTCAGCGTGCAAGGCAGCGGCCGCTTTGCCGATATCTGGCAACCGCCGTACCGCCGCCGCGCGTTGATGCTGATCGTGTTCCATGTGTTCCAGGCCATTGGTTTCTTCGGCTTCGGCAACTGGTTGCCGGCGCTGCTGTCGGGCCAGGGCGTCAGCGTGACCCACAGTTTGATGTACGCGTTCATCATCACCCTGGCCTACCCGCTGGGGCCATTGCTGTTCGTGAAGGTGGCCAATCGCTTTGAGAACAAGTGGCAGATTGTCGGCTCAGCGCTGGGCGCGATGATCTTCGGCAGCCTGTTCGCCCTGCAAACCACGGCGGTGGGCCTGGTGATCTGCGGGGTGATGATCACCTTCTGCAACGCCTGGCTCAGCTTCAGTTATCACTCGTACCAGAGCGAGCTGTTCCCCACCAACATCCGTGCGCGGGCGGTGGGGTTCTGCTATTCGTTCAGCCGCTTGTCCACGGTGTTCAGCAGCCTGTTGATCGGCCTGATCCTTGACCACCTGGGCACGCCCGGCGTACTCGCGTTCATTGCCAGCAGCATGTTGATCGTGATGATTACGATCAGTTGGTTCGGCCCACGCACGCGCAACCTGGCGCTGGAGAACATCGCCCACTGACGGCAAGGATCGGCCGTCGACAGGACAATACTTGCCGCGACGGCCGCGCCAGCCCCAATAAATACGGGGGGATGGCCCCCGGCACGCTATTTGCTCCACCTGTGGCACCGAACACACCCCAGGTGAGCAATCATGCTGATCAACAACAACACCCAAGCCATCTCCACCGTGCAACAGCTCAAGCGTGCCGACATGGACCCGGCCAACGCCGCCGCCAGCACGCTGTACAGCGGCGCCCTGCAGGCTGCGCAGCAAAGCGTGACCGTACCGGCTGCGCAGAAGGACCTGGACAAGGCCAACGACCGTATCGACGAGGCCTTCGCCAAGACCCGCGTGCAGTTGCAAGCCACCACCGCAGCCCCTGCGGCGACCACTGATGTGCCCGCAGCCGGCTCCAGCACCAGCACCGCCCGCGCTGACTTCACCGACTACATGAACAAAACTCCGGCCGAGCGTATCCGTGAGCAACTGCTCAAGGAACAGGGTTTGACCGAGGAAGAAGTGCAGGCCATGCCGCAGGAAAAACAGGACGCGATTGCCAAGCAAGTGGCTGAGCGCGTGAAGGAGCAGCAGGATCAGCAAGTCGCAGCCAAAGCCACTGACCCGGCACAAGCCGTGAAAGAAACCCTGGCCGCGATCTGACACCACATTCTGTAGGAGCCCGGCTTGCCGGCGATGAGGCCCTTGAGTTCGATGTTGATCTCAGGGACGCCATCGCCGGCAAGCCGGGCTCCTGCAGGTTTGAGCTGCTTCAGTTATTGCAGTTGCAACGTCGAGTTGAACTGACTGATCGCATCCACCACATGCCGTGACCCTTCCTGAATCTCCAGGATCACCTGCCCCGCCTCGTTCGCCAGTTCCACCCCCAGCCCGGTGCGGCTCAAGCTCGACTGCATGCTCGACACCGCGCTCACCGACAGGTCGTGGTTTTTGCGCACCACATCCACAATCTCCACCGTCGCCTGGCTGGTCCGCGCCGCGAGGCTGCGCACTTCGTCGGCCACCACCGCAAACCCGCGCCCATGCTCACCGGCGCGTGCCGCTTCAATCGCCGCGTTGAGCGCCAGCATATTGGTTTGCTCGGCGATGCTGCGGATGGTCTGCACGATGGCGCCGATGATGTCCGACTGCTTGCTCACAGCATCGATGCTTTGTGCAGCTTGGTTCAGGTCGTGGGAGATTTCTTCGATGATCTGCACCGTTTGCTGCACCACCTCCGAGCCCTTGCGTGCGCAGGCGTCGTTTTGTACCGAGGTGGCGTGGGCCGAATCCGCAGCGGTGCGCAGGGTGGTGACCTGGTCGGTGATGTCACTGGCGAACTTCACCACTTTGTACAAGCGGCCGTTGGTGTCGAAGATCGGGTTGTAGGACGCTTCCAGGAACAGCGTCTTGCCGTATTTGTTTTTGCGCTCGAAACGATGGGAGTGATATTCGCCGCGGTTGAGCGAGGCCCAGAACGCCTTGTACGAAGGCGACTCCACCTCGCTGCGATGGCAGAACATGCTGTGGTGCTGGCCGATGATTTCTTCGCGCGAGTACTGCACGGTGCGCAGGAAATTGTCGTTGGCGTTGATGATCTGGCCCTGGGGGGTGAACTCAATCACCGCCATCGAGCGACTGATGGCGTCGATCAGGCTCTGGTTTTCGTGTTCATGGTGGACCCGCGCGGAAATATCCGACGCCACCTTGATCACGCTCTGTACCTGGTTCTGGCTGTCGAGCACCGGCATGTAGCTGGCTTCCAGCCACACCTCCTGGCCGCGCTTGTTCAAGCGCATAAAGGTGCCGCTGAGGGCCTCGCCCCGCGCCAGATCGCGCCACAACTTGGCGTAGGCCTCGGTGTGGGTGTAGGCCTCTTCGCAGAAGACCCGATGATGTTTGCCGCGAATCTCCTCCACGGTGTAGCCCATGGCTTTGCAGAAGTTATCGTTGGCATCGAGAATCACGCCATTGCGGTCAAACTCGATCATCGCCATGGAACGGCTGATGGCGGCGAGTTTGGCGTTGGCTTCGGTAAGGGCACAGGAGAAACGTTCGATTTCTTGCAGGTCGGATTTGTGATGGCGGTTGAACATGGTCAGATCACCCTTGATTCCCGGCGCCTGGAAGGCGCATTCCATTCATAAGTTGGATAGTGCTGGCAAACCTTTCATGGGGAACAAACCATCCGAATCGCTTTATATGGTAAGCGTCATCACGGTTCTGGGTGAGCATAGACAGGGCTTGGCGCTATGCAAGGTCACTAGTCAGCCAGCATTTTTAACAATGCGCTGACCGCCGCCGAAGCAGGCCGTGTTGGAGAACCCACCAAGGCAAATTCGCGGTGCATCGGTACCGTCAACGGCATGACACGCAGGCCATTTCGCTGGGCCGGCAAGGCCATTTCGGGCACCAGTGTCACGCCGACGCCTTCACGGACCAGGCTGAAGGCACTGTTGAACTCACGCACTTCCACACGGATATCACGCAGGCTCAGCCCGGCTGCGGCTCCCAGGCTACGGGCGTTGGCGGTGCAACCACCGGTGGCCAGCACGAACGGTTGCTCCAGCAACTCTTCCAGCGACACCGTCGCGTCTGCCGGGCGCAGCGCCAGCGGATGCTCGGCCGGCAGCACCGCCATCCAGAAATCACGCCCCAGTACCGTGGCCTTGCGCTCGGGCTTGGGGTTGAGCACCACGCCCAGGTCGATCAGGTCGGCCTCCAGCAAGGTGTGCACTTCGCTGTCGGTGACATCCAGGGTGGTGACCTCGATACCGGGGTTCAATTGACGGAAACGTTGCAGCAACGGTGTCAGAAACGTCGCCAGCACCATAGGGAAACTGGCAATACGAATGCTCCCACGCAGCAGCGGGCGCGCTTCATCGACGGTGGTCCGAATGGTCTGCAACGCTCCAAGCATCACCCGCGCCTGTTCGATCACACTCAAGCCCAGGGCGGTGGGCAAGGTCTTGCGCGGCTCACGGGTAAACAATTGCACCCCCAGGGTCGCCTCCATACCGGCCATGGCCTGGCTGGCAGCGGATTGGGTCATGCCCACGCGCTCGGCGGCGGCGGTGATGCTGCCGTGGTCGGCCACGGCCACCAGCAGGCGCCAGTGCATCAGGTTCATCATGGCAGTAGCTGTCCTTATGGCGGGGCTCTGAAGGTTTAATTTTACGCAAGGTGTCATGCCCGTGAGACTGGCGCAAACCCTAAGGAGTCGCCCTTGATGAAACTGTATTTCTTCCCCCACGCCTGCTCCCTCGCCCCGCATATCGTGCTGCGCGAACTGGCCCTGCCGTTCGAGCTGGTGCGGGTGGACAACCAGACCAAAACCACCGCCAACGGCGAGAACTTCCTGCAGATCAACCCCAAGGGCTACGTGGCGGCGCTGCAACTGGACAATGGCCAGGTGCTGACCGAAGCCAGCGCGATCCTGCAATACCTGGCCGACCAGAAAACCGAAGCAGGCCTGGCCCCGGCCAATGGCAGTTGGGAGCGCGTGCGCTTGCAGGAATGGCTGAACTTCATCGCCAGCGAAATCCACGGCGGCCTGGCGATCTTCTTCAATGGCGCGATCCAGGGCGACGTGCGCGCCATGTTCCTCGCCACGTTACACAAGCGTTTCGCGATTCTGGTGCAGACGCTTGAGCGCCAGGATTACCTGCTGGAGTCCGGGTATTCGGTGGCCGATGCCTACCTGTTCGTGGTGCTGCGCTGGGCGGCGTTTAACGACATCGACCTGCAGGAATGGCCGGCGCTGGCAGCGTTTCAACAGCGCATCAGTGAGCGGCCAGCGGTGATGACCGCACTGGCCATCGAAGCCGCCTGACCTCTCCCCGTAGGAGCCGGCTCCTACAGGGGGAAGGGGGTGGTTTGGAGGAAGGCACTCAGTGCCAGCACGTCCACTGAACCGGAGCGGTCCTGGTCCAGGTGCGCCACGTGGCGGCGCACCGCTTCATGGACCTGCCGCACGCCCTGCCCCAGCTGCAGCGGGCCACGCAGGTCCACGGCCTGCGCGGCGACGATCAGCTCGATACTCGCCAGCCACAGCACCCGTTCGGTCAAACGGCGGGTCTTGTCGACCACGGCCAGCGCTTGCCCGGCGTAATCTTCCACGCGATCGGCCACCGGCACACTCACCGCCGGCAACGGGTTGGCCAAGTGCCCGATCTCGGCGACCAGTGCCGAGCTGGTGCGTTGCAACGCCGCCATCCCGACATGCCCCGGCTGGGTAATCAAAAACCGTGGCAGCTCACTGGACGCAGGCGATAACAGTTTGGCGATGCGTTCGGCACTGCACGCCGCCACTCGGCTCAAGGCCAACCCCAGGCCTTCGGCCGCCAGCGCCAGGTGGGTACTGTCAAAATTCGCCGTGGCCAACACCCGCGCCTCTTCGCTGATCAACGCCGGGTTATCCGCACCGCTGCGCAGTTCCAACTCGACCAGTTCATGCAGCTGTTTCAACGCCTGCTGCGCGGCGCCCTGTACCACCGTGGCACAGCGAAAGCTCAACGGGTCCTGCAAGCGGCGCGGGCTATCGGCTAAGTCTCCGCCCGCCAACAACTGCAACAACGCCGCCGATTGTTCGGCCTGCCCCGGTGCCGCTCGCAAGCGCGACGCCCACGGCTGGAACGGACTGAGGTTGGCCCGATAGCCCTCGCACGAAAGCGCCAATGCCGCCAGCAACGCCGCCAGCACCTGCTGCGCTTCGGCCACCAGCAAGGCGCCCAGGCCGACACCCGCGGCATTCGCCGAGACCAGCGCCAGGCCGTCCTTGCCGGTCAACGGCACCGACAACGCCAGGCTCAGGTGGGCCAAGGGCGCCAGGTCACTCTCACCCAACGAGCCGAGCAATGGCACCTCGGGCTCGACCCCGGTATTGAGCAGCGCCAGCAACGCATCCGCCGCTTCTGGTGAAATGCCCGAACGGCCCTGAGCCAACCCCGCCAGCCGCGCCGCCATGATCGCGCGCACTTCCTGTCGGTTGGCCAGGCGCCCCAACCCCACCGCCCGGCCCAGGGGGATGTTTGCCTGCACAGGTGCCACAGGCGTATCCACCGCCGCGCCGAGGCCGGTGGTCACGCCATAAATCGGTGTGCCTTCGGCGGCCAGTTTCAGCAGCAATGCGTGACCGTCTTCGATGCGTTGACGGGCCAGAGGGGTAAAGTCGGCCGATGCATCCTGCCGGGCAATCGCCAATAAATCCGCGAGCGCCAGGCCTTGGGGATCCAGCTCAATCATGCCCAGCGCAACCGCTGGCCAATCCCCAGGCGCTTGGCTTTTTCCAGCAGGGCGTGGCCCAGGGCGATATCGCTGAGGCTCAGCCCGCGATGCCAGAACAGGATGGTTTCTTCAGGGTTTTCCCGGCCGTTCTTCAAGCCGGCAACGATCTGCCCCAGCTCGGCATGCAGGGTGTCGGCACTGAGTTTTCCGGCGTCGACATGGGCACGTAACGCGCCAAACAGACCGCCCTTGCACTGGCCCCAATCATCGACCACCAACTTGCTCATGATGTCGGTGAGCGACAGTTCCACCGCGCTCATGGTGCCGTAGGGCACGACAAACGCCCCGGGTTTAATCCAGTCGGTGCGCAGCAAGGGCTCGGGCTGATCCAGGCGCGAGGCCTCGACCACGATGTCGGCGCCACGCACGGTGCTTTCCCAATCCTCGGTGACGATCACCGGTTTGCCCAAGTCCTGGCGCAGGCGCTCGGCGAAGGCTTCGCGGCTTTCGCTGCGGCGCGAATGCACGCGGATTTCCTCGAAGTCAAACAGGTGGTCGAGCAAGCGCACATTCCAGTATGCGGTGCCACGGGCGCCGATATGCGCCAACACTTTGCTGTCGGGCCGGGCCAGGTATTTGGCGCCGATGGCAGTGACCGCGCCGGTGCGCATATCGGTGATGGCCGAGGCGTCGAGGATCGCCTTGGGAATGCCGGTGGCCGGGTCCAGCAGGTTGAGGATCGCCAGTTCCGAAGGCAGGCCCTTGCGGTAGTTGTCGACGAAATCGCCCACCACTTTCACGCCCGCGTAACCGATGTTGCCGCCGAGCACGCCGCGCAGTACGTTGAAGTGGCCGTTGATCTCGCCGCCGGGAATCAAGTGGGTGCGCGGCTCGATCACCGCCTCGCCCCGGCCCTGTATCGCCAGGCTGGCTTCGATGGCGGTGAGGATTTCGTCGTTGGAGAGGCCCAGTTCATCGATGTCGAGGCCGTTGAGAAAATCGATATAGATCGGTTGCATGATTAAGGGGCCTTGAAGACGATTTGCTGCACATCGACCTTTTTAGGGATCAGGCCGTTGGCGAAGAACAGGTCGGCGGTGCGTTGCTGGTTGGCGACGTCGACGGCTTGCAGCGGGCGGATCGGCGCGGGCGAGCGGTGTTCGAAGTAGCTGCGCACCACCGCCGGTGGCAGGCCCAGGGTCTTGGCCATCAGGGCGATGCTGTCGTCGGGCTGGTCGAGGGACAGGCGCTGCGCCTTGGCCAGGGTCTGGATAATCGTGGCGACGGCCTGCGGGTGCTGTTGAGCGAACGGGTGGTTGACCACAAAGAAACTCCCGGCCGGATTGAGGCCCTGGCCATCGCCCAGCACGCGGGCGGAACCGTCGACCACGGCGGCCGAGTAGTACGGGTCCCACACCACCCACGCGTCGACCTTGCCCTGCTCGAACGCGGCGCGCCCATCGGACGGCGACAGGTACACCACGTTCACGTCTTTCCATTGCAGACCGGCGCGCAGCAGGCTTTTCAAGAACAGGTTGTGCGCACTGGAGCCCTTGAGCAGCGCCACGCGCTTGCCCTTGAGTTCGGCCACGCTCTGGATCGTGCTGGCCTTGGGCACCAGCACCGCTTCGGTCTTGCCTTCATTGGGCTCGACAGCGAAGTACTGCAAATCAATGCCAGCCGCCTGGGCGAAGATCGGCGGGATGTCGCCGATATTGCCGATGTCCAGGCTGCCGCCGTTCAACGCCTCGATCAGCGGCGGACCGCCGAGAAACTCGATCCACTGCACCTGGGTGCCGGGCAGCGCTGCTTCAAAGAGCTTGTGCTCACGGGCCAGCACCATGCTCACCGAGCTTTTCTGGTAGCCGATGCGCAAGGTGGCCGGGTCGGCCGCCAGCACGTGACCGGCGACCAGCGATAAAACGGCAGCAGCGAGGAATTTAAGCATCAGAGCGCCCCCTTGACCTTGGCCGCGACATCCGCCGGCACCCACTGTTGCCAGACTTGTGGTTGTTCCTTGAGGAACGTCAACGCAACCTGGCGCGGTTGCTCACGCTTCTCGCTCATCTGCGCGAGGGTGCCGTTGAGCAGGTCGATCGGCAGGTCGACTTTCTCAAAGAACGTCACCAGTTGCGGGTACTGCGCCTTGAACGGCGCCGACACGCCAATCGCTAAATGCGCGGGCAACGAACGGGTGCCGATAGGGTGCGGGTTGTGGGCGTCGGCCAAGGTTTTCCAGGCTTCGGCGTTGAACGGCGGCTCTTCCAGCTTGATCAGCTTGAAACGGCCCAGTAGCGGCGTCGGCGACCAGTAGTAGAACAACACCGGCTTGCCACGACGGATCGAGGACGCCACCTCGGCGTCCAGCGCCGCACCGGAACCGGTGCGGAAGTTGACGAAGGTGTCGGTCAAGCCATAGGCCTTGAGCTTCTGGCTGTTGACGATCTCGGAGGTCCAGCCGGTGGGGCTGTTGAGGAAGCGCCCTTTGCTCGGGTCTTCGGGGTCGCGGAACACGTCTTTGTAGCGCGCCAGGTCGGCCACTGACTTGAGGTCCGGCGCCAGCGGCTTGATACCCCGTTCGGCATCGCCCTTGATCACGTACTCGGGCACCCACCAGCCTTCGGTGGCGCCTTTGACGGTGTCGCCCAGGCCGAACACCTTGCCTTCGCTTTCCGCCTTGACCCACGCCGGACTGCGCCCGGCCCACTCTTCGCCGATCACTTGGATGTCGTCCTTGGCCAGGGCGGCTTCCAGGCTCACGGTGCTGCCGGGCAAGGTGTCGGTGGGCAGGCCGTAGCCTTTCTCGACGATCACGCGCAGCACTTCGGTAATCAAGCTGCCGCTTTCCCAGGTGATGTCACCGAAGTGGATCGGCTTGACCGCGTCGGCGGCGGGCGCGTGTTGGGCCACCAGGGCCAGGGCCAGTAGCGAGCCACCGAGCAGGTGTTTGATCTTTTTCATGTGTAGCCTCTTGGTGATTCGATTTCGAGAACAACGCAAAACCAGTGTGGGAGCGGGCTTGTGTGGGAGCGGGCTTGCTCGCGAATGCGGTGTGCCAGTCAATGCATCCGGTGACTGATCCACCGTCTTCGCGAGCAAGCCCGCTCCCACATTTGATCTCTGCGGTACTCAAGATCGGTTAAAAGTCATAACTGAGCCGCGTGTAGTAAAACGCCCCCTCTGGCGCGGTCGGCGACAGGTAGCTGTATTGCTGACCGGGCGTCTGGCGCAGGCGGGTGTTGAAGTCGTCGGGTTTGCTGTCGAACAGGTTGTTCACCCCCACCGAGACGCGCAGTTGCTTGGTGAACGCGTAGTTCACGTCCAGGTCGGTGGTCCATTGCGCACTGAAGGTCTGGTCGTATTGGGCGTTGGCTTCGGCAGCCGCGTATTTGCGGTATTTGCCGTAGCGGGTTTCGTTGAGGGCAATGGTCCACTGGCTGATCTTGTGCACCGCGCCGAACACCAGCTTGTCCTCGGGGTAGCCATGCTCGATAAAGCCACGGGCTTCGCGGGTCAGCACTTCGAAGCCGTTGGGGTTTTCGTGGACCTTCTCGATGGTGGTGCGGGCCTTGGTGTAGCCGGCCGACAGGTTCAGGTCGCCGAACTGCGCAAGGTCAATGTTGTACTTGCCGACGATGTCGACGCCCCGGGTGCGGGTGTCGGCGGCGTTGGTCATGAACTGCGCCCAGGAGTACTGGCCGTAGCCGGCATTGGTGAGGATCTGCTCGGCCAACGGCCCGGAAATACCGCCGCTGAACAACAGCCGGTCGCGGATCGAGATCTGGTAGGCGTCGACGGTCAACGAGGCGTGCTCAGTCGGTCGCAGCACCAAGCCCAACGAGTAGTTGGTGGATTTTTCTGGCTTGAGCGCCTGGGCGCCGAGGGCGCGGGCCGCAGGGTTGTCGGCCGGCAGCATGCGGGTCAGCACCGGGTTGCCGTTGACATCCAGGTTGGTGGTGGTGGTCCACGACGTGCCGATCTGCCCCAGGCTCGGCGCGTGATACGCGTTGTTGACCGTCGCGCGCACGCCCACTTGCGGGGTGAAGTCATAGCGCGCCGACAGCTTGCCCGTGGTGGCCGAACCGAAATCCGAGTAGTGCTCGGTGCGCCCGGCCACGCCCACTTGCAGCTTGTCGGTGACCTGGTTTTCCAGGCCGAAATACACCCCGCCCACGTCGCGCTTGAAGGTACCGGCGTCATCCGGGGTCAGGCCCGAAGCCTGCACCGCGCCCACTTGCACGTTGTCGATACCGCCATAGGAGTAGGAGTCGTAGTCACCCGCCTCCAGGCGATATTGCTCATGCCGGTAGGCCACGCCGGCCGAGACGGTCAGCGGGTGGCTGGACCAGTTCACGTCCAGGTCCTTGGCGTAGTCGAGGGTGATGTTGGTCTGGTCGTTGATCAGGGTGGCGACGTTGAATTTGGTCGGGCTGTTGGCGCCGTAGCTGGGGTTGACGGTGTTGAAGGCCAGTTCATCGTGCTCGTCGCGGCCGTAAGTGGCGCTCAGGTCGAAGCGGCCGATGCTGTCATCTTCATAACGGGTGCCCACGGTGATGGCGCCGTCTTCATAGCGATACCGATATTTGGGAATCGTGCCGTTGGGGTAGATCGACGCCACGTTGTTAGGGCTGCTGGCCAGCAGCGGCGGCGTGTTGTTCACCGACGTGTCCTGGCCAAAGGTGGCGAAGCTGTAGAGGCGCCATTGATCGTTCAAGCCGATCTCGGCGTTGGCCGCCAGGTTGTATTTGTCACGCCCGGCACCGCCCCAGCGCGGGTCTTGCACCTGGCCGTCGGCCACGTACTTGTCGCCGATGTCGTCGGGCTTGTTGTTCAGGGTGTTGAAGCTCAGGGTCAGGAAGCCATCGCCCGGCAGGCCGATGCCGTACCAGCCGTCGGTGGTCTTGCTGAAGCCGTCGCCCTGGGCGTACTTGCCCAGTTGCGTGTTGATACCGCCGCCGCTGTCGCGCTCCTTGAGCACGATGTTGACCACGCCGGCCACCGCGTCGGAACCGTACTGCGCCGAGGCGCCATCACGCAGCACTTCGACGTGGTCGATGGCGCTGATGGGGATCATGTCCAGGTCGACCGGCTGGGCACCAATGAACGGCACGCCCCCGGAAATATTCACCACCGCCGAAGTGTGACGGCGCTTGCCGTTGATCAGCACCAGGGTCTGGTCCGGTGACAGGCCACGCAAGGACGCGCCCTTGGGGTCCTGGCCACGGGTGGCGCTGTTGTTCTGCGGAAAGTTGAACGAGGGCAGCAACTGGAACAGCGCCTGGTTGAGGCTGGTGGCGCCGGTCTGCTTGAGTTCTTCGGCGTTGATCACGTCCACGGGGGCGCTGCTGGTCAGGGCGGTGGCGTCACTGCGACGGGTGCCGATGGCGACCACGCGATCCAGGGTTGGCGCCTGCGCGGCGCTGGTCTGGGCCTTGACGCTGCTGGTGGCGTTTTTGCTCGCGCCTTCCTTGATGATGAAGGCGCCTTCCGGGCTGACCTGCACTTGCAGGCCGGTGCCCTTGAGCGCGGCGTCGACGGCCTGATGGGCCGACAGCGAACCGTCCACGCTGGCCGAGGAATACTGGCCCAGTTGCGGGGTGAAGGAGATCACCTGGCCGCTCTGTCGGCTGATGTTCAGCAGCACTTCATCCAACGGGCCAGGGGCGATGTGATAGACCTGGCGCGCCTCTTCGGCACTGGCGGCAAACGCGAAAAACAGGCTGGCCAACGGCACCAGGGCAAAGGTTCGAAGCGGCACACGGTTGAACTGACTCACTTTGGCTCCCCCCAAGGAAACTCGAGAACGCTGCTCCCCGCAGCGCTTACGGGAGTGATGTAGGACAGCGAGGGGAAAACTTGCAGATCGTTTGGTTATGTCCTTAGAACCGGGTCCTGGCCTTAAACTGATCACCCATTCAATGTGGGAGCTGGCTTGCCTGCGATGCAGACAACTCGGTACCACAGGCACACCGCGGGGATGCCATCGCAGGCAAGCCAGCTCCCACAGGGGGTCAGGCCGCACTGACGGTCACCCACAAGCCGGTGCGGCGCGTGATGTGAATCGGCAAGGTGCGCGCCAGGGTGTCGAGGATCTGCTGGGGATTGTCGAGACGGTACAGGCCGCTGACGCGCAGGCCAGCGACGCCGGGGTCCAGGCGCAGCACGCCGTTGTGATACGGGCGTAACGCCTCGATCACCTCGGCCAGCGGACGGTCGCGTACCTGCAGGAAACCATCGACCCACGCGGTCGCGGCGGAAGAACTGGCTTCAACAGGGCCAAAGCCCGTGGGGCCGTAGTGCACTTCATGGCCGGCCGCCAGTTGCAGGCGCTCGCCGTCCTGGCGGTCGATCTGCACCGCACCGTTAAGCGCGACGACCTGGCCCTGCCCTTCCCGCTCACGCACCAGAAAGCGATTGCCATAGGCGTGCAGGCGCGCGTGGTCAGTCTGGATCTGAAACGGTCGATTGCGGTCGCTGGCAACCTTGGCGAGTAACTCACCTTCACGCAGGCGCACCAGGCGCCGTTGCGAATCAAACTGGATATCCGCCGCGCTTTGCGCGTTCAACAGTAATTCGCTGCCATCCGCCAGGGTGACGGTGCGGCGCTCGCCGGTGCCGGTGCGGATATCGGCGGTCAGCTCCGACAAGCCCATGGGCTTGGCCAGCAGCGCTGCGCCGATTGCCACGCCAGCACCGGCCAACGCGACCTGCAACACCTGACGCCGACTGGAAGGCGCGTCCAGCGCCTGCTGCAACACTTTGCCGCTCACCCCCTGGGCCTGGGGAATCTGGAACACCCCCAAACGTGTCTCCAGTTGCTGACACAATGCTTCGTGGCGCGGGTCACTGGCGCGCCACTGGTGATAACGCTGCCAATCCGCCGCCGTGGCCTGGCCTGAACGCAACAGTACATACCAGTGCGTGGCAGTGTCGATCAGCTCATCGTTCATTCCAGGCACAGCCGCAGGCAACGGTTGAGGGCGCGGGCCATGTAGTCGCTCACGGAACGCTGGGAAATGCCCAGCTCGGCCGCGATTTCCGGGTAGGTCAGGCCATTGAGTTGCGATAACAAAAAGGTCGCCTTGACCTTGGCCGGCAAGCCGTCAAGCAAGTGGTCGATGGCCTGCAGGGCTTCGAGCATTTGCGCCAGGTCTTCCGGCGAGGGTGCGGTGGAGGTTTCGTCGTTGTCGAGGGCGTCGAGGTAGGCGCGCTCCAGGTCACGACGGCGCCACAGCTGGTACATCAGGCGCTGGGCAATGGTGGTGAGCAAGGCGCGGGGTTGCCGGATCGGCACCACCCCCGGCGAACTCAAGAGTTGGACAAAGGTATCGGCGGCGATGTCTTCGGCGTGCGCACGGGAGTCGAGATGACGGTGCAAACGGCTGCACAGCCAGTCGTAATGACTGCGGAACAATCCGCCCACGTAATCGCTGTGAGAAGTGTCGGCGCCGGACATAGTGGCTCCATTTGAGTAGGTTGCGCGTTATGTCCGGTGTTCCGGTGGAGCGATCCTAGCAAGGCTGCTTATTCTTTAATAATATTTAAAAGGTATTTTTATATAACCTTATTGAAGCACCGAGTAACCAGCACTGGCGGCTTGCTGTTGATAGTCCAGCAGCACCTGATAGTCGTCTTCGCTGGCCGGGAGCACTGCCTGCACGCCCAGGGTTTCAACCACTTGCGGCAAATCCTGCAGCGCCTGGTTCATCGCCTGGCGAATCGTGGTGACCTGCTCATCGCTCAAGCTCAGCGGGCCGATGTAAGGCAAGGTCGGGCTGGGCGCGCTGCGGCTGACGAGGCGCAGCCCCGCCACCTCCTGCTGGGCGAAACGGGCCAGGTAGTCGTAGGTCACGCTGTCGATGGCGGCGAGGTCGGCGCGGTTTTCCCGTAGCCAGCGCAGGCTCTCGCGGTGCGCGCCGCTGACGCCGACGCTGGCGAAGAAGCGGCCATCGCGCTGCAACGGCGCGAGGCGTTCGCGCAGCAGGTTCATGCCGCTGTTGGAATCATGGCCATTGATCACGCCCCGGCTATCGTAGAACTGCGCCAGTGTGGTACGCGAGTTGTCGTCGCGGGTCAGCAGCAGGCTGCAATGTTCGCCGCCACTGCTGTGGGGCAGTTCGTAGCGCGGGCGGCCGATGATGCGGACCTGGCCGCGCAACTGGGTCATCAGCGGGTAGCCGCAGGTTTGCGTGACGAGCAGTTCGGGGGCGAGCCACAGGCCGTGCAGGTCGAGGTGGTCGGCGTTGCGGCGGCTGAGGCCGAGCCGTTCAAGAATACGCGCCAGCCACTGCTGGTTGGCCTGGTGTATGTGATCCGGCGCAACGTACATCAGCAGCTCGGCGTAGTGCTCACTCATGGTCTTGTCTCACGCAAAAGGGTGCCGGGGGCTGTCGATGGCCTTGAGGCCGTGGCGGCTGATCAACTGGCCATAGCCTTGCACCAGGAACCCGCCACTGCGCGCCACCCACTGTTCGCGACGTGCGCGGTAGACCGTGGGCAGCAAATACCAGGGCAGTTTCGGCAAGTCGTGGTGCACCAGGTGCAGGTTGTTGTTGAGGAACAGCCAGGTCCACGGCCAGGACGCTTCGTTGAGCACGGTGCGCTGTTCCGGTTGCAGGTGCGGGCGGTGCTCATAGTAGGAACGGATCGACGCCAGGGACAAGGCCGGCACACTGACCAGCAGCAGGTAGTGCAGCACCGACAACGCGCTGTAGTGGGCGATAAAGCTGAGCATTAGTACGGTGACGGCGCCATGGCACAGCCACATCGGCCATACCTGCGGCAGGCGCTGCCACTCATGGCGGGCCAGTCGGCCAATCGCCAACGGAGCGGCCAACAGGAAACGGCCGAGCACGGTCTTGGTCAGCCAGTGCACACCGCGTTCGAACAGCGAGCTGCTGTCCCACTGGGCTTGCCTGAGGTAGCGGCTTTCCGGGTCGATGCCCGGCAGCGTGAGGTCTTCGTCGTTGTGGTGCAGCAGGTGGCTGTCGCGGTACAGGGTGTAGGGGTACCACACGGCAAACGGGGCGTAACCGAGCAGTTTGTTCACGAACAGCGAACGGGTGGGATGGCCATGGAGCAGTTCGTGTTGCACCGACAGCCACAGCGTCACCAGCGGGACCAGCAACAAGGTGCTCAACCACAGGCCCAGCCAATGGCTGGCGAACATCACGCTGAACCAGCCGGCATAGACGCCGATGATCAGCAGCCAGGTCGGCCATTCGGTGCGTACGGTAAAGCGTTGCGCCAGGGCTTCGATTTCCCGGCGTTGGGTCAGATCAAGGTAGTTGGCCATCGGCAGCTCAGAGCAGGTGTTTCCTGCTCTGTGCAGCGAGGCCGGAAAATCTTGCAGATCATTTGGTTCTAAGCTTGGAACTCAATGGCCGAACAAGCCGGTTTCGGATTTCTTGGCTTTCTTGTCGGCGCGTTTTTCATCGGCGGTCTTGGCCGGTTTCTTCTTCGCGGCTTTTTTTGAATCCATACCTTTGGCCATGATACGTACTCCACGTGCAGGGGATGTAGGACTGGGTATACCACCTATTGGGCGGCAGAAGGCGCTTATAATCCCCGCCCCTTCATCACGCCACTTGAACACCATGCCTGAATTGACCCTGAAACTGCTGGCAGAGCCGCTGTGGCCGCTGCTGAACAAGTTTTATCGCAGCCACGACTCGTCGATGAAAGCCCTCAAGGGTGGGCGTTTGTGGGTGGCGCGAGACGGCGAGATTGTTGCCGGGCTGTGCCTGACCCCGGTGGTCGGCGGGCAGTGGCTGACCGGTGTGTTCGTGGCCCCGGCCTATCGCGGCCAGGGCCTGGCGGCGCGCTTGATCCGCCAGGCGGTGGCGTCGAGTGAAGGCACGGTGTGGCTGCTGTGCCATCCAGACCTTGAGGGGCTTTATCAGCGCATGGGGTTCAGCCAGGAAACGCTATTGCCTCAGTCCTTGAGCGAACGGCTGGTGCGCTACAAGCGCAACAAGCCGATGATCGCCATGGGCTTAGAACCGTTGGTGAGGTCGACCTTCGATAATGTGTGATCGGCTGGTGGAGGGCCCATGCTAGCCTCGACGGCACAGTGGCCCCATACAGGACGATCATGAACAAGACGCTTGCAGCCCTCTCCCTCACCGCCCTCCTCGCCCCAGCCATGAGCCACGCGGCCGATACGCCGATCAGCGCCCAGCAATACGCCAGCGTGCTCGCCGGTTCCTGGCGCGACCCGGCCAACAGCGCCCGTGACGGTTATCGCCACCCGCAGCAGACCCTGGAGTTCTTTGGCCTGGGCGCCAAGCAGACGGTGATCGAAATCACCCCGGGTGGCGGTTGGTACAGCGAAGTGCTGGCGCCGCTGCTCAAGGACCACGGGCATTACATCGCCGCCGTGCAGGCGGCGAGCGTCAGCACCTATGCGCGTACGTCCGAAGAGAACCTGAAGAAGAAATTCGCCGCCGCCCCTGCGCAGTACGCCAAGGTCCAAGTGGTGGAGTTCGATCCCAAGGCGCCAGTGTTCGGCAAGCCGGCGTCGGCCGATGCCGTGCTGACCTTTCGCAATGTGCATAACTGGGTAGAAGCCGGCACCGCGCCAGCCACCTTCAGTGCGTTCTATCAGGTGCTGAAGCCGGGTGGCGTGCTGGGTGTGGAAGACCATCGGGCCAAGGACGGGGCGGACCTGGAAGCCATCAAGGACAGCGGCTACCTGACCACCGCCCAGGTGGTGAAGCTGGCCACCGATGCCGGGTTCAAGCTGGCGGGGCAAAGCGAAGTGAATGCCAACCCGAAGGACACCAAGGACTATGCCGGTGGCGTGTGGACCTTGCCGCCGACGTTGCGGTTGGGTGAGCAGGACAAGGCCAAGTATGTGGCGATTGGCGAGTCGGACCGGATGACGTTGCGGTTTGTTAAACCCGCCCAATAACCCGACTGAACACAAAACCAATGTGGGAGCGGGCTTGCTCGCGAAGGCGGCGGTTCAGTTAGAACATCTTTGACTGACCCACCGCCTTCGCGAGCAAGCCCGCTCCCACACAAGCCCGCTCCCACATTTTGACCTCATTGGGTCTGAAAGCTAGTCGTCGGCAGTAGGGTCCATGTCGGGGAACATCACTTCGATAAAGCCGAACTTGCTGAAGTCGGTGATCCGCGACGGGTACAGCCGGCCGATCAGGTGATCGCACTCATGCTGCACCACCCGCGCATGAAAACCGTCGGCCACGCGCACAATCGGCTCGCCCTTGGGGTCGAAGCCTTCGTAGCGAATCTGCTGGTAGCGGTTCACGGCGCCGCGCAGGCCCGGCACGGACAGGCAACCTTCGTAACCCTCTTCCAGCACCGGGCTCAGCGGCGTGATCAATGGGTTGATCAGAATAGTCTGCGGCACCGGAGGCGCGTCCGGGTAACGCTCGCTGGCGTCGAAACCAAAGATCACCAGCTGCAAATCAACACCGATCTGCGGTGCGGCCAGGCCGACGCCGCCCACGTGTTCCATTGTCTGGAACATGTCATCGATCAATTGCCACAGCTCGGGGCTGTCGAACATTTCCGGGGGGACCGGTGGCGCGATGCGCAGCAGGCGCTCGTCGCCCATTTTCAGGATTTCACGGATCATCGATCAGACTTCATCGGTAGTGGGCTTGGAGTGGTCACGGCCGAGGCCTGAGACGTGTTGTTTTTCATCCGTGGCGCTGTGCTCATCAAAATCCTTCTCGCCGGGGTCCTTGCCTTCGACCGACATGTGTTCGATCACGGCATTCATCTCCGCGCCGAGCAGCAGCACGGCGGCAGAAATATAGAAGTACAGGAGCAGGACGATGATCGCACCGATACTGCCATACATGGCGTTGTAGTCGGCGAAGGTTTTGACGTAGTAGCCAAAACCCAGGGAAGCGATGATCCACACCACCACCGCCAGCACCGAGCCTGGGGTGATAAAGCGGAATTTCTGTTTTACGTCGGGCATCACGTAATACATGAGGGCCACGGCGAACATCAGCAAGATCACGATCAACGGCCAGCGCAGGATGGTCCACAGGGTGACGACAAATTCCTGCATGCCGATCTGCCCGGCCAGCCATTCCATCACCTGCGGGCCCAGCACCATCAGCGCGGCGGCGGCCAGCAGCATGCCGGCGATGCCGATCGTGTAGAAGATCGACAGCGGGAAGCGCTTCCAGATCGGCCGGCCTTCGACCACATCGTAGGCGGCGTTCATCGCGCTCATCATCAGGCGCACGCCCGCCGAGGCGGTCCACAGGGCGATGACAATACCCACCGAGAGCAGGCCGCCCTTGGATTGCTGCAGTTGGTCGATCACCGGGTTGACCTGCTCCAGGGCCTGGGGCGGCAGCACCAGTTCCGACTGCATGCGCAGCCAGGTGAAGAAGTCCGGCAGGTGCAGGAAACCGATCAGGGCAATCAGGAACAGCAGGAAGGGAAACAGGGAGAACAGCATCTGGTAGGCCAGTGCCGAGGCGTAGGTGGGCATCTCGTCATCAACGAACTCTTTGACGGTGCGCACCAGCACCTTGTGAAGCTTGAGGCCGTCTAATACCGGAAAAATCATAGCGTCTCCTTTCGCCGCAAAGAGGATGAGGTCGTGGGCGACTCAGGGGCCGTTTTCTACATCAAGGTAGCCTATTTGGCGACCTTGAAACAATTTCGAAACTTTAGCGGCAACAGATGACATAAAAACGGCCATCCGTGGATGGCCGTTCGGGCTGCTTGAAAGCGCACTTACTTGGTGGCTTTTTTTACAGCGTCCTTGGTGTCGCCAATCGCTTTTTCGACTTGGCCTTTCTTTTCCTGCACCACGCCTTCAGCGCGCAGTTTGTCGTTGCCGGTGACTTTACCGACGCCTTGCTTGATGTTGCCGACGGCTTCGTCTTTCAAACCTTTTGCCTTATCCGCTGTGCTGCCCATGGTATTTCTCCAGAAGAACAATCAAGGGTTTTGGTCATTACCTAGAGATTGACCCGAGGCCGTTCGGCAGAGTTTCAATTATTTTCAGGGGGCATTTCATCGCCAGCCGCAGGTTTGGCTTTATGTTTTGCAGCCAACCCACGAGAATGCCCGGCACATTCAGGCTATAACGCTGAATAACAGATCCCGTAGGAAGGTTATGAAACTCAATAAAGCACAGGCCATCGCC